>LWDU01031954.1_pt1 | contig 11468 bp, 10 predicted proteins | sample 727161 | NCBI WGS metagenome assembly LWDU01 (sample SAMN04566230, study PRJNA314399) | hydrothermal vent metagenome | isolation source: deep sea hydrothermal plume seawater | place: Mexico: Gulf of California, Guaymas Basin | collected 2004-07-11 | reverse complement strand
CTCGAAGTATTGAGCAATCTATTGGTGGAGCACTGTTTAGAGATGGTTGGAAAATTGACCTCACATCCCCTGATATTACGCTGAAAATAACCGCACTAAGTCATGGTGATTCAACACAAAAAGAAGAGTCAGCAAATCCTCCTCAAATTATCTGGGGAATAAAGAGCAGTGGCACATCTACATGGGATGAGAGAACAGCGCCAAAACGCCCTTACTTCAAGCCGATAAGCCTAGACCCAAGACTGGCTAGAGCGATGGCCAATATTGCCTGTCCTGAAAGGGGTAAACTCCTCGACCCGTTCTGTGGAACTGGAGGGATATTGTTGGAGGCTGCAGCCATTGGCTCACAGGTTTTTGGTAGTGATGCAGATTCAAGAATGGTAGAGGGGAGCAGAGACAATCTCAAGTGGGCAAAAGAAATCCAAAACATGTCAGCAAGTGCAAAAATAAAGCGTGGTTCAGCAACTGAATTAACTAGTCTCTGGGATGATAATATGCCCTTTGATGGGTTCGCTTTTGACCCGCCCTATGGACTCAATTCTTGGAAGAGTGATGATGGCTGGCAACTTTTCATTGATGCGCTTTCATCATGTGGAGATGTTGCAACCCCAAATGCAACCCTCGCAGCTTTGCTTCCTTGGTCACCTAAGGCATTAGGGATGGATTTGCTAAGAGACGACTTTGGCCAAGGAGAAAATGATGGATTAGCCCAGACTTTTGGTAAGTCGTGGGTTGAAGTTGTAAAGGAGATCAATGCCGCTGGTTGGCAAATTGAGAGCACTACAACGATTCCTGTCCACAAATCTCTAGCGAGGCTTCTTCTTGTTTGTCAAAGAATGAAATAATGAAAGGGGTACCCTGTAAGCAATAATGTAGTCATGTTCATCGAGAACGAGTCAAGGATATTTTGCAGGTATTACTGCTAACCTATCACAATATTCACAGTCACTTGCTGCAGCTGGAGGTGCGGTGAGATTTACACAATCCCAGATTTCATCGGTAATTTTCTTCACCCATGCATTATTTGCCCTCTCTACACCTCGATCAGGGTGAGACATATCTCCCTTGGCAGGGTCGACCTTGATTACATGGGAAGAAAAATTCATCACACCATCGAATGATGCCTTTCTAGATTCACCATTGTAATAGAGAATAATTCCACTCATAGCTACATCCTCGCCCATTTCTTTCAAAATAGCCTTGTAAATGGCCATCTGACGGGTGATGTAAGGCCTTGTCTCAAACAACCATTCCTTGGTATATTTTCCAGATTGGCTACATGTGGCCTTGTAATCCACCACCACTAATTTGCCATTTCCTTGAACCCAAATATCATCCACTGCACCATGTAATTCAATATTGCCTTTAGCAAACAAGGCTCGAACACCTTTCCACGTATTTCTCCAATCATCTATGTCTGCATGATTTGATGCTCGCCACTTATTATCAGGCATCAATCGATGGCGCAAACCAAGTTTACGAACAATATCAAATTCAGCCTTTGCCATTCCATCTATTCCGGTATTTATTGGGTACCCCGGGGTAGATACATGAGCCCACCCCTCTATGAAGTGCAACCAAAAGCAACGCGGGCACTTATAGAATTCTTCTACAGCAGAACGACTAACATTGAGTGGAGGTGCAAATGACTTCAGATCATATCTTGGTTTCCCTTTCCAATTTCCCATGTTTATCCTCCAACCTTGAAATTTATATTAATGTATTCAATTGATTCTCTATCCCTGTTTTTCATCTAAATCTTCCCCCTTTAGTTCCTTGTAGGCTCTATCCTGCTTCTCATCCATAAGCGCCATTCGGCCCATTTTAGTTACAACAAGCCTATGCGTAGAACGCTTCCCTTCTCTTACTTGGCCCATCATTTCAATCCAGCCATTCTCACGAGCAAATAGTATATCATCAGGCAAGAGAATAATAGCCACCCTTGCTTCAATAAACACATCAGCAGGATTCCATCGTACTCCAATAGGCATGCCCTCAAACTCCAATAATTCATTCATGTAATCGACCAAACCAACAGACAAACCCTTTACCCCCATTCCAAAAAATAATGTCTGACCTGCTAAACCAGTCAATACTAATCCTAATACTGTTGGGTAAGGGCATCGCTCGACATCGTATGCCACAATTGGATAGACTAAGTGTGAAGAAGTACGTTGGCCATTTGGGAATTGCCCTGGCCTTTGTATTCCTTTCTTCTCTAGGATACAAGATAACTCATTAACTTGCATTTGGATAATAGATTCCCAATCCTCCTCATCTACTTCAACCTCGGAGGTGAAATCCACATTTTCTTTGTCACATTCATCTATCATATTTACCATAACTCCTCTAGATCCATTAAATTCTCATCAATATCAAGAAGTTCGGCCTTATCCTTATGCAACTTGTTGACCTCACGGGTCAACTTCATCTTCTTTTGATGCAGAATCTCAACTTGGTAATCCTTCTTTACGAGGAGTTGCATCTCTTCGATATCTGCTTCAATCTCATCCTTTTCCATTCGGAGTGCCTTGAGTTCAGTATGTATCTTCTTTGCCTCGTCATGGTAACGAGACTTGTCGTGCTTATCCTGCAGACTAGCTTCCATACGATTGCCTATATTCTGCAATTCCTCTAACAACATTGCAAATTGCCTTTTGAAATACCACAGATTAAAGATACTCAATTTACTCAATGAGGCACGACACTCCTCAAGTACTGAACAGAAGTAACGATTTGGGTGCATTATACAACACCCCGTTCATCAAAATCAATTACAACATTTACAAAACTAAACACTTTCCCGAACCACATAATTTAACTAATGTTGTATTACCTATATAAAGGTTGCGCTGTTTATTGAATTATTTAGGAAAAAAAAGATAAAACCGAGTCGTTTAAATACCCCCCTTGATATCAAATGTTATCAGCGGGTGGAGAAAATGAAAGATAAGCGGATATTTGATGAAAATAAAAAGGTAATTTACGCGGGCCGGGGTGCCCGCTCAAAGAAATGCCGTGAGATGATTAGTTTGGGTCTCGCGTACGTATTAGACGAAGAGGGAGAACTAGAACCTCTGGTCCCCGAAACCTCCGTGGAGCCTACCATAGCAGAATCTGCAGAGAAGATACGCGGCGCTGCAGAGGAGTTGGCAGATACCCTAGGGGTTGAAATCACAGGGTATGAGGTGCGAATGGAATCTGGTGACAAGACTTTCATTGCTGAACTTGGAACCCCAGATGTCCACTTAGTCAATGGATTAACATTTGATCAGTTGGCCGAGATGGCGAACACAATCATTGGATGGATGATGAATCGTGGACTCTTGTTTCACGAATATCAAGAATTGGTAGAAAAAGTTCATCGTCTACTCGCTAGACACCAACTTCCTCGAGGGATTTTACAGGGAATGGTTCCTACAGTACAAGATGCTGCAGCAGATGCTCGTGAAAGTTTTGCAGTGAATCAAATTCCTGGTTCACCCTCTAATACTTGTTTTGATGAATTATGGATTCTTCCTGGATTGATGCCGAACAACCATGTTTGTCAACCTCACTTTGAAGGTATAGATGAAGTCCATACAGAAGACATACCTCCTTTGAATGAACGGCATGGTATGGATAATTGTCGTGAGTTATGGGAGGGTCGCGTAGAAAATGTAGCCCCACAGTTTGTTTGTGACAACCTTGCTGCTGCTGCTCACTCACGCTGCCTAAATAGAGGAGCTAACAAGGTAGTGCGTATATTCTTGCATTGGGAAGGTCGATTAACTGATTCCATTTCTGCAATGAATTATCCAAATAATGTGTCGCAGCAATATCGCGATTGTCTTAATCGTTTCATTGGCCACTGTTCAGAATTGAAGCGGAGCGGCGATAACCCCGGACTCCGCGTGATGATTTATCGCCCTAATGGGATGGTTGAGGAGGTGAGCCTGTGAACGGTTACCGTGTAATGCTAACAAATCCTACACCTCATACAAGAGAGATGACTATTCCGTCAGGTCGCAATCTTGGAGTTAATGGGGATGCTATCAGGACCCAAAATAGTGTTACTATTGAACTCAAACCATATTCACGTGTGGCTGTTGTCTATGACCATCATGGATATCGAATCGTAGATCATGCCACCATAGATGATATTCACATTATCCATGATGATGTCGAAATTATTGATATTGGTGAGGGGATTTCTTCTCGTGTACCAATCGCTATGGAATCACATGAACTGAATGGAAACAAAGCTTCACGAGATTCATTCCTATCACAAGCCCGTAGCATATACTCTGGAGTTCAGGAAAATCAAGAAAAACGCATGGGGGGATATCAATTGCTCGCACAACTTTCCTATCTACGTTCTCAACGAGAAGAACAGGACATCGGTCTCTATTCACCAGAGGCTCTGAATCTTCGATATGATAATGGCGTAGATACGATTTTCTCTCATGTAAATGCAGGAAACATCTCAATCATGTCCTGTATTGGGTCTGGATACGATAGTGCCGGTGCACTACAGATGAGTGTCCGTAACAATACTACACGCGAGTTACGTGTACGCATACCACAGGGTTGTATGTTTGAGCAGGCAGAATGGACTGGGAATCAAAATCTTGTCGTGACAAAAGAGGAATTCGTAATCATTGGACCAGCAAAAGAAGAGAGTTTTCCATTACATGCAAGTTGTGCAAACAGCAGTGCAGGGGCTCCTTCAAACGATGATATGAATGTTACACCATTCATCTTCAATGATCTTGGCGAGTCTTTTCAAAATCAAGATAGTGTTTGGCGTTCCTTTGATGGTGAAGGTGGCAGAAATACTAGTCTCTAGTTTAGTTTGTTTGGACTTATGTAGATGGCGTATTCAGTGCATCTGCTAGAACCTGTCCGACATAACGGAGGTAGCCAATCATAGGCTATTTTTCGCTCGATATCTCATGTACTTATCCCATTCGTCCAAATATCGGACAACCCATTTACCGGGGGATATCTGTTCGAGGACCATTCTCCAGCCACCCGTGACATCGAACTTGAACCAGTCCTTTCGGTCCAACTTTTCCAAACGGCGGTTCCTTTTGATTTGTGAGCCACGCAACTTGTCGATGCACTTCCAGAACTGCTTCCGAGCATTTGGTGGGGTACGTTTGTGATTCGCCTTATTCTTGATGTCTTCTGGAACAATGATATTGTTGAAGATGCATATAGGGAGTGCGGGAGTACATGGCGATCGGTCAGTCGTTTCATGTAGTGGCACTTTCATTCTATTGAATACTGAATTAGGGTGACTGAACAATCCATGTCCAAAGGTGTATCTGTTGCTACGAGAGAATGGTTTACCGGTAAACATGCTAGCCAACCAATCCAACCCTCTCTCGAAATGGAGTTTTGATTGATATTCCCCATAGTCACGATATCCAGGTGGGCAATCATCCATTAATCCGCGGAGGCCGTCTTTGTTCTGCTTTCCATGGATGAAGTCTAGTGCGAAACTATTCGCCAATGCCTCTTCCAAGGCTTCATCTGCATCCCCACTTACGAGTCTGTCGAAATATGGGCGATAGAGTGGGTTAGATAGATTAGAGTTTTCCAACATAGTGCAGGCAATTTCAGAGATATGATGGAAAAATTCGTGTGCGAATAAGAAGTCAAATGCTAATTCAAGAGCCTCGCCGGGATTAGTTCTTAGAAGGTCGGGGAAACATCTGTTAGCGATAATTCTGGGGCCGATATCGCGGATGTATATCCCCCATTCACTACTGGTATCATGGAAGGGGATGTACCATGCTAGAGCCTCAGTTCCATCTGTTGCCAATGCCGCAGCAAGAGGTGCACGATTTGCAAGCAATCTGTCAACATCAAACCGAAATTGATACTGCTCTAGTCTCTCAGAGTGATTTATCTCCCCCTCCTCGCCACCTCCTTGCTCTTCGAGCCCAATAAGATACCATAAGGGCCTTGAACCAGACTTAGATATCAAACCCCTAGGAGGTCGAGAAGTGACTAAACCTAATTCTTCCAATCTATTGTGATTCCATCTAATCTGTACCTGATTGTTTTCTTGATGAAAAGATTCGAATTCTGCAATCTCTACTTCAGACATTAACAATTCGCGCATGCGTCGATGTGCTGGGTGGCCACCAGGTAACTCGAAGCGCCTATCGCCAAGTGAGTGCCTAATTTCTTCATCTACTATCATCAAATCACACAAATATCCAATAATTCGTTATTAGGCGTATGGAATCCTTGTTAATTACTATTTAGATACCTTTCAACCAAAATTAGGAGTGGGCGATGCAGGATTTGAACCCGCGACGACGGGTTCGAAGCCCGTCAGGATATCCAAGCTACCCCAATCGCCCAATTAACCCGCCGACCGAGGCATATCCTTTGAAGAGAACGGCTCGCTTACCCAAATAGGAGGACAAGCCGGTGTCAACAGAATGGCAAAAAACCCCATGTTTTGAGCACCAATGTAGCAAATGCTGTCGTCAAACCGAAATGCCGGTAACAAACGCCGACATAAGCCGCATTATCTCTGCAGGCCTGCAAAATTTCTCAACCACTGAATCATTCACTACCGTCCTGCCTGATGGCAGTGTGCGCCTAGTGAACTCTCCAGTAACCCAAGCATGTGTATTTCTCAAGACTGATTCTCCTGACCTTCATGCACCAGGAACTTGCGAAGTTTGGGAGGACCGCCCCGAGGGTTGCCGAATCTATCCCCTCGTGCTTGACCAAAACGACCAGCCATTCCTCGACGAATTGTGTCCTCACCGAGACCAATTTCCTGCTCCGCCTATTGGCCTTCGCGGCCGTTTACTAGTGTTGTCAAACACATTAGATGATGAAAGCACACAGCGCACTTAGAGTGTCTTATCTAGTTGCGATTCCAGATTTGCAGAGTGTCAACTCCACAATCTCTTTCCTCAACCAAGTGGAGTCCCGCTGTCTCAAGAACAGTGTGTGAAATACCTGAACTTAACCCCTCACCAAGGTCTGCTTTTGAGTGGAAAATATGTGCTTCATCAACCAACTCATCAGTCAAAAATCTCGCCCATACATCTGGTCCCCCTTCAACCAAAAGATTCTGGATTTCACGGTCGCCCAACAAGTCAAGAAGTTGTACTAAATCAACTCCTTCTTCCGATTCAGAAAATAAAGGCGGCATTAGAATAGTCTCACATTCAAACCCATCTCCCGACCCTTCGCAATGAAGAATTAGTGTATCATGTTCATCACTAACTAAAGTTGAAGATTTGGGAGTTCTAAGTGTTCGGTCCAACACGATTCTTAGAGGTTGTTTTCCGCTTCGTAGTTCAACTCTTCTGACAGTCAATTCAGGGTTGTCTCTAACAACGGTATTCACACCTACTAGAACAGCGTCACAATCTTTTCTCAGACGATGAACTTCATCTAGTGATTCAGCAGATGTGAACCTTGCCGGGGGCCCTGATTTTGAATCAACATTACCGTTGCAATCCAGTGCCGCCTTGAGAAGTACGATGGGTTGTCGGGACTCACACCAATGCATGAATGAGTGCATTTGTTCACGTGCTTCAGCCTCCATCAATCCTTGTGAAACCTGAATTCCAGCCTTTTTCAAGTAATCAATTCCACCACCTCTAACAGTGGGATTAACATCTTCAGCGGCAATCACAACTCGCTTAATCCCAGCCCATAGTAACGCTTCGGTACAAGGCGGGGTCCGTCCATGATGATTACACGGCTCAAGTGTGACAAACGCTGTAGCTCCTTGGGTTACTACACCTCTAGCCTCTGCATCAGCAATGGCTGCTTGTTCAGCGTGTAAATCTCCTAAATGGTCATGCCAACCTTCTGCGATAATCTTGCCATCCCTAGCCAAAACACACCCGACTAGTGGATTTGGTGACACTTGTCCTTCACCTTGTTTAGCAATTTTGAGAGCCTGCTCCATACAGGTCCGCTCAAAATCACTCCACTGAGTACCACTCATTCGCCCACCCGAGTAGCCCCGCCCATTTGTGGCTTCGCCTAAACTAATTGTAGTGGATTCTTTGAAATGCTGGCGGCCTCATGGCCCCTCATGCCACGAATTGCTTGCATCGTAAATCCAGCCGGCCGCGATGGCCGCGCCCTAAAGCGCTGGAAAGCTGCTGAACCAGTTCTGAAAGAGGCTGGATTTGAGTGTGAAGTCCATTTTACTGAAAGAATCGGTCACGCACCTGAAATTGCATTTTCCTTACGTGACCGTGAAGATCTCGATTTAATCGTCGCATGTGGAGGAGATGGAACAGTCCACGAAGTTGCATCAGGATTGAGAGGCTCATCAATTCCGCTTGGAATTATTCCCGCTGGTACCGGCAACGATGTTGCCCGCGCACATTGCGTTCCACTAAAGAAACCACAACAAATAGTTGACATTCTCATCAATGGAAAAGACCGCCATGTCGGCGCTTTTCGCCTACAAGGAGTAGCCGCACCGGAAGAATCCGGTTATCCTTCCCCAACCAATCACCCAGCATGGGATGGAGAGCCAGATATCCCTGGAAGAGTAGTTAGGTGGGTATTTTTAGAGTCAGATAGTGGGGTTACGTCTGAGACATCACGGGCAAAATTGACTCGTGGAAAGTGGATAAAAGGAGCGATGAAGTATACTTACCTAGGCGCAACTGAGATTCTAAAGCGCAAAAAGAAACAGGCTTGGGTAAAAATTGATGATAATGAAGCCGAAGTCGTTGACTTCTCAATGTTAGCCGTCACAACCAGCGAAATGTTCGGTGGCGGATACAAGGTTTGTCCAGGCGCTTCACCTATTCTTGAACACGGGCATTTATGCCACGCATGGGGTCTTTCAAAACTCCAAATGCTGATGCTAATGGGCCCACTCAAGAAAGGAAAACATGTTGGTAAATGGGGTATTGAGTTCAAACCATGCACCCGTTTAGAAATTCGCTCAGTAGATGAAAACGGTGAGCCAAGTGACGCATCACATTCACCACCACTGATAGTTCAGGCTGATGGAGAACCTTGCCTCCAAACTCCTGCTCTTCTAGAGTATCACACCAAGCAACTTTGGGTTAGAGGTGCTAAGCAAGTCCCTTGGGACAACTAATTGTGACTAGGCCACAACTACCTAACCTAACAATTCAAAGCGTTTCAGAGCTGCTCGGTATTCCTTCACAACACAGTTTGCAGAAATAGTCATCCCTGTATCCAAGTCATCAAGGTTTGAGTGCTTTAGTGAAGATGCAATAATTGAGACATCAATATCAGTTCCCTCAATAACTCCCTCTAGGGTTTTACCATTCTTGTATTCATCTTCAAGTCCAATACCCATTGTCCTACTTACTCGATTAATGACCATTGAAACAGGCCATTCACCATTCATTTCTTCAGATACAATTTTTCTTCGTTGGGTTGAGGTGAGTGCATCCCTAACTTGCTGTGCTAAGTGAATAAATTCGCTTCCACGCCCATCACTAATTGCATCGATCACAGGTTCAGGAGTTTCCTCAGTAGGTGACTCTTCAACAGGTTCTGATACTTCTTCAACAATATCTTCAGTTGTTCCCTTTTCTTCAATATCGTCATCAAAATCTGGTTCACCGATATCCATTCCTTCAACGAGGTCTCGCACTTGCTCTTGAATTTCATCCAGATTTACTTCGCCATCTTCCATGATGACTTCAGCTCTTTGTGATACACCAGCAACTGCAGCCAAACCAGCCGCATTTCCAACCATTTCTGCTGCTCCCCCAACTTCTGCAGCAACCTTAGCAACATCGGGAATTTTACTTCGTGCTTTCTCTTCTACAGAATTCATTTTGGCTGTAAACCAAGCGCGAATTTTATTTTGTATAGGTGCTGGTAAATTTTTAATTTGCACTTCCATTTCATTTTCGGCTAACATTCTAAGATTAGAAATATCACCATTGAAATCAGGATTCGTTGACAAATCCTCTACTGCTTCAGCAAGGGCTACAATTTCATCTTCCATTGGACACATTTTCATAGCCTCCCATGATTATCCTTCGGGGTTATAGGTTGTATGTTTTTCCTTATCCGTTTCACAATGAAAATCTCGCTAAAAAGTATTTATTGGTTAGAATTAAAAAATCTCAAAGTGCAAAGTCTGAGAAGTCTTCCTCATCAGCAATATCTGGTCCACTATTAGTGGGTGTTACAGGTTTTGGTTCTGGTTCAGGCTCTTTCTTGACAGCCTTTGTCTTGCGAACCTTACGAGTCTCAGTCTTTGCTTGTGGAGCATTTGACCGACTCATCGACATTCCAGAATCAGGTTTGTCAGGCAATCCCTCAGGGATTTCCATTTTTCCTCCAAGCCTTGCCTTTTGACGTTCTTTGATAGTGTCTTGTAATTCACGGAGAGAGTCAGCCTCATCCATTTTTTCCTGCATGTCAACCGATTCTTCAGTCTCAATAACTCCTGCACTACTAGATGAGCGAACTGAATGTGCACTTGGCCTATTTCCTTCTCTCATAACACTGTCAATATCAAAGTCATCGAGTTCAATACTCGGTTTTTCGCTCAATTTTTCAGCCTTGATAACCTGTGCTTTGGTGGCCTTGATTTTCACTTTTTCTCCGGATTCTGATTTGGCTCTGCGCACATCATGCTTGACTTCCCTCTTGACTCCCTTGGCAGCTAGCATTTGCGCCTCAGTCATTAATTCACGAGCGCTCAATTTAGCGCCTCTTCGAATCAAACCACTGGTTAAGAAAAAGAGTAATGCAGCACCTGCAATTGAACCAAGAAGAAAAATAGTGTATAGCCAACTACCTATAATTGGAACAGAGTATGCACTGTATGAATGCTCTTCATCAATCAAACCATGCTCACCAAGCGTCATAGATGTGACAACCATTGCACCTGCAAAACCATCAATATTTGCTCCAGCATAAATACGGCATTGACCATCATCAGAGACATGTACTTCACTAGAACCAAAAGTGGGTTCATCAGTTAACCATCCTTCAAGCAATATTTTTTGGTGCCAATCTAATCCCGCAAAACCTTCTAGAATATTCTCATTAGCAGGAACTAAGCCCACAATTGCCCAGCCATCATGTGGGAATTTGGTAGACGATGTAAAACCCGGTGGGAGGGCTTTAACTCCTTCAAATGGATTAATCCATTTAACACCCTCAACTTTTCCTTGGGATGGACGAGTTATCTTGTCATATTCTCCTAATTGAATAATTACTGCAGATGTACTTAGCATCTCACCTTTAGATGTAGATTGAGCCCCTTCTGGGAAATGCTTGGATAGATGTAACCAGCCTTCAATTCTAATTGGTTTGTCCGTTGACGCCGCAGCCGCAGAAAAGTTTCCATCACTATCGCATCCAAGCAGATTAGCGCTATCATCTTGGATATCATAATCTCCAGTGTGGGTAGACATTGTGGCAGTACCTGCAGATTCGTTGACAGTGACTTCAATGCCATCTGGACCCCACTCTTGCATCTCTGG
>LWDU01043827.1_pt1 | contig 11469 bp, 14 predicted proteins | sample 727161 | NCBI WGS metagenome assembly LWDU01 (sample SAMN04566230, study PRJNA314399) | hydrothermal vent metagenome | isolation source: deep sea hydrothermal plume seawater | place: Mexico: Gulf of California, Guaymas Basin | collected 2004-07-11 | reverse complement strand
AAAAGGCATAACTGTCATAGACCACGGTAATGAAAGATGTAGAAAACTCTTTGAGGGTGAAAAAATAAAAACGTTTGATTATTTTCAAAAAGAATTTTTTGGAATGGAAAGGGTAATCGCCAGGATAATGAATTTTCTTCATTCTGCTGCAATGAAGGGTGAAGAAAGTAGACAGGTTCTTCTTCTGTTGGGGCCAGTTGGTGCTGGAAAATCTGCACTTACAGAACACATCAAGCGCGCGCTTGAGATGTGTAAGCCTTTTTATCACCTTGAAGGAGACCCAATGCGGGGTGAACCGCTACATCTTATACCAAGATCACTAAGAGCTAACTTTGAAGAAGCCCTTGGTGTAAAAATTGAAGGTGATATAAGCCCAATAGCAAGATATAGATTGCTTAATGACCTTAAAGGTAAATATGAAGACTACCCTGTTGTCCAATCAACATTTTCACAAAGAGCTAGGCGAGGTGTTGCTGTCGTGCCACCAATGGATGCAAACTCTCAAGACGTATCTGTGCTAATTGGCTCTGAAGATATTTCTAAGCTTGATAAATACTCTGAAGATGACCCACGTGTGCTGTCGCTGAACGGTGCTTTTAATGTTGGAAATAGGGGTATTGTAGAGTTTGTTGAAGTATTTAAAAATGAAATAGAATTCCTTCATACTATTATTACAGCAACGCAGGAAAAACGAATTCCGTCCCCTGGCAAGAACGATATGATACACTTCGATGGTGTTATATTGGCACACTGCAATGAAGCAGAGTGGAATAAGTTTCAATCTGAGCATACCAATGAGGCAGTACTGGATAGAATCGTTAAGATTGATGTCCCATATGTTCTAGAGCTTGATGAAGAGATAAAAATCTATGAAAAGCAATTAGCAAGATCAGACTTTGATGCTCACATAGCACCGCATACATTAAAAATAGCATCCATGTTTTCAGTAATGTCAAGACTTAAACCATCACAAAAGTGTGATATTCTTACTAAAATGAAAATCTACAATGGTGATGATGTAATAGAAAAGGGTCGTGTTAAGAAAATTGATATTAAAGACCTTAGAGAAGAGTCGAGATACGAGGGAATGTCCGGAATTTCAACTAGGTTTATTATGAAATCAGTAGACAGAGCCTTAGCAGGCTCGGATACAGGCATGATTACCCCGATATCAATACTGGATTCATTATCAAAACAAGTTAAAGATCAAATAGTAAACGAAGATGATAGAACCAAGTATCTAGAATTGCTCCAGCAAACAATTAGAGAAGAATATCTAAAAATACTAGAAAGAGAAATTGCAAAGGCATTTATAACAGCATACTCTGAGCAAGCACAATCATTATTTGATTCCTATCTCGATCATGCAGAAGCATTTACAACTAAAAATAGAATGAGAGATAAGATTACAAAAGAAGACATGGAGCCAGATGAGCACTTCATGCGTGCTATTGAGGAACAGATTGGAATCACTGGGTCTGCTAGAGACGGATTCAGGTCAGATGTTACGGCATATATGTTTGCAAAAATGAGACATGGCGAAAGAATAAATTATCATAGCTATGGGCCATTAAAAGAAGCTATAGAGTTCTATCTTATATCTTCTGTGAAAGATATTGCTAGAATTGTTACAAAGTCAAAAACTAGAGATGATGATCAGAAAAAGAAGTATAGTGAGATGGTTCAAACAATGATTGATGAATACGGCTACAATGAACATTCAGCCGGAGAAATCCTAACCTATGCATCAAATAACCTCTGGCGAGATAGTTAATGTGTACTATATCTAAGTCATGTAATGCCTTCATGAGTGAGCTGGGTCATAAAAACTTTTTATATCCCTCTGCAGAGGAAATACTAATAGAAAAAGGTACTAAAGTCTCTAGGATTAGCTGGATATCAATTTCTGGATTGACACCAGTCAGGGTTGAAACAAAGAAAATTTTTGAGCTATGTCAAAGCCGAGACTATAAAAAATATTCTGTTATATGGATAGACAAGGAGAATGTTTATCATGACAAACCTATACTCAGTAACTATAGATCAAAATAAAATAAGAAATATTATAAAAAAAGAATCTAATTCTCTTTTAAAACAGATACNNNNAGATACTGATACAAGATAATTTTCTAATTGTTAAGGGCACTTTTAGTACAATTACTAAAGACAAGGTTCAAAAATCACTTTTTGTCGATTGCGACGATACTTTTGAGAGATTAATTAAGCCAGTTATATTAAGTGCTGTAATGGAAGGTGAAGCTATCTCCCCATTCTCTGGTGATTTATCTCTTGTTTTTTTATTGAAACTTTTATCAGGTCATATCAAAAAAGATATTAATACAAGTACACAGTTTCTAGAGAATGTAAAGACAACTTCAAATAAGTCGTGCTGTAATTTTTCTTTCAATAATCTAAATAAAATAATAGTGAATATTACGGAATCAAAGCATGTTAAGAAAGTTATTAATAATGCAATATTGATGGCTGGCTCTGAAAATAAAATATTCGTGGAGCCTGGTGTTTCTGAAGATACTACTATTGAGCTGGTAAACGGCTACTATTTTAAAAGATCCCTTTCGGATGAATCCATGTGTTTTTTTGGCGGCAGCAGGAACTGGGAAAGAAAAAATACAAAAGTTATTATAATTGATGGAGATATCATCTCAGTTTCAGATATTCATTTTTTATTAGAGTCACTATCTGAGACCAGAAGGCCTTGTGTTTTAATAGCTAGATCATTTGCTCCTGACTCCTGATGTTCTGAATACGCTTCATGCAAACTTTAGAAGGGGTACACTGGATATAGTGCCGGTGGATATGCCTTTTGAGCAAGATACAGCAAATATACTTGTTGATATCGCTGCTGCCTGTAATGCAGATATAGTTAGTCCGCTAAAGGGTGATCTTATTTCCAAGTCCTGTAATAAAGAGCTAAAAGAAGTAAAAAGTATAAAAATAACAAGTTCGGGATTGACAGTAATAAATCCAGATTCTGATAAAAGATGTCATGCACTTTTATTAAATCTAAAAAATAGAATTAAAAATGAAAAGCATTTTGAAATAAAAGAGATTCTATCTCGTAGAATAGTTTCACTATCAGGATCAAAAGTAATCATTAAGGTTGGGAAAAACGTAACAAGTGATCATCCCACATCAGTAGAGGATATAGATAAAATACTTAGAACAGTTAAGAGTGTTACAAAGCATGGAATAATAATAAACAAGAGTATTATTTCAGAAATAAAAAAAATAGAAAACATGTCAATCGAAATGAGACTATTTCTAGATTCACTAAGGGCATTTCCTTTAGACAAAATATTCCCAGCAGTATCTATTTTCATTGCAGCAAAAAAAGGTTTATCTACGTTTGATATAATTAAAAATACATCATGCGGTTTATTGATGGGTAATTTTTAGTTAAAATATATGAAGTATTTCTACACGGAGGAAATTATGGCAAAAAGAACAAGACTAAACGAATCAGATATTCATAGAGAGATATCAAGGAGTGTAAAGTCACTCATTGACTTTACAAAGCAAAACACAATTATGAATGTTGTTGAAAGTGCTCGAACAGGAAAAATTTTAATAGAAGAGTTAGAGCTACAAAAGCTAACAAATCTGCTTGAAGCTTCTGTCGAACAATCTTTTGTAAAAGGCTTCAAAGAAGTCGAAGTCGCAATTAAGAATCTATCTGCTAAGCTATGAAAGGGATAAGACATCTTATTCAGTGTCATTGCGTACTTCCGCAGTATAGAAGAAAAGATATTCCAGTATTTCATAAGTTTACAGTTTTCTCAGTCATTAAAAGTAATGACACAGTTGAAAAAAAAATTGTTCAATGTGAAAATTGTGGAATAATCCATAGAGTATTTGATATTTGCAGGTCCGAGATTTTAGTGGGTAAAGATGAATCTGGAACTGTTCTTACCATAGAGGACATTAGACACTCATTATCTGATAAGATTATCCGCATATTAGATAGCTATAATTGTGATGTTTCAATTTGGGAGCAAGTTGAATTTTTAATTGATAATGAACAGTGGGGGGAGGAGATTATTATTAAAAAAGAAACGCAAGAAGAAACAACAAATTTAAAGATCTTAAAACTAAACGGTCCGGATAAGGTTAGAATAAAAACAGCAAATAGAAAGGATACTGTATAAATGTCAAATGTAGAAATATTCGGTTCAACCGAGGGTGAAATATCTGCAGAAAAATCTATTGCATGCAGAGAAATTGTTGCAACGATTTTAGATTATGGAATAGATCAAAATCAAATATTAAAGATTATTAAACTTTTATCTCTTGAGCTGGAAAATAGGATTATTATGAAAAAAATACTAGAGTCACTAAGTGAAAATAGTATCAATAACGAACAAAAAGAAAGAAAAATTATTTGTAACGATTAATTAATAGTATACGGAGTAAAAATGTCACAGTCAAACAATAACTTAATAAATCAATGGGAAGAGCTTAAAGTACTTCTTGAAACTCTTAATCTCGACGTCGTTAAAAATGCAAACGGAAATAGATCTGCAGGTGTTCGAGCCAGAAGGGGACTTAGAGCTGTCAAGAAAAGAGCAGCTGAGCTTGTAAAGCTCTCTTTAGAAACAGATAAATCAAAATAATAATGGGCCCGTACCGGTTTCGACGGGGTAGGAGAGAAGAAGAGTGCAGGTGGTCACACGAAATAGCAGACCTAAAACGCGGTTTCAAAACTTTAATTGCCAATAACAATTATCACTTCGAATCTGTCCGCCTAGCGGCTTAATCGGTGGGGTTTCTTAAGACCTTATTACCCAATTTAAGATAACAGGTAGAGATCCTGCGAAATAAAAAAATCATAATGGTTCCCTGTAACAAGCTTACCCCACTTAGAGATAGGTGGGCACATTTTGTATCAGGTGGGTTTCCAAGGCTACATAGGAAACGGGAAAATTTGTAACTACCTTGCTAGTTTGGGAATAAATTAGACAAACCTGTGAATGACTTGACTTTGAAGATATTCCGGACGCGGGTTCGACTCCCGCCGGGTCCACCATATTTATAATCGCAAGCTAATATGTGAGATCATAAATGACTAAAAAAACAAATCATGGAAATCTAGACGATGAGCTGACCAGGCTTTCTACCAAATATAAAGGAAGAAGCTCAAAAGAAATTAGGGCAGAGATATACTCTAACAATGGCAATAGTTATTTGAAAGGCACGATAACATATTCCTGGGGAGAAAGAAAATGTCTAGTAAAGCCTCCAGAAGAATCAACCCAGAAAGACTATGAAGATCTTCAAGCATCTAGAGCTTTTTGGTGGCATCATTTAGATGTAGGCAAAGAAGAATATCTATCTAATATCAAGAAGTCACTAGAAGACAATTCTTTAAAACCTACCAACGCACTAAGAGTTAAAGAATTGGGATGTCTTGGATTTTTAGAGATTATGAAATCAATAAAAACTGTTTGTGAAATAGGTTTTAGAACTCCAGAGTTATTGAAGTATTTTTTAAAGTGCGGTGCAGAGAGTGCTTCTGGATACGATGTAGTTCCATTTAATGTTATGGTTGGAAAAGAACTAGGATATGATGTAAAATACGCAGACATAGGAGAAAAATCTCCTGATATCGACTTAGCTGGTATGAATTTGGTAATATGTTATCAGGTCCTAGAGCATGTTACTGACCCGCTCAGGGCCATTTCTAATATATTTCAAAAGATGGATAGCGGATGTTACTTTCATGTTGAAATTCCTATAGAGCCAGGTAGCCCTAGAATTGAGTGGGGTCATCTGTTTCCATTTCACCCAGGTGATCTTGAAAAAATGTGTAAAACAGCAGGATTTAAAATTCTGTATCAAAGCTCAAAAACATGGAAAGGTGGGCCCGAAGTCCGAAGACTTTTCTGCAAAAAGCCTTAGTTATTTTATTTTTTTATTAGGTTAAAATATAATAATGACATGGAACCAGATCTTCAAGACACTGTGCTAATTAAAACTATAGGTACAACAATTTCTAAAATGACTCTTTATGTTTGTTGCACAATTGCCATGGGAATGTTGATATCTACCTGTGAAATAAATGAAAAGACAATATTGCAATGTGAAGAGTCTTGCGGTGATTCAAGAGGGATTAGAGAAGTTACCTCAACAAGCTGTGAGTGTAATGATGTTCCAAAAATAAATTCTAGGTCTTTTGTTTTACCTGCCAAGTAGCTCTGTATCAGCTCCTGTTGTACTCTGTTTTTTTTATGTGGTTTAGGTCATACAGTACATGAGATATACCTCTGTAATCACCCTAGACCTAGAGAATGCTATCTATTGATATATTCGACCTTTTTACTATTTGATTTAGCTTCAATACTATTTTTTTCTCAAGCTGGCATATTCTCATTCTTGTCACATCAAATATTTCTCCAATATCTTGCAAAGTCATCGGACCTGTCTTTGCTGCTATCAACGTACAATTATTGTGGCTTTCACAATCTATCCAAAGCCTGCACTCTTTATTTGCACATTGTTTGTTTTCGCTTTCATGCACGTCAAAACATAAATTTTGTATTTTTTCCATTTGTGAACTCCTGGTATACAGTTAAAAAATACACATAAAGATTATCATGTACATGTTCCCAATATCGTAATATTTAATAATAGGATAAAAATCAATGCCAAAAATTAGAAAAACGTTTATTTTAGACACGTCAGTCTTGCTATATGATAAAAACTCTATACACTCATTTCCAGGAAACGATGTTGTATTGCCGTTAGTAGTTCTCGACGAGCTTGATAGAAAAAAAGAAGCGCCTGGATTACTTGGAGAATCTGCTAGATATATTAACAGATATCTAGACAATTTACGGACATGTGGCAAACTTAATAAAGGTGTCAAGATTGATGGGAACCAAACTGTTAGAGTTGAGCTAGATTCATTTGCAGTCCCGAATGACCTGGATCAGCAGCAAGGTGACAATAAAATAATTGGAACTGCACTGTTTCTAAAGAAAAAAGAAAGAAAAGTAATTGTCGTTACAAAAGATATTAACTTTAGAGTTAAATGTGATGCACTGGGTATACAGAGTGAAGACTATCATAAAGATACAATAAAAAAGAAAGCATCTGAGCTTTTTTCTGGTGTTTCTTCTGTTGGTGTTAATCAGTCGTTTATTGATGAGTTTTATGAAAAGGGAAGTGTATTAGCTAGCAAGCATGGTTTTAATGATGGTCTGGAGCCGAATCAATTTATAGTTGCGAAATGCGGTCAACAATCTTTGCTGGCTATACACAAAAATAATTATTTTGTCCCTGTTGAAAGCTGGAAAGATACATCAGTTGGTATAAACCCTAGAAACAAAGAACAAAAATTTGCTTTGCACCTTTTGCAAGATCAAAGTATTCCGCTTGTTAGCATAACAGGTATTGCTGGATCTGGAAAAACATTTCTAACATTAATGGCTGCAATAACGGGAATGACTCAAGGTGTATACGAAAGAGTAGTAATTACAAGATCGATGCAACCTGTTGGAAGGGATATCGGATTTTTGCCAGGAGGCTTACAAGAAAAGATGGCGCCATGGATAGCACCAATCATCGATAATTACAGGCACGGTTTTAAAGATAAAGATCTATCGTACTTTGAGCTTATGATGGAAAAGGGAAAAATAGAAGTCGCTCCAATGTCTTTTATACGAGGAAGAACTTTTGCAGATTCTTTTATTATAGTTGATGAGTCACAAAATTCATCAATACATGAACTTAAAACTGTAATAACAAGGGTGGGAGAAAATTCAAAAATAGTATTGCTTGGAGACATAGAGCAAATCGATACCCCATATCTTGATACGCTTTCAAACGGTCTAACTGTTATATCAGAAAAACTAAGAAGCAGCGAGCTAACTGGCCATGTCACTCTTGTCAAGGGAGAAAGATCACCAATAGCAACAATGGCATCAAAACTGCTTTAGATCTCAATATTTAATGATGAGGTGGTAAGCATGGCTGTAACAAAATTTAAGAAAAGGGATCTAAATCGAATAAAAAAGGTCTATCCATACATTAGAAAGAAACCCATATGGGGATTGCTCTCTGACAAGGAGGTTGTAATAGAAGCTGCTGCTGTAACATTTACATCAGCAACCAGTTCACAATATTACTTTGACGGTACATATGATTCAGCTCCTGTTATAACTGCAATAGCAATTGATAGTGAGTCCAACAATCAAGCGAATGTGAATATATGGGTTGAGAGTGTTGATAAGCTTTCTGTTACGTTTGGATCAAGCCAGACTTTTACGGGTAAAGTACATTTTCATGCAATAATGATAAAGGACTAAACCAGTGGCTGTCACATCAAAAGACTTTATAGCTTTAAATCCAAAATTTAATCTTTTAGAAGCGGGCACGGCATCGTTCTCAGGTGCGACTGAGCAGTCTATTACCATAGAACTCTCTGTGTATACCGTTAATGAAGCGTACATTGTTCTAATGCCTAGCGAAAATGTTAATGTACATGTAAGTGATAGAACACAAACTAGTTTTAAGATTAACGTTAGTCAGGATAATTATCAAGGAAACGTATATTACCACATTTATAGGGCGGATTTGTAGACCATGGCAAAAGATTTTTCAGCAAAACAAATAAGAGTATCACAGCTATTGGCGTCGGGTGGCATATCAGGGAAACCCGGTGTGGGACTTGTCATATATAGTGCATCTCGTGGATCAGACTATGCAGGCAGCTTTGCCTCTACAATTCTATCAAATATAGGATCAGATACATTTCTTTTTGTATCTGGCTCAACGGGTAGCAGACAAGTAACAACAGGTGATAGAAGTGGAGGGGTTACTGTATTTGGAGGTGACGTCGTCGTCTCTGGAACAATGTATATGGAAAAATTTGTTGCTGAGGTAACAAGTGTTACAGATTCAGATCACTATATATCTGGATCCATTATCGTTGAAGCAAAGAACAATACAGGACCACAATCTAAACTGAACCGCGGGCTGGGTGACGGTGATGAAACCATCGATCTTGCAATTGCAATTGCAAATGAAGGAAGCTCAGGAGGCGTAGGCTGGGACTGGGAAGAGTCCACAGAAAAATCAGATGCTCTAATTTGGGAATCGGGCGGAACTTTAAACCTTTCTGCCTCGAATGACTTAAACCTCTACATGGGTGGCGATGGATCTTTTGCAACATTTCAGGTAATCAATACCAACAAAGGTGCAACCTCAAGAGTCCTTCTACTATCAGGAAGCGGTGCAGGTGCTTCGCCCAGAGAAAATGGAACTGATGTCAACTTTTATGTATCGGGATCTAAAAGCAAGATTGGTGTCGCTAGCTCATACGGTATAGCTGTTTTTGGCGGAGATCTTGTCATATCAGGAACAACAGAAATAAAAAACGGACTAATTGTTGATAATACAACATTCGTTGTAGACGAAACTTTTAACAGAGTAGGGGTAGGGACAGCATCCCCAAATGCAAAAATAAATGTGACAAGTGATACCGCGCTAGAAACGCTTGTGTCAATTGAACAACATAATAGCAATGGCGATGCGCCAAACTTAGAATTCGTTAAAAGCAGAGGAACTTATGCTTCGCCGTCAGTGATAACAAGCGGAGACTATTTAGGAGATGTTTCTTTTAGAGCATGGGATGGGGATTCAGAAGATGCATATGCTAGATTTTGGGTCCAATCTTTCGGAACCATAAGCAACTCATCCCACCCAGCGCGATTTGTTTTTAATACATGTGTAGATGGATCAACATCACTTGTACCAGCAGTAGTCATGGAGGGTGATAGAGTAGCAATACTAGAAACGACTACCAATATTACTAGCACTGACACAAACTTCTTTGTCTCAGGATCAATAGGTTCACATGGTACTGCCATTAGAGGAACAGCACTATTTGGAGGCGATCTAGTAACGTCGGGTGTCTTAAGGGTGTTTGGTGTCGACAAGGGCGATGGCAAGACAGCCATTGTTTTAGATAACAATGCTACGAGTAAAATAGTATGGGATTCATCTGCAGATGGAGCATATCCGGATGCAGCAATATATGAAGCAGCTATGGCACTCTATCTTAGTGGTGCTTCTGGTGTTCACTTAACTGCTGGACCAACTGCGACACCTTCGCTCAGCATCACAGGTTCATCAGCTACAAATCAGGGTATATGTCATATTAATCCCCAGTATCTGGATGTTGACTTTCAAGTATCTTCACAGAACAAGTCTAGAGTTATATACGTCGATGCTGGAAATGATAAGCTAGCTTTTTTGTCTGGGTCGGGTGTTATCGGAGGAGACGGAAAGGACGTCGCGCTCTTTGTCTCTGGGACAGAAGGCTCTGCGGGATCAGCAATTAGAGGAACAGCACTATTTGGAGGTGACTTAGTCACGTCGGGTGTTCTTAAGGTGTTCGGTGCCCGTGGATTGGATGGGAGTTCAACTGGTGTAGGTATTATTCTAGATAATACCGGAGCAAGCAGAATAGTATGGGATTCATCTCCAGATGCCGCGTATCCAGATGCTGCAATATGGGAAGCAGGTCAGTCACTCTACCTTAGCGGTGCTTCTGGTATAACCATGGCAGCTGGCCCGCTGTCGGAAAGAGCTCTTGATATAACGGGTGGTTCTACTTCAATACAGGGCATATTTCATGTTAATCCACAATATAAAGACTTCGACTTTCAAGTATCTTCACAGAATAAGTCCAAGGTCATATATGTTGATGCTGGAAATGATAAGCTAGCCTTACTTTCTGGATCCGGTATTACTGGGGGTGACGGCGTGGACGTTAACCTCTTCGTTTCTGGAACTGAGGGTTCAAAGGGTACAGCTGCAAGAGGAACAGCACTATTTGGAGGTGACTTAGTCACGTCGGGTGTTTTTTACGTCCATGGTAAGCGAAGTGTTTCTGGCGCGAGTGCTGCAATTGTCCTAGATCATGCCGGAGGTAGCGCAATAGTCTGGGATAGCGATGTTGATGTTGAATATCCTGATGCTGCAATATATGAGACTAGCCAAACGCTGGTGCTAAGCGGAAATGGCGGAGTTCAAGTTTACGGTGATGATCTAACACTGGGATCAAGCGACTATGGAACAGACTTTATTGCATGGGGTGAAACCGCCAATAGATATATCCACTGGGATGCGTCAGAAGATGAGTTCAATGTTCGAGGTGCCTTTAAGCATTTTGACGGTAGTGCTATCTTTAACCAACTAGGTGGAGATTTTGACTTTACTGTAGAAACTCAAGTAAAATCTCATGCGTTACATTTAGATTCTGGATTAGAAGCTGTTTTCTTAATGGCAAAAGCGGCAGATATACTGGGAGTAGGGACAGATGTTTCACTCTTTGTATCTGGATCAGTAGATTCACATGGAACGGCTGTAAGGGGAGTTGCGGTATTTGGCGGTGATGCTGTTATATCGGGTGCACTTTATCTTGAGGAAAGAGCAGCGCCCGGAACT
>LWDU01038196.1_pt1 | contig 11469 bp, 12 predicted proteins | sample 727161 | NCBI WGS metagenome assembly LWDU01 (sample SAMN04566230, study PRJNA314399) | hydrothermal vent metagenome | isolation source: deep sea hydrothermal plume seawater | place: Mexico: Gulf of California, Guaymas Basin | collected 2004-07-11 | reverse complement strand
TGCTGCTCCCGGCACTGTCAAAGGCCAAGGGCAACGGTCAGAGAATTTCCTGTCTCAACAACATGCGCCAAGTTGGCCTGTCCATGATGATGTACAATGATGACAAAGGAAAACTGCCACCGAAAACCCAGGCCGTGTTCAACTTCGCATTCGAGCACGCCCCCGACAATGTGCTCAAACTCCTGATCCCTTACATGGGCGGAGTCGGGAGTGAAACCAAATACTATACCTGCCCGTCGCTGAAACCGAACCCGACCCATATCTACAAGCCGACCAAAATCAGCAGCACCAGCTTTCTGGCCAACGCCGTTGTTCTCGGGAGAAAGCTGGGGCAAGTGCCGAATCCCTCGGACATCATCGTTATTCAAGAAGGGTGGTCAGTCTCTAATCATATGTGGGTCCAACCGGAACCGACCATCCGCACACCGGCAACCCTCAGCGGCAAACAGCCCACGCCCTACCGGGAATGGCACATGTACGCCAACCGGGGCATACACAACTCCTTCGTCAGCGTGCGGCTGCGTGAGCACTGCTCAAACGTGCACAACGAGGGAGGCAACCATATCTACACAGACGGCCATGCCAGTTACAAAAAATTCAAGGAATTATTTAGCGGCGATTTCGGATTGGTGAACTCCGCAGGAGAGTCCGAAAAATACGAGGGTTCAATCATACAGTCCACCAGAACGTATAAGGCCGCCTTTTGAGATTACTATTGCACAATGAATGAAACCACAATTAAGCCTGATTTAGGTTCCTGTGCCTTCGAGCATGTAGGCTCGCTCCCTTCAAGCCAATAGAGAGACATGAAAACCAATCGTGCATTCACATTAATCGAACTACTGGTGGTCATCGCCATCATCGCGATTCTCGCTGGCATGTTGTTGCCGGCCCTGAGCAAAGCCAAGGCCAAGGCGCATTCCACTGCCTGCCTCAGCAACATGCGTCAGATCGGGTTCGCCCATCGATTTTACACCGACGCGCACGACGGGGAATTTGTGCAACTCACCAAAGCCGTACGCCCGCCGGCAGATGCGATTTTGCCATGGGGCAACACTTGGTGGCCGGACTTGCTCCAGAAGGAACTGGGGAGGAACACACAGATTCACAGTTGCCCAAGCCTGAAAGATCCGAAGAGTTTTGGGATCGGCATGAACCATCCGGAATTGGGGCACTATTTGGAAACTGCTTGGAAGGTCAAAGAATCGGATATAGTCAGCCCCTCCACCACAGTCATTTTCGCCGACTCCGGACTGCTCAAAAACCCCAGGGAAAAAGATCCCGACAAGTGGTTTGTCGATCCGAAGCACAAAGGCCCCAATAACGAGCCGTGGTACACCACGTCACCACATCGCATTCACAACCGCCACGGCTCAACCGCGAACGTTGCGCACGTCGATGGCCACGCCGAATCGGCGAGAACCAGCAGCATCGGTTTTCAATACCCGTTGGGGCACCCTCAAGCCTACTGGGATCGGAAGTGATCTTCACCGTTTGATGAAACGCTATACTGCAAGCATTTGGGAGGATAAGTATAACCAACTCATCAACAACGGTTGTTGCCTCGTCGAAAACGTGCTCTCGGCGGGCTTTCTTGACGAATTGCGCTCAGCCACGGACGGATTGATCGATCAGATTGCTGACGATGAGTCGCAAAGGCAACGGACGACAGGCAGCATGATTCCCGTGGTGCAGGATTGCCAGATGGCAAAACTTATCGCCCACACCGGTGCAATGAACGCGTTGATGCAAATGGGATTAACCAACACCCACTTTCAGTCCGGTTACATCATCAGCAAGCCGCCCAACAGCCCCCGCCTTTTCTGGCATTCGGACTGGGGATTTTGGAATCATCCATCGAGCTACAAAAAAAGTCCACTACAGATTTTCCTGATGTATTATCTCACAGACACTCGTCCGGAAAACGGCTGCCTGCGAGTAATCCCCGGTTCTCACATCAACGAGAACCCATTACACGCCCTCCTTTCACCCGCACATGCTACGGCACAACGAGAAGGACAGAATTTCGATCTGCCGGAATTTCAAACCCGACCGGATGAAGCAGACGTAAAGGTAAAAGCAGGCGACCTCCTTGTGGGTGATGCCCGGCTGCTCCACGCCTCCCACGCCAATAATAGCGACGAACGGCGGACTTTAATCACGCTCTGGTACCATCCGAATTTCAACGATATCCCAGAGGAACTGCAGGCTGCCTTTGCCGCACGAGTGGACGCACTCCCCCCAGAATGGCCAAAGGATGCAAGGGACTTATACTCCCCGCTGCTCATTCGCTACGACGGGCAGGCCAAGCCGTTCCCGTTCAACCGGCAACAGAGACCAGTTCCGATTCCTGACGAGTGATCGGCAATCGTTGCCCGATTGGCTTTATTCCTGCACCCGATTGGCCTCTGTTGCCGCCGGTGGCTTGAGGTGGGCGTCCATCCAGCCGTACATGAGTTCTCGCGACTCGTGCTTTACCGAGTGCCCCCGGCCGTGCACGTAAAAAGCAAAGTTGCCCGGCGCTTTTTCCAACTCGTAAACGTCCATGATTTTAAGGTTCATCAACACGCGCTGCCGCTGCGTCAGCGGGTGGCCGTCGTTCAGCGCGGACAAATCGAGAAATGCTCGTGGCGCGATGAGCGAGATGATTTCGTGAAAATCAATCTCCGGCAACTCGCCGCGAAGCAGGCCCGCCCGGATCGGCTTGAAGTACACATACCAGTGATCGCGCGACCAATGCTCAACGCCGCTGTTGTGCCGGAAAAACGAGGCACTGCAATTGCTGGCCGCCGCCTTGATACGCGAGTCGTATGCCGCCAAAAAAAACGTGCCATGCCCGCCCAGCGAATGGCCAAGCGCACCGATGCGCCCGCCGTCCACAACGTCGAGCGACAGCAGGACATCCACCGCGATGCTGTGCTCGTAGGTGAACTTGCCCACCGCCGTCCAGTTCGGGTGCTTGGCGTGAAAACGCCCCGTGTCGTACGCCCCATCGGGCGGGACGCGGTGTCCGGCCACAAAATGATCCGGCGCGATGACGACATACCCGCGCCTGGCCAAGTGGTCGAGATAGGCCTTCTCCGGATTGTCCATCAAACCGGCGGCACGCTCTTTCCCCTGCTTGAACGTGCCGTGGAGCGCCACCACCGCCGGGAGTTTGCCGGTGCGCTTCAGCGGCACGGCGAGGTAGGCGTGCGCACGTTCGTCCTCCTCGACCCGATAACTGATGAGCCGCCTCTCGTAAACACCGGCCACCGCGACACGCTCGTGCACCCGCAGATCGAGTGACGGCTTGGCCGGCTTGAATTCATCGCGCAACAAACGAAGGTAGCGCTGCCGCAATTCCGCTTTGCGTTGTTTCCACTCAGCCGCCGTTTTAACGCCGTCGAGCAAATCATCCCACGAAGACTCTATGACCGGCGGATCGCTCCGTTTGCGGATGTCCGCCGCTGAGGCCACTTGGCCAAGCAGCACGACCCCCAAGCCAAGCGCCAGGGCGTGTTTTGTAATTGCACGGAATAGGTTCATGATGATTTTGGTGTCCATTGGAAACATAGGCAAAGCGGTGGGCAGAATCGCCCGATGACAGCCTAAACCAAAGCATCAAATGCAATATCCGCGCTTGGCCAAGCGCACGCTGGTTTGCGGGGAAATAAGGTTGACTTGCCGAGGGGAGGCGGTATCTGTCGCCTCCCCTTTGCGATGAAAACCAGACTGAACTCCAAGAAGGCGTTCACCCTGATCGAGCTTTTGGTTGTAATCGCAATCATTGCCATCCTCGCCGGGTTGCTGCTCCCGGCTCTCAGTCAGGCAAAAAACAAGGCACAGCGCACCAGTTGCACCAACAANCCGATGGCCAGCGGGCGAACACACAATCACCCATGAACCTGGGCTATCTCTACACGGTTGGCCTGATCACTTCGGGCGGATCTTATTACGACCCCGGCTTGCGGCACGCCGATTCGCTGCCGATCAAGCAGGAACTGAAAAACTACCAAAGCCCCAAGGTGCCCTGGCCCATGTGCTACCGGGGCCGTGTGCGGGGCAATTACATGTACTATCCGCAGTCCGGCCAACTCGCCCGGCCCAACCCAAAAAACGACATGGAGGCCCAATGGCGGCTGGTGGCCACCAAGGCGGGCCAATTCTCCTCCAGTAGCACCATCGTCACCGACCTGATTTACACCGAGGCCACCCGGCCGCACACCAGCAACAACAACCCAAGCGGCATCAACGCGCTTTGGGGCGACACGCACGTGTCGTTCAGCACCACCAAGGCGGCGTTCAATCCCAACCTTTGGGATCAAGGAAAGCACCATGTCGGCAAACAAAACCCCGGCGACAATCCGGTGAAGTTTCGCACCATCGTTGGACTGCTCCGGCCTTGATCCACTCTCCATTTTCCAAACAAAAAAGGCGCACAAAATGTGCGCCTTTTTTGTCGGGTTGCCCGCTCGAAAAATCAGCCCTTGGCCGCGTCGTAATTTGCGGAGACCGCGTCCCAGTTGACAACGCTCCAAAACGCCTTGAGATAGTCCGGCCGCCTGTTTTGGTACTTGAGATAGTAGGCGTGCTCCCACACGTCGCAGCCGAGGATCGGCGTGCGGCCTTCCATCAACGGCGTGTCTTGGTTTGCCGTACTGCAGACGCACAAGCCGCCTTCGCTGTTCACGCACACCCAAGCCCAGCCGCTGCCAAAGCGCGTCGCCCCGGCGGCATCGAACTTGGCCTGAAAATCGGTGAAACTGCCAAACTCCGCGTTGATCGCGTCGGCCAACGTGCCGCTTGGCTCGCCGCCGCCGTCCGGGCCAAGCACGGTCCAAAAGAGCGAGTGGTTAGCATGGCCGCCGCCGTGGTTGCGCACCGCGCCGCGGATGCCCTCCGGCACGGCGTCGAGGTTGCTTACCAGTTCCTCGACCGACTTGGCCTCGAGCTCGGCGTTGCCGGCGATGGCCTCGTTGAGCTTGGTGATGTAAGTGTTGTGATGTTTCCCATGGTGGATTTCCATGGTCTGCGCGTCGATGTGCGGCTCAAGCGCATCGTGCGCGTACAGGAGTTCTGGGAGTGTGTGTGCCATGATGTTTTTGGTTAAAGATTCGCCGACCAATTAGTCGCTTGGCCAAGCGGCAAACAATCTACCAATTCCGCCAACTTGCACAAGCCATATTCCCTCGCGCTTGGCCAAGGCGTCGGTAAAATGGCGTGTTCATTGGGCAGCTATCACATTGCCGTTGGCTTGCGCGTCTCCTGCGATCGGATCGCCGGAGGTTTTGCTAATAGTGTTATTAGCAACCAAGTGGCCCGTGCTGGTGCCGGTAAATTGTACGGCGTGCTTGGCGACGGGCACCGAGCGGGTGTCGTGCAGTGTGTTACCGGTGAGTGTGACGTGCGCGCAGTCCGTCGCCGCCACGCCAATGACACCATCAATAAACTGGCTGCCGGTGATGCTGATTCGCTGGCAGTGGGCCAACTCCAGCAGGGCGGAGAGGCCGGGCTGGCCGGTGTCAGTTTCGTCGTGAATACCGCAGCCGGTGAAAGTGATATTCTCCGATCCGGTGATGCGCACGCCGGTTCCGTAATCGGGGGTGTGGCGTCGAAATGTGTTGCCGCTGACGTTAACCAAGCGCGAATCCTCGATGAGTAAGTTTCGGTGTTTGCAGGAATAAATGGTGTTGCCGCTCAATGCGATGCCGTAGCAACCGCTGAGGTGCACGTTGTTTTCCTGACTGCCGATGACGTTGCCGCTGATGGCAAACAAACCGGGCGGGCGCGAAGCATCCGGATTTTCCCTAATGCGAATGTTCGAACCGCCGGGCGAGTCGGTGGCTTGAATTGTGTTCGATGCGATGGTCACCTCGTTCACACTCGCGCCCTCTGCATTGGTGTCGATGTAAATCTCGGCAGTCGGTTCCGGCTCTGTTTTGTGTGACTTGTGATTGTTGTACTCGATGTCGTTACCGGTGATTTGCAGGTTGCGCACTTCCGAACGCTCGAGCCGGATGCCGCCCAATCGGTTGTAGCTGATGTGACAGTTAGCGATGTTGATTTGGTGCAGGTTTACGCTGTCAAGATACACTCCCACGCCGGTGTTGAAGTAAATGTGACAATGACTGATGAGCACGTTGCGATTGCGCTTAATCAAATGAATGCCATGTCGGCAACTCGTCACCAACACGCCCTCGAAGATCGACTGCATCGTCTCGATCAACTCGAAGCCATCCGCCTCCGCATGCGCTCCTTCCACCTCGATGTTGCGGATCGTGGGCAGGCGCTGATGCGTGGATACGTTGCCTTGGCGCGAACCCGGATCACCCGTGCCACCGTGAGTGCCGGTCAGGCGAAACGCCGGCCCCGCGCCGTCCATCACAACCCGTGCCGTGCCGCCAGTGCCGTCGATCCCCAGCGGCCCGCGCTTGGCCAAGCGAACTTCGATTGACCGTGTAATGCGATACGTGCCCGGCGGAAAATGCAGCATCCCGTCGCCCTCGTTTACGGCGTGTTGGATGGACTCAGTATCGTCCTCAACACCATCGCCCACGGCCCCAAATCGAGTTACGTTGCTCATGCCAAATTGACGAAATTCTCGAGGATCGTCAGCCCGACTTTTTGGCTTTTTTCGGGGTGGAATTGCGTCGCGTAAACATTGTCCCGCCAGATAGCCGAGGCGAACTCCACGCCGTAAGTCGTGCGGCAGGCAGCGATCGAGTCGTCCTCCGACTGCGGATAGAAGCTGTGTACGAAATAAACGTGGCTGCCGTTCTCGACGCCCTCAAAAAGCGGGCAATCCGGCTGGACGATCTCGATTTGATTCCAGCCAATCTGCGGAATCTTCAGCCCTTGGCCAGCCGGGAAACGCACCACGCTGCCCTCAAACAACCCCATGCCGGCGGCACGACTGTCGAACTCCTCGCTCCGCTCGAACATCGCTTGATAACCGACGCAGATGCCGAGGAACGGCCGGCCGGTTTTGATAAACTCCCGCGACGCCGCGAGCAGTTCCTGCCGCTGCATGGCGTTGACGCAGTCGTCGAACGCGCCGACACCGGGCAGCACCACCGCCGCCGCGTCCTTCATGCCGTCGGGCGACTGGACCAACTCCACATCGCCGCCGACAAAGCGAAGCGCCTTCTCCACGCTTCGTAAATTCCCCGCGCCATAATCGAGTAGCGCGATCATCGAACGCGCTTGAGCCAGCCTTTCGGATGGTGCGTGATTAGGAAACGGTCACAGCGTTCGTGGTCGATCTCGAACTCCGGGTGCTTGGCTAAATATTTCTCGAGCGCCGGCAACGGCCCGGGACGACCTTTGCGAAACATGAACAGCTCGTCGATGATGCCGTCCTGCACGAGGCAGTAACTGCCGACGGTCGTCATCGGCGCGTAAATCTCCAACTCCTTCGCGACGTGTGCTTCGGAGTGGTCGCTGTCGAGGATCACCAACACCGGCCCCGTCGCCGCCTGGGCCATCGCGCGGATTTGCCCGGCGATTTCTTCCGACACCGAGCTGCCGACGAGGTAGGTCACCCGCGGGTGCGACAGGTCGTGCAGTTTCTCGATGTCCACCGAGACGACTTTGCCGTCGGTGCCCATGAGGTCGAACAACTGCGCGTAAAAGTAAGCCGAGCCGCCTCGGTTCGTGCCGCACTCGATGATCAGCGACGGCTTCACGTCGTAAATCGTCTCCTGCGCGATCCAGAGGTCGAACGTGTTTTGCCAAATCGGCTTGCCGAGCCAGTTGCTCGTGCCGAAGTTGTTTGTCTTGGTGACGAGTTGGTGGAAAAATAGCTTCTCCACGGTGCGCGCAAACAGCGCGTTGTAGAGGGAGATCACCAAGCTGCGAAGGCGCATGTACATATCAATTAAAACAGGCGGACAACCGCTCCCGCCGGGCGCGAACCGTATGGCCGCAGCCGCGCAGTGGCAATCCCCGTTTGCCCATCGACACCCTTCGACCTAGCCGTGAAAAACCCTCTTACACAATCGCTGCGCTGCTGGCGCGAGTGGCGTCGCCAGCAAAAACTGCACGGCCGCTTCGCCTTCGCCGATGCGCGAATGCAGGCCAACCGGGTGGTTTCCCCGGCCAGACTCCACAGCATGGCCGCGGCCAGAAGCCTAGCCAACGAAGCCGAAATCACGCAGGCCGGGGACGCTTGGCAAGTGCAGTTGCGCGACAGCGGGCTGAGTTTTTTCTGGCCAAGCGAGCCGGATCAAAACCTGCACTTCGTCATCGAGCAGGAGTTTTCCGCCGCCAACCCGCACCACTACACCACCTCGCCGATCCGCCTCTCGCCCGAGAGCACCGTGTTCGACGTCGGCGCGTGCGAGGGGCTGTTTGCGTTTCGCGCCCTCAAGGACGGCTTGGCCAAGCGCGTGGTCTGTTTCGAGCCAAGCGAACGGATGGCCGCCCTGCTCCATCACGGCGCCGAGACCAACGGCTTAGCCAACGGTATCACCATCGAGCGCTGCGGTGTCGGCAGCCAAACCGGCCAAGCGCGAATGGTCGCCGGCGACAACCCAGACGCCGGTTATCTCGAGTACCTGCCAAGCGGCGGGTCGCACGCCGACGCCGTGCCGGTCACGAGTATCGACGACTACTGCCGCAGCCACCAGTCGGCGCTTGGCCCGGGCGACCTCATCAAGGCCGACGCCGAGGGCGCAGACCTTGATGTGTTGCTCGGTGCCGAGGAACAAATTCGTAACGGCGCACCTCAACTCGCCATCACGACATATCACGTCGATGACCACGCCGAGCGAATGATCGCATGGCTGCGCGAGATCCGTCCGGACTACTCGCTGCGGCTCAAGGGGTTTTCGTTTTGGACCGCCAAGCCGCGCCCGGTGCTGCTGCAAGCCTCGACGCTTCCATGACCGGATCGCCTCCACTCATCGTCGGCTTGGGCGAGGCGCTTTACGACCTGCTCCCCGCCGGCCCGGCGCTCGGCGGCGCGCCTCTCAACGCCGTCGTTCAGTCGCACCAACTCGGCAACAACGCCGTGGTGGCCAGCCGCATCGGCGACGACGCGCTTGGCCAAACGCTGCTCGACGACTTGGCCTGGCGCGGCATGGACACGAGCTTCATCCAACGCGACCCAGACGCCCCGACCGGCACTGTCGAGATCACCCTTCGCGACGGCGAACCGGAGTACGAAATCATCGGCGACACGGCATGGGACCGGCTCGCTTGGGACGAGTCGCTCGCCGACTTGGCCAAGCGGTGCGACGCCGTTTGTTTTGGCACGCTTGGCCAGCGGCTCGAACCGGCGCGATCGACGATCCAAAAATTCGCTGCCGCCGCCAGCCAAACGGTGCGGCTGTTCGACCTCAATCTGCGACAGGACTATTTCTCGGCTGAGTTGCTCGAGGCCGGCTGCCGCGCCGCCTCGATCGTCAAGATGAACGAGATCGAACTGGCCACCGTCGCCCCGCTGCTCGGCCTTGGCCAAGCGGAGGAAATCCGGCAGTTGATTGAGCATTTCGACCTCGATTTGTTCGTGCTGACACGCGGCAAACTCGGGACTGAACTGCACACCGCCGACTCGGTCACGCTTGGCCAACCCGCCAAGTTCGCCCCGGAACCGGACGCCGACTCGGTCGGTGCTGGCGATGCGTGCTGCGCGGCGATCCTCCACGGCGCGGTTCGCCGCTGGTCGCTCCAGCAGACCGCCGACTTGGCCAACCGGCTCGGGGCGTTCGTCGCCTCGCGCCAGGGTGCCACGCCGGAGTTGCCTGCCGAACTTCTTCCGGGCGGCAAGAATTGATTCCCGCTTTACACCGGGGCGGGTTGCAATCACTCTCCCCGCCTCGCGCGGGTACGCCGCGTGCCTCCACGATGAGCAAGGACAAAAAAGACGAAAAGAATTCAATGGGAAAACTTGAGGAACTGTTCCTCAAGTCGCGGACCATCATGCTGTACGGCGAAATCAACCAGAAGGTGGCGCGCGAATTCTGCACCAAACTGCAACTTCTCGCCTCCGAGTCGGACGATGACATTACGGTGTACATCAACTCACCCGGTGGCCACGTGGAATCGGGCGACAGCATTCATGACATGATCCGGTTCGTGAAGCCGCGCGTGAAAGTCGTCGGCACCGGCTGGGTCGCCAGCGCCGGGGCGCTCATCTATGCCGCCCCGCCGGTCGAGGATCGCTTCAGCCTGCCCAACACCCGCTTCATGCTGCACCAACCCAGCGGCGGCGTCGGCGGCCAAGCGTCGGACATTAGCATCGAGGCGGAGCAAATCGTCAAGATGCGCGAACGCCTCAACCAGATTTTCGCTGACCAAACCGGCCAGCCGATCAAGACGATCGCCAAGGACACCGACCGCAACTTTTGGATGACGCCGGAGGAGGCAAAAGAGTACGGCCTCGTCGGGAAAATCATTAAGTCGAAAGACGAACTACTTCAGAGTTAAGCCGCGCCCGCTCGCTACGGCTTGGCCGGCGTCACCAGCCTGAAGAACCGCTCACGACTAACCCGCGGAGAGATCGTGCGTGATACCTTCCCGCTCGTTTCTGGGAAGAAGTTGGTCAACGGTTGCCACGCTTGATCAAGCGCCAGGCTGGTTTCCAGCGAATAACTCCGCCCCTGCACTCCCGTAAAGCTCACCCGCAGCATACCGTTGCCCAAGCGCGCCATGGTCAGGACTAAGTCGTCCGCCGGCTTGGCCAAGCCGGAATTGTCGCTGCCGGGGCTGCCTCCGGGAGTACCACTGACCCTAAAACCAAGCTCGCTCCTTTTGTCGGCGACCAGTGAAAAACCTTGGCCGTCGGCCTGCTCCGGCCACGGTGCGGCATCATCGTACGCCACGCTGATCACCGGAGCGCCAATCCCGGCCGACAACGTGATCGTCTCCCCCTCGTTTGCCAGTTTGCCCTCGAAGATTCCGTTCACAACCAGGCCGGGATAACGGCTCTGCAGCGCCGCCCGGTTTCTGCCGAGCAGAAAAAGTTCGCCGCTTGCGAGCATGCTCCCCTCGGAAAAAATAAAACTGATGCCGCTGCTGAAAAACAGGCCGCTCAAGTCCAGCGTCGATTCGCCGATGTTTTTCAATTCAAGAAACTCGAACTCGCCGGCGCTAACGCCCGCTTGGCCAAGCGGGTTGTACATGATCTCGTTGAACGCTAGTCCCGCGCGGAGGCCGGCCAAGTCCGGTTCGCCGGCGACGAACTCCACCGACGCTGACCAGTGACTCCACGCCATCGTGCCGTTGCGCATCCGCACGCGGGCACGGTAAGTGCCGCCCTTGCGGATGACGCTTTGCGGGACAGCCACGGTCCCGACAAACTCATCAGCCTCCAGTTCCCAAACTGGGTTGAGCTCGTACTTCCACGGTTGGCCCGGCTCGAAAAATGGCGTCTTGGGATGGGACACCTCCCCCAGCCGCCACTGGATGCCGGTGAACTTTTTGTTGTTAGTCGACCGGCCCGGCTCGAACGAACTGGTCTTGAAGCGCAGCTCGTTCAGCGCAAAA
>LWDU01000779.1_pt1 | contig 11471 bp, 14 predicted proteins | sample 727161 | NCBI WGS metagenome assembly LWDU01 (sample SAMN04566230, study PRJNA314399) | hydrothermal vent metagenome | isolation source: deep sea hydrothermal plume seawater | place: Mexico: Gulf of California, Guaymas Basin | collected 2004-07-11 | reverse complement strand
TTTGATCGAAGTAAAAAGTCTTAAGGCTTGCCTTAAGTTTGCTTTTTCAAGCTCTCAATCACGTGTTCACGTTGAAGGTAATTTTGTGGCAAATATCATTCAGCAATGTGTGGTTACTTTGAAGCCAGTTCCGAGAGATGTTCAGGGTATATTTAGCTGTAAATACTCTGAAACTCCAATCATAGAAGACACTGAAACTATTGACTTTGATTTAATGACCGAAGATCCTCCAGAGCCTATAGTTGATGGTCAATTTGATGCCGGAATTATTCTGACTGAACAGTTGGGACTTGAGTTGGATCCTTTTCCGCGGAGTCCGGGGGCTAGGTTCGATAATTTGCGGGATATAAATTGATCGGTACAGTAATAATCCATTTGCAATCTTAAAGAAACTTAAATAACTCACCTACATAAATCTACTGTTCCTGCTCATACGGGCTAGTTATTCATCTTGCCAAGAGAATTAATTTGATTTAAACACCAAGAACGCCCTGAAAGATTGTTTCTATGTTATTAGTAAATTGATATGTTTTTTAATTAGAGAGTAATAGCGATGGCTGTTCCTAAGAGTAAGATTTCGAAATCTCGTCGAAATATGCGCCGTTCACATGATGCACTTTTTACTGCTGCGCATACTGAGTGTGCAAATTGCGGAGAAATTAAGCGTCCACACCATGTGTGTGCTTCGTGTGGCTACTATGATGGTCGTGAAGTTACAGAGGTAGCTTCTGTCGCATAAATTGTTTCAATCATCGTTAAATTAGCTCACTATTCAAATTTCGAGCAAGTATAGGGAGCAGGCTTATTGACTGATGTGATTACCGTATCAATTGATGGTATGGGCGGAGATAATGCACCAGACATGATTATTGGTGGCATTGAGCTTGCCTGCAAACAAGAATCTAGCGTGCGTTATCTTTTGTTTGGTGATGAAAAAATATTACAACCTTTGTTAGATGTGAATCCCTTGGCTAAAAAAGCTTGTGAAATTCGCCATACTAAAGATGTTGTCACAATGGATGATAAGCCTACCACTGCTCTTCGTTCCGGTAAAAATTCTAGTATGCGGTTGGCTATCAACGCAGTTAAAAATGGCGAGGCGTTGGCAGTTGTATCCGCTGGAAATACTGGGGCTTTAATGGCTATGGCGACGATTGTACTAAAGACATTACAGGGTATTAATCGTCCCGCCATAGTAACAAGTTTTCCAACCCAGAAAGATGATTGTGTCATGCTAGACCTAGGTGCCAATATTGAATGTGATGCTGAAAATTTAGTTCAATTTGCGGTAATGGGCGAAGTTTTTGCACGGTATGAATTAGATATTGAACAACCTTCAATTGGAATTCTAAACGTTGGTGTAGAAGGTCTTAAAGGTAATGATTCAGTAAAGAAAGCCGCATCTATTTTACAAAACTCTAACCTGCCTGTTAAGTTCTTTGGATTCGTTGAAGGTGATGATATAGGGAAAGGAACCGTAGATGTAATTGTCACTGATGGTTTTACTGGTAATATAGCGTTAAAAACAGCAGAAGGTACTGCTCAATTAATTACATTCTTTTTAAAGAAATTCTTAATGGGTAGTTTAATTTCAAAAATAGGCGCGATAATTGCTCGCTCCGCCTTAGACAAATTCCGTGCGCATTTTGATCCTCGGCGCTACAATGGAGCAATGCTTGTTGGCTTGAACGGCATTTGTGTTAAAAGTCATGGAGGTACAGATGCTCTTGGTTTTTCTCACGCTATTCAAGCTGGGGTAAAACTTGTAAAAAAGGATTTCAACGAAGTGATTAAACAGGATCTTGATAATTTAATTGTTAAAAATATAGAAGAACCTTTAGATTATAATCAAGTATCGGCAAACCCGTAAATGGGAATAATTTCTAAGCTAACCGGTTGTGGGTCGTACCTCCCTAAAAATGTGGTTACTAATGCGGATCTTGCAAAAAAAGTAGATACCTCCGAAGAGTGGATATTTTCTCGGACAGGTATAAAGCAGCGTCATCATGCTGCGGTCGGCGAAAATACTTCAGATCTTGCATTGATTGCGGCAGAACGTGCACTTTCACATGCGGGAGTTAATGGACATGATGTTGATTTAATCGTTGTTGGAACTACAACACCGGATAGGACATTTCCAGCTACAGCTGTTCGAATTCAAAAAAACCTAGGATGCGATCATGGTGCAGCATTTGACGTACAAGCTGTGTGTTCGGGTTTTATTTATGCTTTATCAATCGTTGATAGTATGCTCAAAGCAGGGCAGTTTAAAACAGCCTTAGTTATTGGTGCGGATACTTTATCTAGACTTCTTAACTGGGAAGATCGTACAACCTGTGTATTATTTGGTGATGGCGCAGGCGCAGTGGTGGTGCAGGCGTTCGAAGTTGATACAAATTCTTTTCATGATGGCGGTATTCTGTCTACCCATATTCACTCTGATGGAAGTATGGAAGATCTTCTGTATTGTGATGGCGGTCCCTCTACTACCCAAACGACAGGTTATATAACTATGTCGGGTAAAGAAGTTTTTCGACATGCTGTGACGAAGTTAGCTTCTGTCGTAACTGAGGCCCTTGCTGCAAATAATCTGAAGGATATTGATATTGATTGGCTGGTTCCTCACCAAGCAAACAAGCGTATTATTGATAGTACAGTTAAGAAGCTTAATATGCCGAAAGACAAGGTTGTATTGACTGTGCACGATCATGCAAATACGTCAGCAGCTTCGATCCCGTTAGCATTAGATCGAGCTGTCCACGATGGACGGATCAAGCGAGGTGATCTGTTGCTCATGGAAGCCATGGGAGGTGGTTTGACGTGGGGTGCCGCGTTAGCCCGATGGTAGCCAGTATTAAAAACTCGATAAAGAGACTTAATCTATTATGCAAATAAAAATCAGCGTATTGATTCAAGATCATTTCTACCCTAGAGTTTAAACTCGGACCAACTATTTTATGGGGATGAAAATAATGTCTTCTCACACAATCACGCGTTCTCAACTCAGTGAGGCTGTCTATCAGGAAGTAGGTTTATCACGTAATGAATCGGCTGATCTATTTGAGTCTATTCTTGATAAAATTAGTAAGACCTTGGCCAATGGTGAATCGGTTAAACTTTCTTCGTTTGGCAGCTTTTCAGTTCGGAGTAAATCAGAACGCATCGGGCGTAATCCAAAAACTGGTGAAGAAGTTCCTATTCTACCTCGTAAAGTTATAGTGTTTCGTCCATCGCAGGTATTAAGAAATCGAATTGGAGCATTCTCAGCCGATTCAAGTAGTTCAAATGAATTTGAACAAGTGTGATTGTCTCAACTCAAAAGAACAATTCTGTGGAGATACCACAATCAAAGTCTCCTTCTGCTTTTCGAACTATAAGCGAAGTAGCAAAAGAACTAAACGTTCCACAACATGTTTTGCGTTTTTGGGAGAATAAATTCACACTGATAAAACCAATGAAAAGGGGAGGCGGTCGTCGTTACTACAGGCCTGAAGACTTGGCTATATTGCAGCGTATTCAACACCTTTTATATAATGATTGTTATACGATTAAGGGTGTGCAAAAAATTTTGAAAAAAGAGGTTAATAAAAGTAACGAGGTTAAATCGAATTTGTTGCAGAAAGAGAGGAGTGCGCTTAATTCTATTGTGATAGAGTTGGAAGAAATCAAAAAATTATTGTCTTAAAAAAATGTTTACATACTTTTGCAAATTATATTTATGAAATAAAAATGTCGGAGCGTGGCGCAGTCTGGTAGCGCACTTCGCTGGGGGTGAAGGGGTCGTAGGTTCGAATCCTAATCCTTTAAATCTTAAATATCTATAAAATTCAATACGATAATGGGTCATATTAATTAAATATATGAGCTTTAAATCATGCTTGGCACAATTGTGGCACAGTATGGAGAGCTTATTATGGCTAGTATCAGAAAACGAAACGGCAAGTGGCAGGTCCAGATACGTAGAACCGGTCATTTATCTCTCAATAGATCCTTTATACAGAAAATAAATGCAGTCCGATGGATTCGAGAGATGGAAATAGATCTAGATCAGAATGGGCTAGTATCAAAAGGATATAAGCTTTTAGATATGAAGTTTAGCCAAATATTATGTCGTTATCGGGACGAGATAATCATTCATAAAAAAAGTGCAGAATCCGAAAGCTATTTTATTGGATGTCTTTTGAAGCATGAAATATCAAAATATCCAATTAAACACTTAACGAGAGAATTATTTACTAATTATCGTGATGAAAGACTTAAAGAAGTAAAATGCAGCACAGTTAGTAGACAATTTAGTATTATCCGGCACGCACTTACAATTGCAAAAAGGGAGTGGGGATTACCCATAAGGGAAAATCCTGCTGCTAATATAAAAATGCCTTCCAAGAATAAGGGTAGAAATAGAAGATTAAACACAAAAGAGTTAGATATTCTTCTAGATGGATGTAGCAGCAGCCGAGTGTCCTGGCTATCTCCTTTAATACAGCTTGCCATTGAAACGGGAATGAGAAGGGGGGAGTTGATCAATATTCAGTCGGAGCATGTGGATTTAGACTTAAGAACCCTATATATTCCGCATACAAAGACGGGTGAACCTCGAACCATCCCGTTATCGTCTCATGCCGTTCACCTCTTATCTAATTTAATTAAAAACGAAGAGGTGAGAATATTCCCAATTACTGGCAATGCTATAAGAATGGCATGGGGACGCTTGAAAAATCGAGTAGGGATCACAGATCTCCACTTTCACGATCTCAGACATGAAGCCACCAGCAGGTTCTTTGAAAAAGGATTGAATGTCATGGAAGTGGCAACAATCACAGGACATAAAGATCTTAGAATGCTACAAAGATATACTCATTTAAGAGCGGAGGATTTAGCTAAGAAGCTGGGGTAGCAGATGTTAAATAGATTATTGATGGTTATACATTGGGTTTTGTTTCTTTGGGTTTTGGGTTGGCCCTTTGGAATTATAAATGCGCTTTTAGGTGAACCTGTTTACATTACAAGAGCAGCCATAGAGTTTCTGCAAATTGGATCAGGATTAGTTGTGGTCTATATCATTTTACTATGGATCATTAAGCACAGATGGATCTGGTTTCCTTGGCAACATAATAAGGACTAGCAGATGAAAAAACTAACTCTCACAACCCTAACCTGTTTGATATTCCTCTCACCTAATGTGGTGATGAGTGAGACTATGAGTAACTTGGTGAAACGTGAAGGTCTTTATTACAAGAAGTTCAGTGAGGTTCCGTTTAGTGGAAAGGTTACTGATCCAAGATTTAATAAATCGGGAACGATCAAGAATGGTAAAGAATGGGTACTTGGATTGCTTACCACGATAATGGTCAGTTACGGATGAAATGGGGGTTCAAGAATGGAAAAAATGAAGGTCTATATAAAAGTTACTGGGAAGATGGTAGTTTATTTGCCAAAGGTAATTACAAAAATGGTAAGGAAGAGGGTGTTTGGATATATTATAGCGAAGATGGAAGTGTATGGAAGGAGAGGTCAGGAACCTACAAAAACGGAAAGAAGGTTAGTGATTAAACAATGAAAAAAATTTTAGCGACCATGGTTCTGGGATTGTTATTGAGCACTTCTTTAAATGCAAAGCAGTTAAGTAAATCTCCATTTATTCCAGACAACATTCAAGGTGAATTTAAAAAGCTACCGATCAAGCATAAGATTAAGTTCTGTGGTTTCGAGAACTATAAGCCTAAACAAAATATTATTAACAAAGATTTACCAATAAGAATACTTGGTTACAATTCAAGAATGGATAATTGGAAAACTGTAGAAGGTGCCTATAGTCGGGAAGTTTTTAAGGAGTACGCTGATGCTGTAACTTATGCAAGTGTAACTGAAAATACTCAAATAAAAGAATTTCTCTTTGATAAACTTTATATATGGGCAAAAAATAAGTCTCTAACTAAAACAAAACAATGCTATCGAAACTCACTTAGAAACTCCATTTTAAAAGATTGTGAAGGTGAATGGAGCGATTCAGAAGGTCAAGACTTAGCGCCCATAAAAGATGCAACCGTTACCTTAGAGATAGTTATGGGTTTAAATTATATCTATAATCTTAATTTTGTTAATTATAAAATTGATGATCCAAGACATAAAATTATCAATAAATGGTTCAAACCTTTTTATAAAAGAATAAAACCTGCTAATAAGTTTTATATGGGAAATTCTGCTGGGTGGTATTTTCCAAATATAGCTTTAAGACATAATAGCAATAAAGATTATTCTGGATTAGTTAAGAAACTTGTTAAAGGAGCTGACAAGTGGATATTAGATGATGGAAGTATTAGAGACAGAACTACACGTGGAAATCGAGCATTATGGTATCATCATACAGGCTTAGGAGAAGCTTTTATGATTTTAGAAATTGCGAAAGCAGCCAATATAAAATTACCGAAAAATTATGAAATAAATTTACTGAAAGCAGCCGAGTTATTTCAAGATTCTTTTTTAGACAATTCTAAAATAGAACCTTGGGCAAAAAAAGCTCATAACTCGCAAGCTAGTAATGGCGTACAAAAATTTAATAAAAATTTAGATGGAGTAAGTTTTAATGGACCTTGGTTTCATATAATACAATATAGATATCCAAATCATAAAACGTCAAAATTCTTAAAATCTGAAATGACGAATAGAGCAAGATCTCTAAAAAGTGATGATGTTGCAGGAATTGGAATTGGCTGCATTTACAACGCTTTAGCAAATAAATAAGTAAACTCAAAAGTTTATCAATGAAAAAACTAACCATCATATTCACACTGTTATTCTCAACAGTAATGTTCTCATCACCTTCCTATGCAAAATGGACGAAATTGTATGTAAATGATATTGGAAACACCTACTATCTGGATTTTGAGAGAATAAGAAAACACGGTGGATCTGTTTATTATTGGATTTTGTCTGATTTATTAAAACCAATCAATAATGGAAGTTTGTCTGGAAAATTATATGCCGAAGGTGACTGTAAATTATTTCGGTTGAAGGATTTGAGTTATTCCTTTCATAGTCAACCAATGGGTAGAGGAACTGGTGTAACTAATACTTCTAAAAACCCAAAATGGTACTATCCTTCTCCTAACTCTGTGAATAGAACTATCCTAAAATCCGTCTGTAGTCGGTGAGTTAGATAATGAAGATATTACTGATCATAACTACACTCTTTTTTCCTTTGGTTTTCTCAGCTGCGTTATTATCAAATAATTTAGAAGAGGCGGAACGTCTTTATTATGATCATCGAGTAAACTTCTTTGATACGAGCTTAATTACAAATGAGTATCTATGTTCCATAGCAATTAAAAACAATATTCCAGAATGGGAAACGGCAGAAGAATATAAAACTTATATCCATGAAGCACTATTACGTGGCTTTGGCCAAACAAAATGTGCACAACTCACTGGAAGATTTAAAGATGCCTCTATCAGCTATAGGCTTCACCCATCTGTTTTTGATAGTCATGTTTCCAAATTTGAAGTTGATTGATAGCCCCCTCATAAACATGCTCTGTGAGTCATTTTAAGAGTCATACAGAGTCAGTAAATTTCCAGACTCCCCCCTTTCCACAAGACACACCTAAAGATAGACTCAGTGAGTCTTAAAAGAGCCCACAGAGTCATTCAATATTGGTGATGATTCAATGATGATAATGATCTTAGTTTTATTATCCAAGAAGACCATCTTTACAGCAGTTAAGAGGTATTAAGAAGGAGGAGAATAAAAGATAACGACCATAGTAATTCTTCTTGTTAAGAGGTGGATAAGAAGGATTATCTTAGTATTTCTTCTTTTTCTCTCAGTGTTCCCTAGTATCTCTATCATACGTGAACTTTTTTATATTCTAGTGCTGATATCCTCCATTATACTGGTATTGGGGGATAATCTGAGATGGAAAGAGACCTTCAAAATAGCAGACCTTTTAATATGCACCTTGTCTGCACGCATACAGGGGCTGCAGATCTTATGGATCAGATAATCCAGCAGTATTTTCCTGATGATAAAAGCAAAACCCTCAATAAGAACTTAGGTGTTCTCCTGCTGGATCTCTATGCAACATGGTATGAAGATCCGGACAGTTGTTTGGCTGTCTATATGTCCCAGAGGTTCTATAAAGCTAAGAGCCGTTACAATGCCCTGAGTATCAGTCATCAGATTATTGATGTAATAAGGGTTCTAAATGATGCAGGACTAATTGGATTGTTTAAAGGACAGCAATCAACCATAAAAGGTAAGCCCGGAAGACTGACTCGAATATGGGCAGATCCACCCCTGATTAAATTATTCGAAGATGTTTCTTTCTCCATGAAAGACATCCATCAGATTGAGAATAAAGAAACCATCATCCTTCGAGATGAAGAAAAGAACGATATGGAATACGAGGATACTCCAGACACAAGACGTATGAGGGCTGTTGTGGAGGCTTATAACAACCTTCTGGACCGCACTTTTATTGACATACCAGAGCTTAAAACTGCGGTCTTGGAAGCTACTGATGGAAGCTCAGTACGTGTCAGTCAGCAGAATAAGTCGGTATCTCGTATCTTCAGCCGGTCCAGCTTTGATCTGGGGGGAAGATACTACAATGCTTGGTGGCATCTAATATCCAGCTTCTGGAGAGAGAAGATCCTTATTAATGATAGTCCTACTGTTGAAGATGACTACAGCGGAATGTTAATTGCACAACTTTATGCTGCTCAGAATAAACAAATGGAAGGGGATGCATATTCCCTTGGACTGGAGGAAGAACATCCTTTTGATAGAACCATCCTCAAGAAGATCATTCTATTAGCTATTAATAGTGAAAATCTAACATCTGCCGTAAAGGATGCATCTTACCACATCCGTAAAGAATGGAAGGATGTTGTCTTTACAAACAAACAGGTCAAAGAGGTTATTGAATTCTTTAAAGCGAGACATCCTTTGATTGCAGACCAGATTGCTTCGGATGCTGGTATTCGCTTGATGCGACAGGATTCGGATATTGCTGAGATTATTATATCCCAGTTCACTGAAGAAGACATTCCCGTCTTAACCATTCATGATTCATTTATTGTACCGTGGGGACAAGAGGATAAGCTGCGAGAAAGAATGTATGCAGCATTTGAGAAAGTAACGGGGACTAAGATCACCAAGATCACTCGAGATGGTATTGATATGACCACCTTTGATCGGGAGAGATATCGATCACCATCCCACCGTGCTGATGTGATCAATCAGCTTAATCCTTTTAGGACGGATGGATATAAAGAACGTATGAGAAAGTTTGAGAAGAGTAATTAGATGGGAGACGATCTAGACCCTGTTATTTTTGTAATGATGTGATCCATATCACACTCGTTAACCCAAAATTTAAGCGATACTCTTTTATAATAATTATAATCAGGGGTGGTTTGAGTGAATAGTTCAAGCATATTATCAAATGCAGTATCCGGTATGCATGCAAGCTCTTTGCAGCTTCAAGCTACGGCTAATAATATTGTTAATGCTGGTCTATCCAACTACAAAGCAGTCCAAGTTAAAGACACTGTTCCAAAAGCTAATACTATCCCAGACAATCTTAGAAACACTAAAGATATAACTCCTAACCTAGTTAATGAGATGGTTAACTTAATCCAAATTCAACACTCATATACAGCTAACGCAAAAGTAGTTGAAACTTCTGAAGAGCTTGTTGGATCCTTATTAGATATCATGGCCTAATGATTTAACGATGACGATCCAGACCCTGTTATTTTTGTAATTATCTGGCCTGACTTATTTATATATCTAAGCCTCCCTAAATTCTTTGGGTGGGGTCATCTTAATCCTCCAGAGATCTGAATATCCTGAGACTGTGACTGCTAATTAATTATCGGCCTGGCACAATTGTGGCACAGTCAGGTACAAAATAACCCTGTTAACTCCTTGATTAGATGTCGTGACTGACTTACATTACTTAGGTGTTGAGCCTTGAATTTTATAGGGTAATTAAGGTTTTTTAATGTGTCGGAGCGTGGCGCAGTCTGGTAGCGCACTTCGCTGGGGGTGAAGGGGTCGTAGGTTCGAATCCTATCGCTCCGACCAATAGAAACCAATGGCTTAGCTGGAAACGGCTAGGTTATTTTTTTAATTTGGTAACATTTTTTGGTTATTTTGGGTTATTTTTGATCTCGATTACTGCAATGTAGCAAAGATTTTGGTGAGTGATGGTAAAATGGAGGTTGTTGCTTTCATCGGATTGCTAGCTGAACTCTCGCTGTACCGAAACTACTGGTTTTCCGTATGGGACCAATGTCCGCTTTGGGTCATAAACGGGCTCTTTTTACTTTGCGGGATTATGTCTGCTTTAGGGGGTAAAGCAGACATGAATTTAAAGCCGCTAGATGTCTGCTATTAGCCAAAAGCGGACTCATTTCTTGTATAGCGAAGGACCGCGGTTTGATTTTATTATTCCGAGTTACAAAAGCTCGCGTGCTGGTCCATGAGATCCGGGATGGTGGTTTGTTCTCGTCTGCCGAGGCCGCATTCCGTGGCGATACCGAACCGTTCGATGGCCGATGATGCAGCCGCTATTCGACGTTCCGTTCCGCCTTGACCACCAGTCTGATGGAGCAGTCCCAGATAAAGCTCGGTATCATTTCCCAAGTTCAAGTTCTTCAAAGGGGCATAGTATGCTTCGTCGTCCCGTTCTTTCGGGACGGGGAAATGTATCCACGATATCGGACGGGCAACCTTCCGAGCGACACCATTTGCAACGTCAACGAGATGCGCGGTATCTTCAGGCTCGCAGAAATGCTTGTGCCCGGAATCGCCATAGCAAAGGTGAATACCGGCTTCAACTCCCGGGGGTACTAGATCAACCAGTCCGGCTAGACGAGAGGTTATTTCATCAAGAAGTGTCTCACCGATATGGTTCTCCGACAGCCCCTCCAGCAGAGAAAACTCGCTAACTGCTTCCCATTGGATAGACAGTTTTTCGGCCGGTATTGTATTGATCATCTTGTCAAATTCTTCACCCAGAGCGCGGCTGTATGCTTGTTCAAAGATATTCCTTGATTCCGGGGCCACATAAAAAGTAGCCACAGATAATGGCGTTGGAAGCCCGACCATAAACCGTTTGTCATCCGGGATGATGCCATCTGCCTCCAGTCGTTTATAGGTTTGATAGGACTCGATGGCCGCATCGCCATAGCCTAGGTTGGGGAATTCAATCTTATCGGGAGTCGATATGCCCTCAACCACTTCGAAAGGTGGAAAAGGAACATAAATATTTTCAGCTTCCTGCTGGCGCATTTGCGGGCTCTGGCCAATGCGTTTGTTTTGCCAACGGATCCAAGTATCCCGCTCTCCCACCTCGCCGTCCGGCAAACGTTTCAAGTGCTCGCCCAGGTGGGCCATAGATGTGCGAAACATCTCTTCCGCACTGGCAAAAGGGCCACTTCCTACAAGATGAGCACCAAGAATT
>LWDU01040544.1_pt1 | contig 11476 bp, 9 predicted proteins | sample 727161 | NCBI WGS metagenome assembly LWDU01 (sample SAMN04566230, study PRJNA314399) | hydrothermal vent metagenome | isolation source: deep sea hydrothermal plume seawater | place: Mexico: Gulf of California, Guaymas Basin | collected 2004-07-11 | reverse complement strand
CGGTTGGCAGCCTTCACCGGAATCCGCCATCGTGAAGCTGATGTCAGCATTGTACGTCGAGTTGTTCGATAGCCAGCCGCACGTGTGCGCCTGTCACGCCGGGCTGGAGTGCGGCATCTTGGGCCAAAACTACCCGGACATGGAGATGATCTCGTTTGGACCAAATATCTACGGTCCCCACTCGCCAGATGAAAGAGTCCAGATCAGTTCGGTGGAAAAATTCTGGGGATTCCTACTCGAGACCCTCAAGCGAATTCCAGCCGCCTGACGCTCGATTTCGCTAGGCCTCCATGGAACACAGCCTCATTTTTTGCGCATCTGCCTTTTTTGGGTGGGACATTTTCGCACCGGCTCGGTCTATCATCTGGAGCAGGGAAATACGTGTTGAGGGCCGTTAAATTGGAACAGACGACTGCATGATCGAACGGGTTTCCCATGGGGACATTACCGAGATCGTAGATGCGCACGCTAGTGCACTGCTGCTGTTTGCCAGGTAGTGGTCCAACGTGTCGGCGGAAGATGTCGTTCAGGAGGCCTTTCTTCAACTGGTCCGTCGCGTCAACGCGGATGATCCACCAGAAATACATCTCGGCGCTCGAAACGCTTCGCAAGAGTCTGTCCAGATGTTGTTGGTGAACGAAGCGTCACTCACTCCGGTGGAACGAGCATTGTTTGACGAACTCGAAAAGGAGATCAGTCATGGCCGATGATAAATCAAATCCAGAGCCATTGGACGAGGACAAACCACCGCTGATCGATCACGTCGCCGGGGCCGCCGCAATCCAGGAGGTCAGTGAAGCGATGGCGATACTGACAACGAAGCAATCCAGTTGTCTTGTCCGGCTGGCAAAATACGGCGGCCTGCTGCTCGCGTTACTCGCGGTTTTGGCCTACTGGAACACCATCCGTAGTCCACGGCTGAAAATCTCGAAAGCGACAACCTACATCACGGAACCGCGTACTATTGACGGAGCACAGATCGACTACTTCGCCGCCTTCGAGCGGGAGTTTTATTCGGGGAAGATGAAGATCGAGGACAATGGCTATCGGCTTATAGTGGCCGCGTTGGGCCATGCCGCGGACGACGCGACGGAACGGGCTTTTTCTGGAGAATTCTATGAGAAGCTCGGACTCGATCCGAAGACCGCGCCCACGTTGAGCTATACCGAAACGTACGACTTCCTGCACGACTATTGTGCGGCGGAAGGCCTCGGCCAGAAACAGGCGGACGAATGGGACGCCAGGGTATTTTACGCCCCATGGACCTTCGACGACTTGCCGATGCTGGAGAAGTGGCATGAAGAGAACACAGCGGTACTTGACCTAGTGGCCAAAGCCGTACGTCATCCTGCCTACCGTTTCCCAATCATTCGGACGTCGGAGGATGCGACGCTCGTTAAGACGACGCAGTGGTGGGGTGAGATTCAGAGGACGCGGTCGTTTGCCAGGATGCTCGATGCACGCGCCTGCTATCGGATTGGGATCGGAGATCTTGACGGCGCGATCGACGACGTGATCACATGTGCCCGTCTCGGACGCCATACGGCACACCAAGGGACGATCCTTGGACGTCTCGTTGGCATTGCCGTCGAGGGAGTTGCTGCGTCAATCGGTGTTGCTGCGCTCCAGGAATCATCCGCGTCGCTTGAGCAACTACGACGTCTGATTGATGAATTGGACGCTCTTCCTCCGCAACCGTCCTGGGACCGCACCCTGCTGGCTGAGCGTTACCACGCGCTTGACTTTTTCCAGGCGATGGCCCACGGCGAGGAGTCGCTCGCTGAACTGAAAGAATGGGGAATTATCGAAATCAACGCCAACAACACGGTCATGAAATTGCCCGTTGATTGGAATATTGCCATGCGGCGGATTAATGAACTATATGAAGACTTCGACGCAGGAAATCCTTGGCCGTCGCCGAACCTGCAGTCGCCGATCAACTTTCTCATCGGCCCGCGTTCACGGCGAGTGGCTGAACTGTTCGCCTCGCGATCCATGCCAGCGTTTGAGGCGAGCTTCGAGGCGAATCGCCGAATGAACTGTGTGCACAACCTCCAGCGGATTACGCTGGCCCTCCTCCTCTATGAACGCGAGCACGGCACGCTTCCACCAAGCTACACCGTCGACGCCGCTGGCAATCCGCTGCATAGTTGGCGTGTGCTGCTGCTTCCGTATCTTGGCCAGGCGGAACTGTGGGGAAACATCCGCCTCGATGAACCATGGGATAGTGAGCACAACAGCCAGTTCCATGACGTGAACGTGTCCAGATATAGATGTCCTAGTTGCATGCTTCGGCCAGGCCAGACGTCCTACTCGGTCGTCGTTGGTGACAAAACAGCCTTTCAGGAGGGTGAGGGGAAGTCACTTGACGATTTTGGACCACATTTGATGCTCGTCGTCGAGCGGGAGCAACCTGTCTGTTGGATGGACCCGGTGTCGGAACTCACTCAATCGATCGCGTTTGAGGGAATAGTCGATAGACTCGACGACAGCGGTGATGGGATCGGGAGCCCACATCCAGGTGGCGTGATCGTCGGCTTTCGCAACGGCGGTGTGACGTTCATCTCCAATGCAATCGAGGTGTCCAAGTTGCACGGCCTGCTCGACGGCACGCAGAAAACTCGAGATTGGTAATGTTCGGGTTACGTCGACCCTCGTGCAAGTCGCGTTGTAAAGTCGCAGACAATTGCCATCTATCACTCGATAGAGTGCGAACAGACGCTTCGTGCCTTTGTGGCTTTGTGTGATCACTCATTATTTCTCACACGATGACACGAAGACACAAAATAAATACGGGACGGGCTACTCAAAAAGTCACTCGGGGTATTCAATTGGCCTCGGCCCAAAGCTATGGTAGGTCCTAGCATCTGAACATTCGTTTAGGTTTTCAAGTCGACTCTCCCGTGGCAGGACAATCGGGCTACGGGCTTCTGCGGCATTCCCCGACCTGCGCCGCGCAGCATGTTAACGAACTGGAGCTCAGCATATGGTGCGTCATTACCACTTAATTGTGATTATGAGTTTATTGATCGGATTGCTCGGCGGCCGGCTGGTTGCAGAGGAGTCAGGCTTTGAGCGTATCTTTGACGGTGAAACTCTGCAGGGTTGGTCGGGCGATCCAAAACTGTGGTCCGTGCAGGACAAGGCGATCACCGGCGTAACGAAGGACGAAGAACGCTTGGAGTACAACAAGTTCTTGATCTGGGACGGCCAGGTCGAGAACTTTCATCTACGAGCGAAGGTTCGATTGATCGGCAACAGCAACTCGGGGATTCAGTATCGCTCGAAGCAACTAAAGGACGAGGGTGAGTACGTTGTAGGAGGATATCAATGCGACATTCATCCAAAGGCAGAGAACAATGGGATGCTGTACCACGAACGTGGACGCGGAATTGTGGCGAAGCACGGTCAGAGAGTGATCGTAGACAACACTGGCGTCAAGTGGATCACGGGGACAACCGGTCCGGTACAGCAGGTTGAGCTGGCGGAATGGAATACGTTCGAGATCATTGCGACTGGCAACAAGCTCGTGCACAAACTTAATGGTAAGGTCTGCGCCGAGATTATCGATCATCATCAAGAAGGGCGATTGATGAAGGGGATTATTGCATTGCAAGTACACCGAGGACCTGCGATGCGGGTTCAGATGAAAGATGTCGAGCTGAAGCGTTTGCCGGCGGGCGGTATGTTGTCACTTACCGACGCGCCAATACCGGCAGGTGCAGAACGGGTGCCCGTCCGTAAACCGCGTCCGCGTCCAAAGAAAAAAAATGCACAAACCGATTCAAAATCGCCCGTCGCGGCGGGCGCAACTGGTAGGACCACATCGCCGAAAAATACCCAGTAGCTGTTGATAGCGCCCCAAATACCTCGCGCCGCGCGTTTCCCGGGCTTGCTGCGAGACATAACGCGACTGGCCAATTAACTATACGTATTCACAGGAATTAAACACGGTGAAAAGACAACGATTATCAGCTGCGTGGTTCGTCCTGGTGGCGGGAATGATATGGACGGCGACAAAGAACATTGTTGCCGCCGAACATCAGCCAGGCGACAAGCCCAATATCGTCCTCTTTCTGGTGGATGACATGGGTTGGATGGACAGTACGCCCTACGGTTCACAGTACTACGAAACTCCGAACATGAAGCGGCTGGATCGACAGTCGATGCGATTCACAGATGCGTATGCTGTGCCGTTATGCTCACCGTCTCGCGCGTCGATATTGAGCGGTCAGTACTCGGCTCGTCATCGTGTTACTTCTGCGTCCGGACATCAACCGGCAGCCCCCGCCGGTGCTTCTCCGTATCCTGCTAGAGCAGCTGCCAATCAACAATTCATTTATGCGCGCAGCAAGAACTATCTTGATCTTGATCTCGACACTCTGGCTGAAGTGTTGCGCGGCGCGGGTTATCGGACTGGACATTTCGGGAAATGGCACCTCGGATTGAGCCAGGAGCACTGGCCCGAGAGGCACGGATTCGAGGTTGCGTTCCATGCCGAACCGAGCCCCGGGCCGAACAGTTATTTCTCGCCATACGGCGTCCACGCCAGTGGAGAAGCCGCCCCGAAACACCACGTCGGAACGATCACCGATGGCCCGGAAGGTGAGTACATCACCGACCGTCTGACCGATGAAGCGATTCGTTTTATCGAAAGCCATAGAGACGAACCGTTCTTTCTCAACTTCTGGCACTTCGCCGTTCACGGACCGTGGGGCCACAAGGAAGAATACACGAAGCAGTTTGCCGAGAAGACGGACCCGCGCGGCCACCAACGGAATCCAATTATGGCGTCGATGCTCAAGAGCGTGGATCAGAGTCTCGGCCGAGTGATGAAGAAACTCGATCAACTCGGGCTGACTGAAAACACGCTGTTCATCTTCTATTCGGACAATGGTGGTAACACGCACAGCAACGTGCCGGGCAGCCGACAGATGCAGAATATCAAGCCCGGACACCCGAGATGGGACTTCGTGCAGGATTGGAGGGAATGGGCCGGCGATCAGCCACCCACAAACAATTATCCGCTTCGTGAAGGAAAAGGAAGAATCTATGAAGGCGGACAACGCGTTCCTCTGATGGTGCGCTGGCCGGGTCAGATCGAACCTGGCTCCATCAGCGATTCCATTGTCGGTCCGATTGACCTTTATCCGACTATTCTCGATGCCGCCGGAGTTGTGAAGCCCGCAAAACACATTGTGGATGGTGAGACGTTGCTTCCCATCCTCAAACAAACCGGTCGGCTCAAACGCCAGGCCTACTTCACCTGGTTTCCGCACTTGATTCCTGCCGTTTCGGTTCGACGCGGTGATTGGAAGTTGATTCGAAGGTTCGAGCCGCATGCCAAGTATCCAGAAGTTCGCGAGCTCTACAACTTAAGAGAGGACCTTGGCGAAACCCAGAATCTGGCGAGCAAGAGTCCGGAGTTAGTGGCCGAGCTGGATGCGCTAATCGACCAATTCGTACATGAAACGGGTGCTTTGTATCCGAAGCCCAACCCAAACTATATGGCTGACGCGTCGGACACCCCAGCATCGTTAGACCTCACCGCAGGCCTCGTTCCCAGGAATAGTGTGCTAGTCAAAAGGGACGGCGCAATACGCGTCATTGGAAAAGGACGTCAGCCGTTCCTGGGCACGGCCCAGGTTAAATTCAGTGGCCCGCTGACACTGAAACTTCGCGTACGCAGTACGGCTGGTGGAGAGGGCCGAATTCAATGGAGGATCGGTAGTAAAAACACGTTTTTGTCTGAACACGTCGTCACGTTCCAGGTCCCCGCAGGAACGACGTGGCAGGACGTCTCGATTCCCTTGCCCATTCAAGGCAAAGTCAGCGTTATCCGGCTGTATCTCCCCGCCGAAAAAACAGCAGTGGACGTGCAAGTGATCCGGTTCATGGATAAGCGGGGCCGCGAGAAATTGTGGGACTTTAAGGAAGTTTCCCCGTAAACACCTTTGGAGTGCGGTAACTTGTCGCGCACTTCCTTCCCTGACCAATGTGAAATTGAAGATTTTGCAGCTGCGTATTGCGAGCCGTCTGGTCCAGCATCAACGCATGACAGTTCCTGCTCCACAGGCAATTATTCTTAGCTTGCCGGAAGAAGGCACTATCTACACGTTCGGCCGCAGTGTGCAAGTCGCCGAGAACGCACCGCTGGAACTTGACCTCGCCTTCGATTTGCAACTCAGAATTCACCTATGGCAAACCATATTGGTGCTTCTTCTCCTAGCATGCTTCGCAGTAACCTTGACGTTGGTCACAACGAGGCAAGATGCGACTCAATAGTGTTCGCCATGCGGTAGAATAGTGCGGCGATGTTCGAGGTTCCGGGACGATGCATGGGGACACGAGCGCGTGCCTCACGCAAAGCACTGGCGAAGCCAGTGCCACACATGGAGACCGGCTGGCCTGTCGAGAACTCGGGCGCGAAAGTCTAGAATGTTCTGTCTGTCCGCAGGCTGATCCTGTCATCGTCACCTCCATATTTAAGGACGCAGATCGAGCATGAACCGGTCCATATGTTCCAGAAACTATTCTGCCCAAACGGTCAGTGTTCTTGTTTTTGCGCTGAGCGTCTGCAGCGGTTTGCAAACCGGTCAGGCCACAGACTCTCCGAACGTTCTGTTAATTACTGCGGACGATCTCAATTACGATTCCGTCGGCTGTTATGGTTGTGAAATACCCAGCATCACGGCCAATATTGACAAACTTGCATCACGTGGAATGCGATTTACGAACGCTCATGTCAACATTGCCGTTTGCCAACCGAGTCGTCAATCAATCATGACCGGGCGGTTTCCGCATCGCAACGGCGCGGAAGGATTTGACCCGATCGCCGATGATGTGCCAACTCTGCAGGAAAATCTCCATCGGGCCGGTTACTTGAATGGCATCTTGGGGAAGGAAGTGCATTTAAGGCCCAAGCACAAATATCACTGGGATTATTATGTCACGGAAGCCGATTTGGCCTCTGGTGCCGGGATCGGCAGATCGCCAGATCGGTATTATGAGTATTCAAAAACGTTTTTCGATCTAGCCAAGGAGCGCAAGAGACCATTCTTCTTGATGGCCAACTCCCATGACCCTCACCGCCCTTTTGCCGGGAGTGATCAAGAGCAGAGAGCATGGGGACACGATCTGCCCAAGTTCACTCGCCAATTCAAGAGCGGAGAAGTTCCCGCAGCGAACTTCCTGCCCGATCTGTCTGCCGTTCGCAAGGAATTGGCCGAGTACTACACCTCGGTGTATCGATGCGATCAAACCGTTGGGGCGGTGATCAAGGCCTTGGAAGACAGCGGGATGGCCGAGAATACCATCGTGATGTTTATCAGTGACAACGGAATGGCAGTACCGTTCGCCAAGGCCAATTGTTATCTCAATAGCACCAAAACACCGTGGATCGTTAAATGGCCTGGGAAAGTGTCACCGGGAGTGGTCGACTCGGAGCATTGTATTTCGGGAATCGATTTCATGCCCACGATACTGGAGGCTACCGGCCTGGAAAGCGTTTCCGATATGGATGGATCTAGTTTCTTGCCACTGTTGTTGGGAAAGAAGCAACAGGGGCGAGAATATGTATTCTCGGAATTTCATAAGACATTTGCCCGCAGGTGCTTTCCGATGCGGTGTGTGCAAAATAAGCGATTTGGCTATATCGTCAATTTTTGGGCCGGCAAGACCGATGCGATGCGGATGGACTCGACTAGCGGCCTGACTTTCAAAGCCATGCAGGAGGCGGGAGAGTCCAGTTCGGTAATCGCTGCTCGTGTTGAGTTGTTTGAACACCGGGTCTTGGAAGAGTTTTTCGATTTTGAGAAGGACCCCGGAGCTCTGAACAACTTGATTTCCGACAAGCGGTATCAAACCGAAATTGAGCAGATGCGTAACGTACTGAGAAAGCAGATGAAACGAACGAATGACTTGGCATTGGAACCGTTCGTCAATCGCAACAACCCCGCAGTCATTGACGAGTTCATGAAACAGCAGCAGATTCGTGCCCGACGAAAGAAGTAACCGCGGGTGTGCGATGTCCGGTTTCCGGCCGACAAGTCTCTCATGTATACTCGCACCTATGAACGACCCCGTATCGAAGACAGATATCTCCGCCAGGGATTCGGAACGGGACTCGACCAACCGATCCAAGTCGAAGCTCACAGCGACGGCCTACCACGAGGCTGGTCACGCTGTGATGGCGTTGGCGGTGGGGCGAACGGTTCAGAAGGTCACACTTTCGCCATCGCAGAGGATGGGCGGAACGCGGTTGGGTGTGTGCGAGATGAAAAAAGGGCGGTCGCGAGCGTCCAAAGACGCCCTCCAAGACGATGTGCTTATCCTGCTTGCTGGAATGGTCGCAGAATCCCACTATACCGGTACGTATTGCCAGCAGGGGGCTGCTCAGGACTTGCGAGACGTTAAACGAATGTTGCAGCAACGAGCCTCGTCGGAACGGCAGCGTGAGCGACTGGAACGCCGTTTGTTGGACAAGACTGAATACTTGTTGAGCGATACATCGCATGCAAAGGCCATCGAGCTAATCCGCGCCGAATTAGAAAAGAAAGAGACAATAAGCGGGCGAGCCGTTCGGCATCTTTATGACCAGGCGATGCGTCAGTGCTCGAGTTGACGGGGTCTTCAGCAGACAATCAGATCGGCTGTGGTGGCAGGGCAAATCTGATTAGCCGCGAAGAGTCGAAAACACGTAGCCCACGGCTACATGCATGGCCGCATTCGCGGCCGGAATTGTCACCCGGCTCAACACGCGTTCCGTGGGTTGGCACCGCTGGGGCCCTACGTGTCCATCGACGCCTGGTATGCACAGTTCGCTCCCACCAAATCGCTGAGTGGCATACCGACTGACTTGAACAAGGTGATCTCGCTGTTCGATTCGCGTAGCGGAACACACCCCTTACACATTTCAGTCAGTTGGCCAACCACCGATTCCCGCGTGATGACACCTTCAGAAATGGGTACTAAGATCTCGCCAGCTTCTTTGAAACAATTGTCACGGCTATCGGCGTACAGTTTCGCTTTGACCACCAACGCTGTATCGCATTCACGCTTCGTTGCGTGGTGGTTGCCGATGAAATCGGTGTGAGTCCCCGGCTTGATCCAATCTCCTCGCACAACCGGCTCGTGAGATCCGGTGGCACTGACCACGATATCGGCTGTTTGGCAGGCAGCTTGGACGTCCTCGACAACAGCAAATTCGATCTCCGGGAACTCAGCAGCCATTTGTTGGACGACGCCTTCCGCTTTCGATTTGGTACGTCCCCAAACCACAATGCGTTTGAGGTCACGTACGCTGGCATGAGCGCGAATGATGTAGGTCGATAAGTTCCCTGTGCCAAGTAGCAGCAGGCTTTCCGAATCCTGGCGAGAAAGCAGCCGAGAAACCAACCCAGAGATCCCTGCGGTACGCCAAAAGGTCACCGTCGTTCCGTCGACCAATGCCAGAGGTTCGCCGTGCTGGCGATCGAACAACATGATCTTGGAGTAGAGCGATTTGTACCCGGCGGCGGGACTTGGGAAATAAGTGAACGCTTTCACGCATATCACACTGTCGTTCCACGACGGCAGCAAGGCAAACGCGTCATAATTCTCGGTGTTTTCGTCAAGTGGGAACACCGCCCGCGGCGGCATCGTAAACTCTTTCGAGAAAGCCTCCTGCAACGCGTCAATCAGCTCGGGGAATTGTAGTGCTGCGTGAACTTCTTCTGCACTGACAATCTTCATTTTGGTGTCGATTTGTGATGAGTTAATGTGTGGCACTGGCTTTGCCAGTGTCTTGTCTGATCCGAACGCGCTAGCGTCGGGTCTTTTAGGATTCTCTTTGTGAATTTACAAAACCCGAGGCTAGCGCCTACGGCTCAAATTCAGCGCAAGGAAAGGCCCATGGTGACATTATTACAGCAGAGTCTTGCCAGACACCACCGCCAACCCTCTCGAATGATCGTTGCACCACAGGTCATCTGACGCTCGTTGTTTCCGCCGTTTCGGTTTTGTACGATATCGTCATGAACATAAACCTATCAAAACTCTCGAGTTCTGCTCTTTCGGCGATGCTGATTTTTTCGTCTTCGCTCAATATCCATGGCCAACAGCCGCGAATTGGCGGCGAGGCCCGTCTCGAGTCTTGGGTGCAACATCGAGAGATGGCGGAGAATTCTCTGTTTAAGCAACTTGCCTGGCAGACGCTGGGACCAAAATTCGCCGGCGGCCGGATTGAATCCATCGACGCACCTCGAGGTGACCTCAGTACTCTCTACGTCGGCGTCGGGGCTGGGGGTGTCTGGAAAACGGTCAACGGTGGATTAACGTGGAAGCCAATCTTCCAACACGAATCAACGTTTGCCGTTGGCGATATTACTGTCGCACCTAGTGACCCAGATACGATCTGGGTCGGCACGGGCGAGTGCCACCTTTCAGGAAGTTCATTTGCGGGGACGGGCGTCTTCAAATCGACAGACGCGGGAAAGAACTGGACGAATATGGGCCTCCACGAGAGCGCTCATATCGGAAAAATCGTGATCGACCCGGCTGACCCCAACGTTGTTTACATCGCTGCCATGGGACGAATGAGGGTGGGCGGTCAACGGGGCATCTACAAAACAACGGACGGTGGCAAGTCCTTCAGGCGCGTCCTGTCCAAAGGTGATCGAGTCGCATTCGTCGACCTCGTCCTCGACCCGACGGATTCTAATCGGCTCTATGCCACGTCGTGGGATCGAAGCAATGGACCGGAAAGCGGCGTCTACCGCAGCGATGACCAGGGTGAGCATTGGAAACGACTGGCCGGTGGATTGCTGGACCAGGAAGTCGACCGAATTGCGATCGACGCATCGACGTCTCAGCCCGGCGTCATCTATGCCCTCATGGCGGATCGTTCCTCTCCTCAATTGGCCCGACGTGGAAACGCTTCTATTCTCTTTCGCTCGAACGACTTCGGTGAAACCTGGAAACGGACTCATGTCGGCTATGTCCCGACTTATATCGGATGGGACTTTTGCGACCTTCGAGTTGCACCGGACGACGCCGACCACGTGTACGTCGGCGGCTTGCGGCTGATCATCTCTCGTGATGGAGGAAAGACTTTTGAGGGCGAAGGCGGTTTCGCGATCAACAAGAGCGACGCAAGTGTATTTCGGCTACATCCTCATACGGGCATTGGCATGCATCTGGATGTGCATGATATCTGGATTGACCCAGAACACCCGGAGCGTGTGCTGCTCGGAAATGATGGAGGCGTCTATCTCTCGTGGGACCGTGCGCAAACATGGCTACACCTGAACAACCTGCCAATTGCTGAATTCTACCGGATATACTTGGACGACCAGAAGCCGTTTCAGATCTGGGGAGGAACCCAAGACAATGCGTCGTTTGTCGGCCCGGCGTCGGCGAGATTTACATCTGGTGGCGTTGATAAGTGGCAACAAGTCTTCCTTGATCCCTGGTCCGGCGGTGACGGTTTTTCGACGTT
>LWDU01036838.1_pt1 | contig 11476 bp, 13 predicted proteins | sample 727161 | NCBI WGS metagenome assembly LWDU01 (sample SAMN04566230, study PRJNA314399) | hydrothermal vent metagenome | isolation source: deep sea hydrothermal plume seawater | place: Mexico: Gulf of California, Guaymas Basin | collected 2004-07-11 | reverse complement strand
ATTTGGAAGTTCAGAAGCTGTTTGCTCGATTGAAGGAACGTGGCATCGGACTCGTCCTCGATAAGGAGGCGGAATCGTTTCTGGCTGAAAAGGGTTATGATCCGCAGTATGGGGCTCGCCCGATGAGACGTGCTGTTGAGAGATACCTGGAAGATCCTCTGGCTGAGGAGATTCTAGGGGACAAACTCCACAAGAAGGAAACGGTTTACGTCACTCTGGAAGTAGACCATTTGGTTTTTCACCAAAAAGCGACGACAGAAACCGAAGAAGCCTTATCGAATTGAAAGCCGGTTAATGGGCAGGTCTTGATTAGCCCGCCTGCCCGATTTCTTAAGTTACCGCTCTGTTTTTTTGGACGGCTTTGATCTTGGCATCCTTGGGCTGTTCAGGTGTTGTCGCAGGTGATCAAAGCGACCGGTTCTCCACTTTTTAAATGGCGACAGCTTTCCAAAAATTTATTCATGCTCCGTTGACCGATCTGGGGAAGTTCGCATTATTGACGTTTGAAACATTACATTCGCTCTTTACGATTCGACCTTCATTTCGTCACTACCTTTATCAGTTACATTTCATCGGGGTTAAATCTCAGGCAGTCGTTCTGGTTACGGGGGCATTCACAGGAATGGTTCTTTGCGCACAGACCTACGTTCAGTTTCATAAGGTCAATATGGATACGGCAACCGGGGCGGTGGTCAGTGTTGCCATGTGCAGCGAATTAGGGCCTGTCATTACCGCCTTAATGGTGGCCGGAAGGGTGGGAGCTGCCATGGCCGCCGAATTAGGCACCATGAAGGTAACGGAGCAGATTGATGCTCTTAGAACTCTCGCCGCTCACCCAGTTGATTATCTGGTCGTTCCCCGATTTCTTGCAACCATAACATCTCTCCCGCTGCTTACCATTATCTCCATCTTTGTCGGAATCGGGGCAAGCTATTTGGTCGGCACCTTATTGCTTGGAATTGATTCTGCTTATTATTACCATAATCTTCTGGTCTACACTCTGCCGACAGATGTATTTATAGGGTTAATCAAGGCATTCATTTTTGGAGGGATTATCGCGACGGTAAGTTGTTACAAGGGGCTTTCCTGTGATCAGGGAGCCGAAGGAGTGGGGCGAGCAACCACTGAGGCTGTGGTTTACAGCTCGATTTCTTTACTGATTATTAATTTTTTCCTGACCCTGACATTAACTCGGGTCTTTGACACATCTCTGAGATGATCGTCATTGAAGGACTCCATAAAAGTTTTGATTCACATTCCGTGCTGAAGGGGGTGGAGTTTCATATCGATCGAGGAGACTCTGCCGCCATCATCGGGCGAAGTGGTTGCGGTAAAAGTGTTTTGTTGAAATTGATCATAGGGCTGATTCGGCCGGATCGTGGCGAAGTGCGCATCGGTGGTAAGATCATCAATGATTTGTCGGAAAGGGAGTTGATGACAATACGACGGAAATTTGGAATGGTCTTTCAGGGAGCTGCATTGTTTGATTCGTTGACCGTGGCGGAAAATATTGGATTTGTTCTTTCACGGGAGAAGACATTGACGCCCGGGGCGATTTCCAGGAAAGTGGATCAAGCGCTGGAAATGGTGGAGTTGCACGGAACACGGGATAAAAAGCCCGCAGAGCTTTCCGGTGGAATGCGTAAAAGGGTCGGGTTAGCTCGTGCTTTGGTGTATGAACCGGAAATCATTCTTTATGATGAACCGACAACTGGACTGGACCCGGTTGTTGCAGACAGTATCGACAAGCTGATCCAAAAGGTAAGCAGGCAATTGGAAATCACTTCGGTGGCCGTCACCCACGATATGCGCACTGCAGGCCGGGTTGGTCAAAAAATTCTTATGCTTCATAATGGAATAATTTACATACAGGGTGATGCTGACAAACTCTTTAAATCCACAGATCCTGTCGTGCATCGTTTTGTAAATGGAATTTCAGATCCCAAAGATGCCACGTTTAAAAATGAAGGTCGGTTTGTTCTTCCTTATCAGCTTGGTGCTGCTGACCATCTTGTTGGTTCAGTTCAGCAAAGGTTCAAACTGGTTTGTTTCCTCCTACGACATTTTTCTCAAAACCCAGAATGTCGGTGGCCTGAAATCAAAAGCTCAGGTCCTGATGGCGGGGGTTCAGATCGGGACTGTTATCGGTGCAGATCTGGAATCGGATGGCAAAACGGTCCGAGTTGAATTGAAGATTCTGGAGCGCTATTCCATCTCCGACGATGCGATATTCTCCATAGAACAGGCCGGTTTTCTGGGCGACCAGTTTGTATCCATCCTCACAGGTGAAAGCTCCGAATCCTTTTTAGAGACGGGTGCCGAAGTCACAGCCCAGGAACCTTTCAATCTTCAGAATGCTGCCAGAATTGCTGCCGATCTGGCTGGACAATTCCGTTCTGCCGAATTGATCGCAAAGGTCGGCGATACAGTCCATTCCATCCGTTCTGTAATCGATCGCGTGGATCGAATCCTGGTTACTGAGTCCACGTTGACGAATCTGTCGAGAATGATTGAGAATTCTGTGAAAATATCCGATAGGATGCTGACGACAATCAATCGTCTGGATGATTTGATCCAAACCAATGCTCCCTCAGTCAATCGATCTCTGGCCAACTTTGAACAATTGTCCCTGGATCTAAATCGTCTCACAGGGGATATTGGACAAATAGTGGAAACTAATCGGAATGAAATTGCCTTGTCCCTCCGAAGTTTGAGATCCTCATCGGAGAAAGTGGATCGACTGTTGGGGGATCCGGCACAAGGGCAGGGCTTGGTTGGTAGTTTGTTTTCCGACGAAAAAATGAAATTTGAATTTTCGATGCTTTCTAGTAATTTGTTGGTCCTGAGTAGTAATTTAAACAAATACGGGCTCCTTTATAAACCGAAGCCGGAGAAAAAGGGTTTCTTTCGCTTCAACAAGCGCGGGAAACGCGATATTTCGGGTCAGAGCAATTTAAAATAACAGTATGTCGATTTGGGTAACACGATCCTTTTTTCTCTTGCTGAGTACAACAGCGGGATATGCCATCAGCCAGCAACCAGCCCTTTTTGAGGAAGGTCAAATTGTCGGTGGTGTTTACGGACTTGTTGTCGGATTCGGTTTTGGGTGGTTGCTTATCGCTGTCGATGAAATGTTAAAGGGATTTTCATTACGTGCGTTTTCAGCAGCCACTTTCGGCTTGATGCTGGGATTGTTAGTCGCTTGGATGGTTGATCAGTCCCAGTTGTTTCATTATGTGAAACCAGAAGTGGTTTGGGCGATTCGGCTCAGCCTGTTTTTAGCGTTTGGTTATATTGGTATGACACTGGCGATGAGAAGTAATAAGGAGGATTTCGCCTTGATCATTCCTTATGTTCGCCTCGTTGCCAAGAACCAGCCTGAGAATATGTTTATTCTGGATACCAGCATCATTATCGATGGTAGAATCCGTGAGCTGATCGAGAGTCGTTTCATGGAGGGAATCATTGTGATCCCGCGCTTTGTTCTCAATGCCGTTCACAAAGTGGCGGATTCTGAGGATACTTCGCGACAAACCAGAGGCAGACATGGACTGGAATTGTTGAGCGATCTTCAGAAGAATCCCATAGTTGAGGTGAAGATCCACGAAAGCAATGAAGCTCTGAATGAGGCAGATGACGATATGCAGTTAATTCATCTGGCGCGGACAATCGGGGGGAAAATCTACACTAACGATTACAATCTCAGCAAAATCGCTGAAGTTCAGGGCGTTTCCTACGTCCATCTAAATGAATTGGCCAACGCTCTGAAGCCCGTCATCCTTCCGGGAGAAATACTCGAAGTTCAAATTGTCAAACAAGGGAAAGACCAAAATCAGGGAATCGGGTACTTGCAGGACGGGTCTATGGTGGTGGTCAACCGAGCCGCTGAAATGATTGGGAAAATGGCAGAGGTGCAAGTCATCAGTCTGCATAAAACGGCGGCGGGTCTGATGGTTTTTGCTGAGGCGAGAAAGCACAATCAAACGGTGCTTGACCTGAATAACGGAAAATAGCCTGTGGTCTGTCGTATGAGAGGCTCATCAAGCCTCAATCCTGATTGAGATCTGTGGCGACCACCACTACAAATTCTCCCTTGCTGCTTCCGGAAGAAAGTTGTTCCTTCACTTCCATTGCGCTTCCCCGGATGAATTGTTCGTGCATTTTGGTGATTTCTCTCCCGATGGCTACTCGGTGGTTCGGCATGATTTCAATCAGTTCGTCGAGTAACTTTTCTATCCGGTAACGTGATTCGTAACAGACCAGCGTGCCCGGTATGTCGAGTAATGAAACCAGTTTTCTTTTCCTGGGAGCAGAGCGATTGGGAAGGAATCCTATGAAATGAAACTCATCGGTGGGCAATCCGGCTGTGGTCAGTGCGGCGATCAGGGCACATGGACCGGGAATACACTCGACTCGATATCCCGCGTTCAGCGTGCATTGCACAACACGGGCCCCCGGATCGCTGATTGCCGGAGTGCCCGCATCGCTTACCAGAGCGATGCTCTTTCCTTGCCCCAAAAGGTCAATCAAGTGGGTGCTGCGTTTAGCCTCATTGAATCGGTAACAACTGAGCAGCGGTTTGGAGATTCCGAAATGCTTTAATAACATTCCCGTTCGGCGGGTATCCTCTGCGGCTACATAGTCGGATTCCTTTAGAATACGCAAAGCTCGAAGTGTAATGTCTTCAAGATTTCCGATCGGTGTGGATACTACATACAGCACACCGTCTGGAGATCCAGACGTATCAGGCTTTTTTCGAGAGGTTTTATTCCGAGTATTCATGGGACTGCTGAATTCAGCGAGCGTGGGCCCCCAGTCGGATTTCCATGCCAACAGACAATCCAAGACACTTCTCGGCTGAATCTCCATTTACTGCCAGTTCATAGAAACCACTGGAACCGACCAGAGCCATGGCGCTACCCTGTTGCACTTCTTCATAATAGGAATTCACAGGGACTCCTTCCCAACCGGAGAATCTCAGTTCCAGATTCTCTCCCGGCACTGTATCTCCAAGTGCATTTTGATGAATGTTGGTGATAGCGTTGCCGAAATGATCAATATGCACGATTATTCCGTGTATTTCATCGGAACTGAATTCCGGAGAGGGCCAGGTGCCGAGATTGAGAGCATCAAGTTCAGGCCCCACCTCAGTGAAGGGATATCCCTTGGCAAGGTGGGCTGCACTTGGGGCAAAAATATCCCTTCCATGAAAAGTTGGACTTACGGGGCTTTGAAACAATTTCGTCTCATTCAACTCCCGAATGGAAACTTTTTCAGTCGGCAACAATAAGGGGGCGAACAGGCCATTGTCCGGGCCGATGAAGATGAACTCATCGGCCTGAATGGCCAAAGGTTTACGCTTGCCTCCAACACCGGGGTCTACCACGGCGATGTGGATGGTCCCCGCAGGAAAATAGCGATAACACGAGAGCAATTGAAAGGACGCTGCCATAATATCACCCATCGGAATGTGGTGGCTGATGTCCACAATCTGAATGTTGGGGCAAATACTCAGGATGACCCCCTTCAGGGAAGCTGTATAGGAGTCTTTTGTTCCGAAGTCGGTCGTCAATGTGATGCAGTCAGTCACCCAGTTCACTCTATTCTCTGTTCAGACTATTCCAATATCCTTTGAATTGGAAGCACGGGCGATTAAGGTCATCACCATCCTGTCATTATTCAGGTTCGCCAGAGCATGATGCAATCCATTGATGATATCAGAACAAGGACCGTCTTGATTACCGGAGTAACTCGAGGATTGGGACTCGCGATGACTCACCGGTAGGTTGTGGCCGATCCGGCACCGAAATTGAGGCTTTGAACAGCCACTGTGGTTCTCCTCATGAGTTTTTCTGTCTGGATGTATCTCGGGATGAGGAGATTGAAGAGTGGTCCATGGATGTGCTGAACCGTTTCGGTGCTCCCGATCTCCTGATTAATAATGCGGCGGTCATCAATCGAAATGCTTTTCTATGGGAATTGACGGAATCCGAATTTTCACAAGTCATCGATATCAATATCAAAGGGGTGGCGGGAATCATACGTCATTTTGTACCTGCCATGATCGAAAACGGACAGGGGATCATCGTCAACTTCAGTTCAGGTTGGGGCCGATCAGTCTCTCCGGAAGTAGCTCCCTATTGTGCCACAAAATGGGCGATTGAAGGTTTGTCAAAAGCTTTAGCTGAAGAGTTACCTGAGGGAATGGCTTGTGTTCCCCTTAATCCGGGTATTATCGATACTCGAATGTTGAGAAGTTGTTTCGGTTCCTCTTCTGCATCCTATTCCCAGCCCGAGATTTGGGCGGAAAAGGCAGTGCCGTTTATATTAGGCCTGTCTTGTCATGACAACGGAGAATCCTTGACGGTGCCGGAGTGAGGTTTAATCACGCTATTTGCTCTGATTGTCGAAAATTATCATTTGACTTATGCTCCGTTTTTTTTAGTTTATGCCTATGTCGAGTAATTCGGGTACACCGAAGGGAAAACAAAAATCCGTGATGCTTGGAATCGGGATGGATTCTGATGGTCATAAGCGGATCACTACCGGGGAGAATTTTGCTTTGGTGGGAGGTAGCGAAGAAACGCATGCTGAAATGACCGAAAAGGCGATCAAGATCAATGAAAAACTCAAATCCATCGGTAAACAACTGGAGACAGTCAGTGGAGAAGAATTCGATGATATAGCCCATTCCGTAGGATTACATCGACAATGCCCGGAAAATAATTGATTTTACTTCTGTGACAGGAGATTACCATCCTTACGCATTTCTGCTTGTTTTTGTCGGAGTCATTCTGGTTTTCTCATTGGCACCCTTATTTCTTTCCTATCTCTGGGCTGAAAAATATTCCCCCCAAAAACCCGGTCCGATAAAAAACAGCACCTATGAGTGCGGTCTTCAGGCCAAGGGCGATTCCTGGATTCAGTTCAAATCGGGATACTACCTATATGGAATTGTTTTTCTGGTGTTCGATGTAGAGACAATTTTTCTTTTTCCCTTTGCGGTGAGTTTTCTCGAACTGCCGGTCGGCGCTGTCATTGCCATGTTGGTTTTCGTTCTTCTTCTTTTGGAGGGACTGGTCTGGGCTTGGAGAAAAGGTGTATTTAAGTGGACTTGAGCTTTGGAAATTCCAACTTAATCGATGTTCCACTCAACAATATTTTGAACAAAGAACCTAATGCTGGACGATGGATTAAAAAGTGAACTGAGTAAGCAGGGGATCGTTACGACCACATTCGAGGAGATCTATAACTGGGGCCGTAAAAATTCAATATGGCCGCTCGGATTCGGATTGGCCTGCTGTGCGATTGAAATGATTGCTGTGTCGATGGCGCGCTATGATTTGGCTCGATTCGGGGCTGAGGTTTTTCGTCCTTCGCCTCGGCAGGCAGATCTCATGATTGTTGCAGGCACGGTGACCAAGAAAATGGCCCCTCAGGTCGTTCGGCTATACAATCAGATGCCCGAACCTAAATACGTTATTGCCATGGGAGCCTGTGCCATTTCCGGTGGACCCTTTAAACAGGGTTACAATGTCCTTAAAGGCATCGATCGATTCATTCCGGTGGATGTACATATTCCCGGGTGTCCCCCCCGACCCGAAGCGCTGATTCACGCATTCATGACATTGCAGGAAAAAATCGGCCGACAGAAGTTGCAGGGAGAAAACCGTGCCCCTCATACCAGATCAGATATGCCGAGTGAATTTGAAGTGCCTCAATACGGTGCCCATGATTTAACACCTACCAAAAATACTCAAGAATGGGTTCCTCCTGTAATCGTGCGCAGTTAATGCTCGTTTTCTAGATTCAATGAAGTCTCTTGAAGAAATCATTAAGACCGCCGGACACAGTTTGGAAAAGGCCGGATTGGAGTTGATTGACAATCCGAGCCCCTGCGGGGAAAGGTCTATTCTTGTTGATCCCTCATCGTTCCTGGCATTGGTTGAGCTGATGAGAGATGACGATGAAATCGGGATCGATTACCTTTCTAATGTAACTGGTGTGGACTGGCCGGAAAAAATTGTTAAAGAAAAGGTCAAGGTTAAGGAAATGGTCGATGGAAAAGAAAAGGAGGTAGCCCAAACCATTGAAAATAACGTCGGGGGATATTTGGAGGTCATCTATCATTTCTATTCTGTTCAGCATAAATCGGGGCCATGGACCTTGAGGATGAGAACCGGTGACCGGGAAGAGAAGGTGACCTTGCCTTCCATTACACCGATATTTCAATCAGCCGATTTTCAGGAACGGGAAGTTTTCGATCTGTACGGAATCCGGTTTGAGGGACATCCGGATTTAAGAAGAATCTTTATGTGGGATGAATTTGAAGATTATCCAATGAGGAAGGACTATGAAGATCCAGATGACTACGAATACGAGCCAACACCCCACAAAAAAGTATTAGTCAGGACCCAACGGCACTACGAGGGAAATGATCCGGGTAAATAACTCCGATGATACTCAACTGGATCAATTGATGGGCAATAATCTTCTGAACAATACAGAACCGGGATCGATTCCCCTGACTGGCCTGCCTGAATCAATTCGAGTAATGGAAGGGGATGCCGGAGAAGTCCTCGAAGTCTCAATGGGCCCCCAGCACCCTTCCACCCATGGAGTTTTCAGAATGGACGTGGTTCTGGATGGCGAAACAATCGTTAAACTCAAGCCGGTATTCGGCTATCTTCACCGAAATCATGAAAAGATTGCGGAACAGATAAGTTATCTTGGCACGATGCCCTATACAGATCGCCTGGATTATTTTTGTTCGATGACAAATAATTGGGGCTATGCCTTGAGTGTCGAAAAACTGACCGGGTTAGAGCCACCGGAACGTGCAGAATACATCCGTGTCATCACCGGTGAATTAACTCGGGTAGTCAATCATATCTGCCTTGTAGGTTTTTTTGTTCAGGATATGGGGGCTTCCGGTACCCCCTTGATGTACGCCTTTCGCGAACGCGAGAAGATTCTGGATCTTTTTGAGTCCCTAAGTGGGTCCCGGATGATGTGCAATTATATGCGCTTCGGGGGGTGTCGTGTTGATCTCAGCCCTGAGTGGCTTGCCGAAGCGAAAAAAGTAGTCGACGAGTGCCCGCGTTTCCTTGACGAGTTTGAAACTCTGTTAACCGAAAATGAGATTCTGATTGCAAGGAGCCGGGATGTGGGAATCCTGTCTTCCCAAAAAGCGATCAATGCCGGAGTGACCGGTCCAATGCTTCGCGCATCGGGCGTCAACTACGATTTGCGTAAAGTCGATCGATATGGAATTTATGATCGCTTCTCATTTAAAGTTCCCCTGGGGCCGGTGGGGGATTGTTATGACCGTTTCATGTTGCGGATATTGGAAGCGCGCGAATCCTTGAAGATTCTCAAGCAGGCATTAAAGGATATACCCGAAGGGCCGATCATGGACGCTAAGTCCAAAATCCGGAACTTCAAACCGAAGCCTGGCGAAGCTTACGGGAGAATTGAATCTCCCAAAGGGGAATTGGGTTTTTATCTGATCAGTGATGGGGGAGTTTCACCGTATCGCTATCGGGTGCGTTCTCCCTGCCTAATGAACCTGACGGTTCTTGAAGATCTCTGTATTGGTAGTAAAATCGCTGACATCATTGTCATACTGGGAAGTGTGGACATCGTCTTGGGTGAAATAGATCGTTGAAACAGAATGGTTGGATTAGGAATACTTAAAGGATTACGGGAAACCGCCAGAAATTTAATCGGTAGTTTCTACCAGAAGGAGCGCCTGACAACGGTTCAATATCCGGAGGAAAAGATTGCTCCAAAGGAGAATAACCGCAATTTTCCTTTTCTGGTTTTTGACAAGGATCCAGAGGCCAACCTGCGTTGTGTGTCCTGTAAGATTTGTGAAAAAGAATGCCCGCCTCAATGCATCTATATTGTTCAGAAAAGAAATGAAAAAGGAAAAGCCGTCAAGTACCCGGAGGTTTTCGATATTGATGTCTCCGTCTGTATGAGTTGTCAGATCTGCGTCGAGGTCTGCCCGTTTGACGCAATTAAAATGGATCAGGAGTTTGCCTTAAGCCGTGAGGATCGTTTCGAAGACTTACTATTTGATCGAGTACGCCTTTCCAAGTCCAACGAATATTATCATCAGATTCACCCCACGGAAGCCGGCGAAGTTGATGGACGTCTGAAAGAACAGCGAAAGCAAGCTGAAGCCAAAGCCGAGGCAAAGAAACAGGCGGCAGAAAAGGCCGCAGCTTAAAAGAAGGAAAAACTGAAGTCTTCTGTAGAGACTGAAGCATCATGAACTTGACCGAGACGATTCGTAATGCCGCAGCACATCCGGATCAGGTGTTTGTCATTTTAAAGGCCGGTATCCTGGAACGGGTGCCCGAAGGCATTCAACCGGTCATTTCAATCGGCCTTTCCATCGTCGGAATCATGGCGGTGTTCCCCTTGCTTTTTGCGCTGATAACCTTGATGGAAAGAAAGATTCTCGGGCGAATTCAAAATCGCTACGGACCGAACCGCGTGGGACCCTGCGGTTTATTTCAACCGATCGCCGACGGCATCAAAATGCTGATCAAAGAAAATATTGTTCCATATGCCGCGATCAAATGGGCCCATTTCATGGCACCGGTATTACTCATGTTTCCGGCATTTCTGGCGCTTTCAGTCATACCCTATGGTCGGAATATGACCCCCATTGAATTGGATGCCGGGTTGGTATTCTTTTTCGCATTGGGAGCCTTCAATGAAATTGCCGTATTTATGGCCGGTTGGTCCAGCCGGAATAAGTATTCTCTCCTCGGCGCCATGCGGGCGATTGCTCAGATGATCAGTTACGACATTCCCTTGGTGTTGTCCACCATCCCGGTCATCATGATGGCGGGTTCTCTTTCTTTGCCCGATATTGTAAATGCCCAAGCGGGGTATCACTTTGATTTATTGCCCCGCTGGTTCATCCTGACTCCGTGGGGGATTGCTGGAAGCATCCTGTTCCTGATTGCAGCGATGGCGGAATCCAATCGATGTCCGTTTGATATACCGGAAGGGGAATCCGAAATCATTGCAGGGCATTTGACGGAATATTCGGGATTCAAATTCGCGATGTTCTTTATGTCGGAATATATTGCTCTGTTGGCGGCCTCAGCTGTTGGCGTGACCCTTTTTCTAGGAGGCTGGCATGCTCCATTTCCCTTTCTTCAGTGGGTCCCTTCCTATATCTGGTTCTTTTCCAAACTGATCAGTCTGATTTTTCTATATATCTGGATCCGGGGAACATTACCGCGAATCCGGGTAGACCATTTGATGAATCTGGCTTGGAAATTTCTTGTGCCCTTGAGTCTTTTGAACTTAGGGGTGTGCGTATTGTGGCATTACTCACGTTCCTGGACTTTTCCCGGAGGGCAGGGCTTCAGATGGTTGCTTTGTTTTGCAATCATTGCTATTGCTTATGAAGTTTTGGGACGCAAATTAAGTTCCAGTAAAACCAGGCATCAAA
>LWDU01032699.1_pt1 | contig 11476 bp, 14 predicted proteins | sample 727161 | NCBI WGS metagenome assembly LWDU01 (sample SAMN04566230, study PRJNA314399) | hydrothermal vent metagenome | isolation source: deep sea hydrothermal plume seawater | place: Mexico: Gulf of California, Guaymas Basin | collected 2004-07-11 | reverse complement strand
AAAGTTTTTACTATAATATGAAATTGATACAATCTTATCAGTTAAAGGATCAGGAAAGTTTCCATCACTTGTTGTTTCAATATCAAATGCAAGAATTTTTGGATTGAAGTTTTCATATAGTTTAATTTTGTTGTCAAGAATTGAACGGAAAACATAAGGAATATCTGCTTCGAATACTTCAGAAACACTTTCAAATTCTTTAATTCTTTCTCTTATTACTGGAACTTCTCTTGGAAATTTAACTGTGACTTTTAGAAATTCTATGTTTTTATTTTGAAAATTTTTTGTTACAAGCTCAACGTTCTGAACATTTGTCATTTTTTCTTTGAATTCATAATTTAAATTAAGAATATCTTTTTTTGCTTGTTCCAAATCGACCGGGAGTACTAAAAAATAAGGTTCAGAAGTTTTAATTGCTTCAATATGTTTTTTTCCATTTTCAGATTTAACCAGAGTTAGATGCCTCTGGCTGTCTTCAGAATAAACAATATCAATTACTGTCATTACTCTTCTTTGCCTTTGATTTGATCAAAGAATCTTCGCATATCTCGTTGAACTTGATCCGCATCAACCTTTAATTTTTCAAGGCTTAAATGTAATCTTTCTTCATCTTTTACAAGATTTGCAATTTGATCAAAAGGACCTGTTGCTCTTTGAAAGTCTGACATTCCGATGGATCCGTATGGAGAATTATTCATCTCTCTTGAAAGTTTTGCTACCAAATTTCCCAACCAAATATTTAATGCATCTTTAACTTCAGATCTAATTTGTTTTCCATCAGTAATTGATCTACGCATTAATCGTACAACTCTTGCTCTTGGAAAAGGAAAACTTGAATCTTCTTCTTCATTAATATTTTGTTCTTCATGTGGTTTAGCTTCGTTAGTTTCCATAATATGGTTAGTTGTAAAAGCTTTAAAACTTAAGGATTTCGCTTATTAATCAGATAAGTCAATATTGTCTTCGTATTGCGATTCTTCTAGTTCTTTATCCTCATTTTCCTCTTCTTCATCAAAACTGTAACCGAACTCTTCTTCGATAATTTTATTGCAAATTTGATAGACTCCAAATTTTAATAATTCGGCTGAAGGTTCATTCCGAATTGCTTCAGAAACAGCAGAAACCAGAGTCATTGTGTTTTCTGATAAAGGATAACTACTCCCTCTTTGACCATTTATGTATTGAGAAACTGCCGAGATCTGTGAATCCATTAATTCTGCTATATCTTTTTGAGAAAATCCATTAGAATTTAATGATTTTGCAATCTCAGCTTTAACTGAAGATATTGCAGTGCGAGCTATAAACTCGTGAGGATATATAATCGGCATAATTCAGGAAGATTATAATTAATTAAAAGCATTTTGATGATTAAGAGAAGTTCTTTAGGAAAATCTTTGTGAAAAATCCACTAACTAAAAGCAATCCAATACCTACAGCTATTGCTTGACCATGAGTCATGTTAAGTGCACCCCAACGACTCACTCCACTCCACAATAAGATAAAACCCATTCCTGCGACAAATGCCAATAAGAAGTGACGTATAATTTTTATATGTCTAAAGAGAATTCTATGTCTTGATACTCTTTTTACCATATTATTTATTTAACTTCCTCAAATAAAAAGTCTTGTTTTGGTCTACTATTTTTTAATTGATTGTAAAGATGATCAAGTGTTTTACCAATGAATTTTTCTTCATTTTTTGTCGGAATTACAATTGAAACTCTAAGCATAATATATCTTTGAGTTTCTTTCAATAAAAATTTGTTGACTTATAGAGCGCGGGGAGGGATTTGAACCCCCGAATGACGGGATTGCAACCCGTCGCCTTACCGGACTTGGCCACCCGCGCGTTAGTTTTAAGCTCTGATTTTCCTTTAAAACCCTTTCTGAGTCTGATTTTCAGATTAAATTTATATAGTTCTACTGTGATTTTTGAGGATGGCAAAAAAGACTAATACCATGAATTATTGGTATTCCATTTATGGTTTGCTTCTTATTGCAGTTGGTTGGATGTCCTTTCGAGGCGGATGGTCAATTGAAGAGGCTTTTGGTGGATTATTGATGTTATGGGGTTTGAAGAAACTCTTTATGGGTCACAATTGTTAATTTTGTGACTCTATTTCTTTCTGAGAATATAGCTTTTGATAGTATCATCTAGTTCGAAGCCTTTAGCTTTGATTAATTTTCGTATTTTGTCTGCAGTTCTGAAGTCTTTTTTCAATCTAGCTTTGAGTCTTTTTTCTGCAAGTTGTTTTATTGAAAATGGAATTTTATCAGGTTTCAAATTTTTTAAATTGAATCCAAAAATTTCATCAAATCTTAACAATAAGTAAATTTTTTCATTATCAGGAATTTTTTTGTCATTAATAACTTTCCAAGTTATTGCCAAAGCTGTCGGAATATTTAAATCATCATTAATTGCAGTTTCAAATTGAGTATAATATTTTCCACCATTTTTACTCGCTTTCAAAGACCCACGTGTTTTTGATCTCAATTCTAAATATGTAGCAAATAACTTTTTTCTTGCATTTTTTGCAGAAGTCATGGCTGCTACACTAAATATCATTTGTTTTCGATAATGTGTTCCCAACGAAAGATATCTAAAGTCTAATGGTTCGAATCCATCATCTTTTAGTTTTGATAAAGTAATAAAATCACCTGAGGATCTTGCCATTTTTCCTTTATTTTTATTAATTAAAAATGCACCATGTAACCAATAATTGACCCAAGGTTTTCTATCAAGCGCAGCCTCAGATTGTGCAATTTCATTATTGTGATGAATGTGTTTCAGATCTTCTCCACCGGTATGAATATCAATATGATCTCCTAAGAATTTGTTGGCCATTGCAGAACATTCAATATGCCAACCAGGATATCCATAACCCCACGGTGAATTCCACTTCATTTCCTGATCTTGGAATTTTGATTTTGTGAACCACAGAATAAAATCATTTTGATTTTTCTTATTAGGGTCCTTTTTGACTCTGGCTTTTGATTTAGTATTTAATCCTCCTAATTTTTTGTTTGAATACTTTGATGTGTCGAAGTAAATATTACTATCTGCAGAATAAGTATAATCTCGTTTTTCTAATTTTTTTATCATATTTATTTGCGCGCGCATATGTTCTGTTGCTAGTGTAAATTTATCAGGAGTTTCAATATTCAAATCCTTTAGATCATTTTTGAATGCATTATTGTAGAAACGTGCGATATCCCATACTGATTTTTTTTCTTTCATTGCGGCCTTTACCATCTTATCTTCACCCGTATCTGCATCAGAGGATAAATGTCCAATATCTGTTATATTCATAATATGTTTAATTTTGAATTTATTGAATTTGAGTGCTCGTTTCAGGAAATCACTCATTAGAAAGGTTCTGTGGTTTCCAATATGAATATAGTTGTATACCGTTGGACCACATGAATAAATTTTAACTTTCCCCCGGATTATTGGTTTGAAAATTTCTTTATTCTTTGTCAAGGAATTATATAGTTTTAGACTCATCAATTAAAGAGAAATTGAGAAGTCTTAAAAGTTTTGATTAATATCAATAATTATGGCTCAAACTCAACAAGATGTTTTGAAGGCAAGCAAGGAACAATGTATTTTTTGTAAGATAATATCAGGAGATATACCTGCTGCCAAAATTTATGAAGATGATAGAGTATTTGCATTTCTTGATATAAATCCAGTCAATGCAGGACATACATTAGTTGTCCCAAAAGATCATTATATTGTTCTCCCTCAACTTCCTGATGATTTAGCTATGCATCTTATCAAAGTTGTTAAATATTTATCTGGAGCAATTTTTGAAATGACTGGAGCACACGGAATTAATATAATTCAAAACAATGGTGCTGCTGCAGGACAAGAAGTTCCTCACGTTCATTTTCATATTATTCCTCGAATTCAAGATGATAAATCAATAGGCCCTTGGAATAGAAGTAAAATTGATCCTGAGAAATTGAAGCAAATTGCTGAAGAAATGGGGAAGAATCTAAAACCAATTAGTAGCTCAACAGTAAAATTAAGTTCTAATACTGCAGTTTCTAAAAAAACTTCCAAACCTAAAAGAAAAGGTAAACTAGTAAAAGTTAAACGAAGGACTTCAACTAATAGTCCCTAAAGAAATGATATACGTCGTGATGCATTTTTGCTGATTCTAATGCAAGACTAACTTCACCTTTGTGTAAATGTGCTCTTACAACATTACAATTACTACAACTTAATGCACTATGTGATTTATCATTCATACTTTCCAAATAACCATAAGTTTGACTAATTACTTGACTTAAATTATCAATATGTGCGTGCTTTTCTTTTTCTAAGTCATGATTTCGAGTGGATACGATACCCATACTCATAAGAGCCCAAACAATTACAAAAAAACCTGCCACACCAATTAGAATGTAATGAGATGCTTCTAAGACTACCATTAATAACTGGATGCGCTACTCCTTTTTATATTTTACTTAGAATGAAAGGTATTATTTGAAAGATAATATCTCCTACGTAACCCGAAACGATTATTGAAAACAAAAAAGACGGTCCAAATGCAATTCCCGTCTTAATTTCAATTAATTTCTTGTATTCTTTCTGTATTTTATTAATATCTTCTTCAAAAACCCCTGTTTTTCTGACTTTGTAAATTAATTTATTACCAATTTTAAGATCCTTAGTTAACCAATCACCTTCAGTTAATTGAGATGGTTTGATTTTTTTGATGAATAAGTGTTTTTGGATTATTATTGCGAGATAAGTAAGAGATATGCCGATTGCGAAGATTGGTAAAATAAATAATAAAGGATTTTTAATTATTATGGGAATTATAATCGAGAGTAGTGAAATTTTCAGTAAACTTTTTACCTTTGGTGCAATTTTAATTAACTTATTCCAATTTTTGACAGTCAAATAAGCCATAATCAATATTGAATAAACTCCACCAAGTAAGAATAAATTTATAGTAAATGTTAAAATAAACGGAATCGGAGTTGTATGATAAGTTGGTAACATTGCAGCTACACCTACCAAAAGTTTTGCATCACCACCACCCCATTGTCCACTAACGAAGAGTAGTGTTGCAATTATTAATGCAATTATTAATGAAGTTCCAAGTGCAGAAATTGGACTAAAAGATTTACTAGTTGTAGCAAGAAGTACTTGTGCTGATATTCCAAAAATAATTAGGAAATAAGAAATTGAATCAGGGATTTCAAAAGTTTTAAGATCAGATATTGTTGCAAGCAATATTGCTAAAGTGGTTATTCCTAATAGAAAAAATTGTTCTTGCATAAATATTAATATTACTTAACTTTATTATATTTTGGCTTATGCAGATTCAATACCTTTTGCAGTTATCTTGAATATTGCTTCACCTTCAGGTAAACAAGGAGAATCTACTAATCTTGCAATTCTTTTTCCAGCCTTTCCACGTCTTAAATATACTCTGAATTGAGATGCATGTCCAAGAATGTGACCACCAATTGCAGCAGTTGGATTACCGAAGAATACATCTGGTTTTGACATAACTTGATTAGTTACATAAACTGCCAAGTTATGTTTGTCTGCTAAACGCTGAAGTGAATGTAAGTGTCTATTCAGTTTTTGTTGTCGAATTGCTAAGGTTCCTCGTCCAGCATATTCTGAACGGAATAAACTCATTAAAGAATCCACAATTACTAGTTTGATATTTTTACCTTGTCTGTGAATTAATTCATCGACTTTATCAACTAAAAGCATTTGGTGATCTGAAGTATAAGCTCTTGCAACCATAATTCTATCCAATATTTTTTTAGGATTCAATCCTCTGGCTTCTGCCATTTGAGTTATTCGTTCAGGCCTAAAAGTATTCTCAGTATCAATGAATACAACGTCAGCATTCAGACCACCGTCCTTTTTAGGAAATTGAACATTGACTGCTAATTGCATTGCAATTTGAGATTTTCCTGAACCAAATGCACCATATGTTTCACTAATGCTTTGAGTTTCAATACCTCCACCGAGAAGTTCATCTAATTCTGGAGCACCTGTTGTTAATCTTTCAATAGATGTACGTTTTTTTACTAATTCCGAACCTGTCGAAAATCCCATGTCTAAGGCATTACGTGCTGCGATTTGCGCTTTCATTGCACCAGATTGAGTCATTCCAGAAGAGTCTGCGATTTGCGCTACAGGTGCGACTGCAATTGACATTATTGTATCATACCCCGCTTCCCTAAGTTTATCTGCAGTTGTTGGTCCAACACCTGGAAGATCTTCAAGTTCTTTAGGAACTTCTTCTTCAAGTTCTTCCTTTTCAACAAGTTTTTCTTTTTCCTTTACCATTATTTCTTCCCGAGCATTTGCTCTACAATTTTCTTTGGGTCTAAGTTATTATTTACTGAATTAACTGAAAGTTCAGTGCGATCATAAGCTTTATTTTCTCTAATTGTTCCCTGAATTTCAATTACACTTCCTAAAAATTCTACTGCAATTTCTTCAATTGGTTTAGCTAAAATTATTTCACTAAGTTCATCAGCGTTCATTCCAACTAATTCTTCTCCACTCGATCCAAAACACGTCGCTCTAATGTTTCCCTTACCATCATCAATTACAAAATTGAAAATTAAGGTTTTATTTGCTTTAACATCACCATGAGTTGAACATTTGAATTTATCGCCATCTGGACTGACCTTTTTTCTACATTCAGGACAGGCATCATAGAATCTAGGTTCTGCTACATTTACAACAGTTCCTCTAATGTTTACAGGATTACCTAAAATTGGTTTATCGAGAGATGTATCTTCTGCTTTCTGTTCCTTTGCTTCTGAGATTTTTACATCCAATTCATCTTGATTTATCAGAATTTGACTGCGCGAAGTTAATTGCATTTCTTTTCCAGAATACTTATTTTCTTTTATACTTGAACCTTTGATTCTAACAACATCACCAAGATTTAATCTTGATTCTTTAACTAAATCTGCTCTTTTATCCCAAAGAGTTGTTCTAATTTGTCCAGTTTCATCTGCTAACATAATTGGAACAAAATCAATCGTCCTTCCGTCTCTTTTGAAATTTCTAGTCTCAAAGATTTGCGCGACTTTTGCTACAAGTTCAACACCACTCATTCCTGGATGCATTTCTTTAATTTTCAGAACCTTAGTTGCTGGATCTTCAAATAATTTTACATTTAATTCTGATGCAATAATATATGCTGCTCCTTCTTCAGACACAAGATCCTTTAGTGAATCCATTTTTTCTTTTATTTTTTCTTTGACTTCGTCTTCGGATAATCCAGCTTGTCCTGCAATTTTTTTAATAATCTCATCGATAGGTACATGAATCATTTTACAGTTCCACCTACTTTAGTTTTAAGCTTTTATTTACTAAATTGGTGGTGACAGAATTTATATTGTTTTATTTTGATTAACGTCACCTTTTTCCTTTACAGCTTCAATTAGTGATTTTAACATAGCATTAGGAATTGCCTTAGGATTTGAACCTCCGTGCCATGAATTTCTTGGCCGGATTTGCACTTGCATAATTTTTTCATTCGTATCGTCTAAAATTATTGCAGAACCTCCAACTCTTGGCAACGAATCAAGATTTTTTTGCAAATCTGTTGCAAGATATGACTGCATAACTTCATTAAGTGCTTTAAGATCCATATTTGAAGTTAGACGATGAGAAATTACTGTGTCTGATTGAGTCATTACATCTGTATCAATCTTTCCTGGTTGCTGAGTTGCTAAAATTAATGATATTCCTGGCTGCCTACCTTCCTTTAATATTCGTCTAAGTGCTCCACTCGCTAAAGTTGATCCCTCGCGAGGTAAGAATTCATGAGCTTCATCAATTAATATCCATAAGAGTGGTGCCTTTTTTTCTCCAAATTCACCACTTATTTCTTTAAGCTCTTCTTTTCTTCGTTCAGACATTCTAGATCTTATTACATAATTACATATGTGAGATATTATTAATGAACGAATCATGTCTCCATCATCTGATTCTGCATAAGGTGATAGATCAATTATGGCAGTCTGTCCACCATCCGTAAGTTCAATAAGATTGGTACCTGCTTCATCAAAAATCCCCCATTTTTTTATTGCCCTCAATTTACTCAAAATTAGTTTCGCATCATTTTCGTCTGCATCTTTATCATTTTTGATTGATTTCATTAACTGATTTAATGAAAAATTTGGAGTATCTTCTTTTATTATTGCAATTGCACGTTCGAGAAGCAAACTTGCCATACTAAGTTCATCAATTTTAAAAATTTCAGACCATTCTTTTGCACTCATAGTGTTTGGTTTTATTGCCAGAGGTTTGTCTGCAGGAAATCCTTCTCTTTGGTATTCATCGAATTTTCCAATCGGGCTATAAACAGTTATGTCTGCAGCCTTCGGTTCTAATTTCCATTCACTCAATAGTTTCGCATCACGAAGGTTTGGATTTTTCATACTCCAATAAATTCCCATCGTGTCAAAAATTATTGTAGAAATGTTTTGTTTGATTTCAGGTTCTAAGTCTGCAATTCCTTCAGCTATAACGCCTAAAGTGTAAGATTTACCTGAGCCTCTTTTTCCGGCGATTAGAATTGCATGAGGTTTGTTAATATCTAAATGAATTGGATTTGCAAGAGATAAAGCACGTTCCATTTGAACATAATGTTTTCCTAGAAGAATTGTTCCTTTAGTTCCTAGCAATCTTTGATCTTTTGGTGAACGTCCAATTATGATTTCATACATGTTTATTATTTGTTTTTATTTAATAAAAGGTTAGCGCCAACGGCAGGATTCGAACCTGCAACTCCAAAGGAACTCGCTTTCGAGGCGAGCGCAATACCAGATTATGCGACGTTGGCTTACAAATCCGTCTAAAATTTAGTTTATTAACCTTTTGAATCCTATAGCAAAATTATGGCTAAAGCCATTCCGCCCATAATTATATCTTCAATCAAAGTAAATTTTGTCAGATTTATGTTTAATTTGTGACCAAGTTTTCCCAAGCAAGCACACTGAACCTTCTTATGTGTCTTTAATGATTTTATTACTCCAGCCACACCAATTATCATCAGTACCAATAAAATTCCTGCCACAATTTTTACATTCCAAGAAGCCAAGAAAGTTCCACCAATTAATAATTCAAGTATAGGATATGAATATGCGTAAGAATTACTTCGCATCGCTATTAAATCATATTTTGAGAAATTCTCTGCGAATTTTTTCCAGTCAAAAACCTTGAGTAGTCCGACTGCAATCAAAAACCAACCCATAATTTGCGTCATTAATAACATGAATATGTTTGATGCCCAATCTATTAAACATTTGCTACATTTTTTAAGTTTTGATTATTGTGGAAAGTTATGAAGAAGATAGGAATAGTGGGAAACGGTTATGTTGGCGGCGCAATTGCTCATGGCTTTTCACCAGCATCTACAGGAAATTGTATAATAAAAGTTAATGATAAGTTACCTGAAAGATCATTAAATACTTTGGAAGAAACAGTAAATGATAGTGATTTTATTTTCGTATCAGTTCCAACACCAATGACTAAAGAAGGTTCAATAAGTCTAAAATATGTTGATCAAGTTTTCAAGGAAATAAATGAAGTCAATAAACAAACTGATAATATTATTATTTTGAAATCGACAGTCATTCCTGGAACAACTGAGAAATTACAAGCGAAGTTTCCTGAATTAAATATAGTATTTAATCCAGAATTTTTAACTGAGCGTTCTTCAAGATTAGATTTTATAAATCAAAGTAGAATTATTCTTGGCGGAGATAAAGAACATACTACAAAAGTTGCAAAATTATACACAGATCGATTCAAGTATTGTAAGGTCATTGAAACAGATCACAAGACTTCAGAGGTTGTTAAGTATTTTAGCAATATCTTCTTTTCAGTAAAAGTATCATTCGCAAATGAGATGAAACTTATTTGTGAAAAGATTGGAGCAGATTGGGACACTGCACTTGAAGGATTTGTTGCAGATGGTAGAATTGCTGATTCACATTTGAATGTTCCTGGACCGGACGGTAAGAGAGGTTTTGGTGGAAGTTGTTTTCCAAAAGATATCAATGCTTTCATGGCATTTGCAAAAGAGATTGGAGTAAATACTCATACAATAAATGGCGCGTGGGAAACAAATCTAGAAGTTAGACCTGAACAAGATTGGAACAAACTTAAAGGTAGAGCAATCGAAGAGGATTCAAATGAAAGTTAGAAAGGCTATAATTCCGGCAGCAGGTCAAGGAACTAGATTATTGCCTGCAACTAAGACTCAACCAAAAGAAATGTTACCGATTTATGATACTCCTGTTATTCAATTAGTAGTTGAAGAAGCAGTCAAGTCAGGAATAACTGAAATTTTAATAATTACGGGTGAAAATAAACATTCATTGGAAAAACATTTTGATATTATAAATACAGAAAATGGAAAACTTAAGGAATTCAATAAATTGTTAGAAAAAGTAGACATTACATTTAAGCGTCAGAGCAATCCTCGAGGTTTAGGTGATGCAATATTGCGTGCGAAGAATTTTGCGCACGGGGAGCCCTGTGCTATTTTGCTTGGAGACGATTTTTATTTGAACTGTAAAACTCCCGCAACAAAACAATTGATTGATATCTATGAAAATTTGGAGTATCCGGCAACAATTGTAGGTGTTGAGATTTTGTCTAAAGAAAAAATGACTAAGAAAGGAATGGTTATTGTAAAAGGTGAATCTAATGAGGTTGAAAATATAATTGAGAAACCAAATATTGATTCTGTTGTTTCTGATTTAGCAATCAGCGGTAGATATATTGTTGCACCCGAAATTTTTGAAAAACTTGAGAAGGTTACAGAGAGTTCTCGTGGTGAAATTGAATTAACTGATGGACTTGCTGACCTGTTAAAAGATAATTTAAAAATATATTCTCATTTGATTAATGGCACCAGAATTGATGTTGGTAATCCTACAGAATATTTAATTGCAAATTTGAAATATGCACTTTCAAATGATAATATTAAAAAAGAAGTTATTGAAGTTATTAAATCAGAATTAAATATTGATTAGTTTTTTTCAATTTGTTTTGCACCAATAATAATTTTTTTACCTAATTTTTCCTCAAGATTACAATATTTAACTGTTTCTTTCAAATGTCTTATTGCACCCCACAATCTTCTGGAAGGAAAAGGTCTATCTTCTGTTGAATAGAATGCACAATCAATTACAAAGTTATTTTTTGATTCTGAAATAGATAAATCCCCTACAAATTCTGATTCACTCTTAAACCAACCAACTTGTTTTTTAGTATAGAGTTGAGTTTGTCCATATTTTCCATTTAAGTTAATATATCCGAAATCAGTTAGTGCTATGCTTCTGAAACTTCTTCTTGCTTCAGATAAAAGTTTTTTATGTTCTTTGCTAAGATATCTTGCATCATATGATCCTGGTTGTAATCCCATTGCAGTTTTGTATACCTGAAAAAAGTTATAAAGTTGATTAA
>LWDU01043135.1_pt1 | contig 11477 bp, 10 predicted proteins | sample 727161 | NCBI WGS metagenome assembly LWDU01 (sample SAMN04566230, study PRJNA314399) | hydrothermal vent metagenome | isolation source: deep sea hydrothermal plume seawater | place: Mexico: Gulf of California, Guaymas Basin | collected 2004-07-11 | reverse complement strand
CCATCAAGATGAATATAAGGATTGGGTAGCAGATTTGTCATGTGGTCATTCAAGGCATTTCAGGCATAAACCCCCTTTTCAACTAAGAGAGTGGGTTACATCTCCTCAAGGTAGAGATACCTACATAGGATTTGAATTAGATTGTAAAACTTGTGGGTCGATTTCGTCCGGTACAAGATTTCCAAATGAAGTTATGCTTATCTGCAATTATCTAAAGCCCACGAATAAAAACAGCTACTAGTTTATTATAAAGTTTAGCTTATAGGTTTTAATGAATTCACTTCTGAAGAGTAAGAGTGCGTATATTCTGGATTTAGCATGTGCGCATTGGGGATGCCCATAGATGATGCTCGGAGATTATCAAAAATTCTATTCCAGATTTGCCCGAATTAAAAATCGACTTTCGTTATAACGCTGCTGACGCTAAAACGTTAGATTAACATTTAAATCAAACCCAATATTAAGTGGCCAGTACCCCAGAGTTATAATCATCCACGGCTTGTTTGATTTCGGCCTGGGTATTCATAACAAATGGACCGTAACGCGCAACCGGTTCATTTAAAGGGGTGCCTTCGCAGTAAAGGGCGCCAGCTCCTGTCCCTTTAGCACATATCTCAACTTGGCCTTCACCACTAAAAGTAATTATGGAAGGTGCTGAAATTTCTTGCATGGTTCCATTAGAGTTCAACGCGTTAATAGATCCATCATAAATACAAAAGAAGAATGTATTATCTTTAACGGGTTCAATTAACCAGTTTGCTTCGGGTTGTAACGTCGTATCGAGGACACGGACGGGCATAAGGCTCTCAGCGGGTCCCGTGGTATTTTCATAAGTACCTCGAATAACACGTACCCGACACCCTTGGCTGACAATTTCGGGAATATTAGTTGCGGGAATATCTTGGTATTTTGGCGGAACCATTTTATATTTTGCGGGCAAATTGACCCAGAGTTGAAATCCGCTCATGCGGCCTTCAAGCATTTCTGGAATTTCCGAGTGAATAATACCGCGGCCAGCTGTCATCCATTGCACATCCCCTGGTGTTAATAATCCTGAGTTGCCAACTGAATCTTCGTGTCGCATCTGACCTTCTTGCATAATGGTTACGGTTTCAAATCCTCGATGAGGATGATTGGGGAAGCCTGCCATATATGTATCTGGATCATCATTATCCATGCGGTCCAACATTAAGAAAGGATCAATCATATCAAGTTCTGGCGTGCCGACCATTCGCGTCAGTTGCACACCTGCTCCATCTGAAGTTGGCATGCCGGCATAAACGCGGGAAATTGTTTGAAAATTAGCCATTTCATAATGCTCCGTGGCAGTGCTTAAATTTTTTACCAGATTCACAAGGGCAAGCACTGTTGCGGCCGACTTTACCCCATGTTGATGGATCTTCAGGATCAATAACGTCTGCACTTTCTCGTAAAACGATGGGTGACGTAACCAACTGATTATCAATTATATTTTCATATTCATTGTCTTCATAGTTACCCGCATAGGTTGGGTCCTGAGTAATCTCAAAAGTTTCGGGGTTTGCAGATTGACCGATTTCGCTTGGATCGGTCAATTGAAGTTCCATTTGAGCTAAGATGGTTGTTATACGCTCATCTAATTCTCGGAGCATTCCATTAAACATATCAAAAGCCTCACCCTTATATTCATTGAGTGGGTCTTTCTGGCCATAGGCTCGGAGGCCAATACCCTGGCGCAAATGATCTAGTGCTAGTAGATGTTCTTTCCAAACCTGATCAAGAACTTGCAGTAACAAGTTTTTTTCAACTTCCCTCATGACATCAGGGCCCCAAGTTGCAGCTTTTTCAGCCATCTTCTTATTGGCAGCATCTATTATGCGATCACGAATTTGCTCATCTGCGACGCCTTCTTCCTTGGCCCATTCATCTACTGGCAGGTCAAGTCCAAAAAGGCGCATGCCTTCTTCATGGAGCCCAGCAGTATCCCATTGTTCTTGATAGGCCTTTTCCGGAATACAGTTAGAGACAAGATTTTCAATGACGTTATATCGCATATCTATGATCGTAGCCGATACATCTTCGCTATCCATCAATTCTTTGCGTTGTTCGTAAATGACTTTGCGTTGGTCATTCATCACATCGTCAAATTTAAGTAGGTTTTTACGTATATCAAAGTTTCTTGCTTCAACTTTTTGTTGCGCTTTTTCAAGAGCTTTATTGATCCAGGGATGGACAATTGCCTCACCTTCTTCAAGGCCAAGTTTTTGCAACATTCCATCCATGCGCTCTGAGCCGAAAATGCGCATCAAATCATCTTCAAGTGAAAGATAAAATTTGGAGCCTCCTGGGTCACCCTGACGGCCGGATCGACCACGTAACTGGTTATCAATTCGCCGGCTTTCATGTCGTTCGGTTCCAATGATGTAAAGACCACCAGCCGCTTTTACTATTTCTTTGTCGGCAGCAACTTCTTCGCGGAGTGTTCTTTCCATTTCAGAAAGTTTATCTTTATCTTTATCTTTATCATTTTCCTTTTCCTGTTGCTGTTTTATCAGCATATCGATATTACCGCCAAGCTGTATGTCAGTACCTCTTCCTGCCATATTAGTTGCTATTGTAACAGCTCCTGGCGAACCTGCTTGAGCAATAATCAGTGCTTCTTGTTCATGGAAGCGTGCATTAAGTACTTTATGATCGATCTTTTCATTTTTAAGTAGCGCCGCTATCTCTTCGGATTTTTCTATGCTGACTGTGCCAACGAGGACAGGTTGATTTCGGAGTTGGCACTCTTTAATCATTGCCAAAATTCCCTGGTGTTTTTCGGCTGCGGTCCGGTAAACCTCATCATCACTGTCTATTCTTATGCAGGGTTCATTTGTTGGAATTTCAGATGCCTCAAGCTTATAAATTTCTGCAAACTCTCCTGCTTCTGTCATTGCTGTACCCGTCATGCCTGCTAGTTTGGGGTACATTCGAAAATAATTTTGATAGGTAATTGAAGCAAGGGTTTGATTTTCGCTTTCCACTTCAACACCTTCTTTGGCTTCAAGTGCCTGGTGTAGACCTTCGGAGAAACGCCGTCCCTCCATCATCCTGCCAGTAAATTCATCAACAATTACTACTTGGCCCTCATGGACAATATAATCAATGTCAATTTCAAAGAGTTTATGAGCTTTAAGAGCTTGGTTAACGTGGTGAACTAAAGCGATATTTGTATATTCGTAAAGGCTACCTTCCGATAGTAGACCGGCTTCTTGTAATAATTCTTCAATGTGTTCATTGCCAATATCGGTCAGTGTAACTGCTTTAACTTTTTCGTCTTTCTCATAATCTTCGGGTGCTAAATCTGGGATAATTTTATCAACAAGGTTATAAAGTTCCGATGAATCTTCAGATGCACCAGAAATTATTAAGGGAGTTCGCGCTTCATCTATTAAAATAGAGTCAACCTCATCTACAATTGCAAAATTGAAAGGACGTTGAACCATTTCCTCTAATGCAAACTTCATATTATCCCGAAGGTAGTCAAATCCAAACTCACTATTTGTCCCATAGGTTATATCGCATCGATAGGCATCAGCACGTTCAGCTTCTGTAAGATTGGGGATGACGCATCCGACGCTTAGTCCCAGCATATCGTAAACCTTACCCATCCACTCAGCGTCTCGAGGTGCGAGATAGTCATTGACCGTTACGATGTGCACGCCCTTGCCTTCTAATGCATTCAGATAAACAGCCATCGTTGAGGTTAATGTTTTGCCTTCGCCAGTTTTCATTTCAGCAATCATTCCACGGTGGAGTATGATGGCGCCAATCATCTGAACATCGTAAGGTCGTTCCCCTAAAGATCGTTTTGCGGCCTCTCGCACGGTTGCAAATGCATCTGTTAAGATATCATCAAGTGTTTCGCCGTTTTTTACGCGCTTTCTTAGTTTATCCGTACATTCACGCAATTCTGCGTCAGTCAGTTCAGCAACCGTCGGTTCGAGTGAATTGATTTGGTTCACAACATCGCTGAGGCCGCGAACGTAGCGGTCATTTGCTGATCCAAAAAATCGCCGGGCAATGGCGTCAAACATTCATTTTCCTATATAAAAATAGTACTTAAATAGATCGAAGGCTGAGGGTTTCAATTATAAAGTCAATCCAGTTCAAATTTTCTTAAAATCTGGAGCACAGGGATAGAACTCTGATCTCTATCTGTCAACGATTGTGCGCGCAAAATCAACAACAATCGTTATTAATACATCAGGCAAATTAGATGTTTTATGGTTAGTATGAGGTGGTTTAATAATATAGTAATATCGAGAAACAAACTCTGCCTAAAAATGAAGGGGTTTATATATGTTTAATTTTGACCGGACACTGATTAAGGTCTGTTCAATAGTACAGGAAATAAAATTTCTTGGACCCCTTATCGTTGGTCTGTCCTTAACTGTGCTTCATGACACGCGAGCAACTGAATTAAAGTCTGATCCAGTAGTTGCTTTGGTAAATAATTTTAAGTTTTACAAATCAGATATCGAACGTGCACGCAAACAATTGCTGCCGGAAGCACAGGAATATTCAAAAGCTGCTGTTTATCAATATTTACTCAAGAACCTGATCGACACCCATCTTGTTGTTGCTGCCGCACGCAAGGAGGGGTTAGGTAAAAGAAGCAAAATAGTTAAGCAGGTGCGTCGAAATGAGGATCGAATTATTCATCAGGCTTATCTTGATGAGAGAATTGCGGGAATTTTATCAGATAAACAACTTAAAGAGCGTTATCAAACTTATCTGAAATCTAGTTTGGCTACTGAGGAGATTCGGGCAAGTCATATTCTAGTGCAAACCCGAGAGCAGGCTATAGAAGTCATACGACAACTAAATAAAGGGGCGGACTTTGCCAATTTAGCAAAAAATATTTCTACTGGTCCTTCTCGGAAACAAGGCGGTGATCTGGGCTATTTTACTCGTGAACGTATGGTCCCGTCTTTTTCTAAGGCTGCTTTTGCTACGTCTTTAGGAGAGTTTACTCCCGAACCGATTAAAACCCAGTTCGGCTGGCATATAATTAAAGTTGAGGATAAAAGAATTCTAAAACCGAAGTCTTTTGATCAAGTCAAAATGCAGTTACGTAAAAAAATGATAAAGGACCTTGTAGGTTCTATAGTCTCAGGACTTCGGAAGTCCGCTAAAGTGGAAACATTTGGTCCAGACGGAAAATAAGTATAGCGGCGGTCCCGACATAAGTTTAAAAGGAGAGCCCAATTGGGTGTTTCTTAAAGAGAAGTACAATGACTGACAAATCTCCTTTAGCGCCAGAGTTTTTCCCTGAAATTCCAGCAATCCCAGGAGTTCAGATGGCAGCGGGAACCTGTGGTGTGCGCTATTCACAGAAACCAGATGTATTATTAGTTACACTTACGGAGGATACTGAAGTAGCTGGGGTTTTTACAAAATCGCAGACAGCTGCTGCACCTATAGATTGGTGCAAGAAATGTCTTCAAAGTGGTCGAGCTCGAGCGCTCATAGTGAATTCAGGTAATGCTAATGCGTTTACTGGTATTTCCGGTGTTGAGGCTGTTGAGCGAACTTCTTTAAAGGCATCTGAAATCATTGGTTCTCTTCAAGAAGATGTTTTTGTTGCGTCGACCGGGGTTATCGGAGAAGTGTTACCTGACCATAAGATCACGGATGCATTGGCGGGACTTTATAAGAATTTAGGTTCAGACTGGGAAGCCGCGGTTAAGGCGATCAGCACGACGGATACATATTCAAAAGGCTCCTATAAGAAAATTAAAATCGGCTCAACGGAAGTGGTAATTGGTGGGATTGCTAAGGGTTCTGGTATGATTGCACCCGATATGGCGACTATGCTAGCATTTGTATTTACAGATGCTAAAATTCCAAAAGATATTTTGCAGAATTTATTGTCTAAATTGGTCAATCGGAGTTTTAACTCCATTACGGTTGATTCTGATACGTCAACCAATGATACAGTCTTATTGTTTGCAACCGGCAAAGCCAAGCACAAAGAAGTTTCGGATATCGGTGACAAACATATTAAAGCCTTTTGCCAGGCGTTAGATAGCGTCATGCTCGATCTTGCACAACAAATCGTCAGGGATGGAGAAGGCGCAACGAAGTTTATTGAAATTAAAGTCTCTGGTGCTTTTAATGAAGCTTCGGCGCGAAAGATTGGTCTATCTATTGCAAATTCTCCTTTAGTCAAAACAGCAATTGCGGGCGAGGATGCTAATTGGGGAAGAATAGTTATGGCGGTTGGCAAGTCTGGTGAACGAGCTGACAGGGACAAACTATGTATTTCCATGGGCGGCGTTGAAATTGCCGCCTTTGGCCAGGCTGTAGGAGGTTATGACGAGGTTCCTGTTGCGGAACACATGAAAGGTAAAGAAATCAATATTGAGGTTGATGTTGGAATTGGAGGCGGAACAGCCTCAGTCTGGTCTTGTGATCTCACCCATGGATATATTTCAATCAATGCCGATTATCGGACCTGATCCCAGTTGCCTTGGCGCAAAAGAGCAAAAAAACCGATTGAATATTCCGGTTGTATTGGTCGCGGCTGTTGCCCTTATTGATGTTGATGGGAGAATTCTTATGGCTCAGCGCCCTGAGGGGAAACAGATGAGTGGTCTATGGGAATTTCCTGGTGGCAAAATTGAAGAAGGCGAGACGCCAGAAGTCGCTTTGATTAGAGAGCTTAAAGAAGAACTTGGAATTGATATCACAGAAAGTTGTCTAGCGCCATTTTCATTTGTTTCCCATGACTACGATGATTTCCACCTTTTTATGGCGCTTTATCTTTGTAGAGTATGGAAAGGCACGCCATTCCCCAAAGAACAGCAAAAACTTAAATGGTTGAGGCTTGAGCATTTTAATGATTATTCCATGCCCCCGGCTGACGTGCCTTTGGTGGCAATGTTAAAAGAATTTCTCTGAATGATATCTAACCTGTTGATAGATTTAGATGGTACGCTTACCGATCCCAAGTCTGGCATTATCGGATGTGTGCAACATGCACTTAAAACAATGGGCCAAAAAGTACCCAAGGCAAATGATTTACTTTGGTTAATAGGCCCGCCGTTACAAAATTCATTTGAGATTCTTTTGGATGGTAGCGGTTTGAAACCGGAAGAAGCCATTAGGATCTTCCGTGAACGTTTTACCTCAGTTGGTCTTTTTGAGAATGAAATTTATGACGGGGTGCCTGAGTTACTTGCTGAACAGTTAACCGCAAATAAACGTCTATTTATAGCTTCAACCAAACCTTACGTTTATATCGATAGAATACTTGAACATTTTGATATAAAGCATTTTTTTGAGGGCGTTTACGGCTCGGAACTAGATGGCACGCGGTCGATTAAATCGGAATTGTTGCGTCACATTTTTGATGAACTTATGCTTATTCCAGATGAAACTGTCATGATTGGTGATCGAATACAGGATATGGAAGCTGCTAAATGTGTGGGTGTAAATTCTATTTGGGTTGATTATGGTTATGGTGATAAATCGGAACGTGACACTACTAATCCTGATTATATTTGCGGTTCAATTAACGATTTGCGTGTCTTATTAAATACGATCTAGCCTTGCATTTTGAAATTAATTCGGCCATTTCTATTATCTTCGCAACACGCAGAAGTGGATCATGTCAGAAAATAACGTTGTAACAGCATGTTGTCTTATAATTGGAAACGAAGTTCTCTCTGGACGGACCAAGGACGCTAATCTTGGCTGGCTTGCCGAGCGGCTGACAGATATGGGCATTAGAATGGCGGAGGCTCGTGTTATTCCGGATGTTGAAGATGTTATCATTGACGCTGTAAATGAAGCTAGAGAAAAATATACATATGTATTTACGACCGGTGGAATCGGGCCGACCCACGATGATATCACTTCTTTTTGTGTGGCTAAAGCATTTGGCGTTAAAATCCACAGAGACCCTGAAGCTAAAGCGTTGTTAGAAAGTTTTATTCGCCCAGAACGCGTAAATGAGGCTCGTTTGAAAATGGCTGACGTGCCAGTAGGTTCAATTCTTATAGAAAATCCTGTAAGTAAGGCGCCTGGATTTCAAATGGAAAATGTATACGTAATGGCAGGAGTGCCATCAATTATGAGGGCTATGTTTGATGGGTTGGCTCAGGGTTTGGTGGGTGGAAAGAAAATGAACTCAATTGCTGTGGCTTCGTATCTTCCTGAAGGTGCTATCGCAGCACCATTGAGTGCAATCCAAGATCAGTACTCAAATGTGGAGATTGGCAGTTATCCATTTTTCCGTGATGGCCATTTTGGTTGTACTTTAATTTCAAGGGGTACGGATATGGACGAGCTTGAAATCGTGGCAGAGAACGTACGCCAGATGATACGAGATCTCGATGGCGAGCCTATCGATGAAGATATGATAACACCTGCTGATGCCGGTACTAGTAAAGACTACTGAAGCAATAATTAGTTTACAAATATTTTAGTTATAAGGATAAAAACCCGGCTCTGGCATCCAATTCTCTGTCCGGCCAAATATGCCAGAATGCGCCATAGCTTCCGAAGTTTCCGCGGCAATTGCACCCGTATGTGGGGTTGGATAAAAATTATCTAAATTATAGAGAGGTGTCTCGATTGTGGGTTCAATTGCGAAAATGTCCTAATGCGGCAATTTTCATGCGTCCGTCTTTAAGGCGTTTGTAAAGTGCAGTTTCGTCAAATATACGTCCACGCGCAGTGTTAATGATAAATACGCCAGGCTTAAGCTTGTCAAGAACCTCGACACAATACATACTGATGGTTTTTTAATGTCGGCTACCCAACCCATTCGTTTGCCATATTTCTGCATTGCTACTGGATTAATATGATTGGCTCCCGCTGAACAAAGTCCGATGACCCTTAAATCAGGAAGGCGAGATATAACATAGTCGTTAAATTAATCTAGATCAATAACAGCACCTTACGACCTTAACAAAATTCAATGAAATCATCGCCTCCAATTAAGGAGAATGTTTCTTTGATAATTGAATTTGGGTATTTACTTTGCATTTTCGTTTTTAAGTGCGGAATTAAATGAAAAATGGACTGGTGACAGCAGCGTGGATCTGAGATCTCCTCTATGAAATCGCCGCCGAGATTTTATTCGGCTGAAAACAACTAACATCATAATTAAATAATTAAAGCCCAACTATGTACCAACTCTTTTTCCGTATTTGTTAGTGAGTACGAATATTTAACAACAATTATTCGATAGTAAATTGTTTATACCAGTTTAGTATGTCTGCATAACTGAAAATTGAAAAGAATACTATTCATATGAAAACGCCCATTTATAAAGATTTGCTACGAATACTGCATGAAAATTTGTTTCCTTACGCGGGACTTACTGGCAAGGGTGGCAATAAGGAGCATCTGCAATACATATGGCCGATATGGCCAAATCACTCGAACTGGAGTTTGTGATTTTGTGCGTAGATACTTGGCTTGGTTCTCCCATACATTGGAAAACAGCAGAATACCGTAAAGAACTGGGTATCGAACATGGATACCCGACAATTTATTTTGAATTTTTAAGGAATGTGATTGCATCTGGGTGTGCTGAAAATATCTTGCCACTCCCCCTTACATCTGGTCTTGCATCGCGTTGGCTCTTGGAATTATCTTTACAAGCAGACATCATTTATATTGATGCCGATCACGAGGCATTAAGCGTTTATACTGATATGATAGATTATTGGAATCTAGTCCGTCCAGGAGGAGTAATGTTTGGTGATGATTACATTGCCGATTGGCTTGGTGTTGTGCAGGCGGTACAGAAATTCGGAGCAAAAGTCAGCCAAACGCCATTAATTTTTGAAGAAAAATGGTTGTTTAAAAAGGGAACGGTTTAAATGCTCGATTTAAGTATCGTTATTGCGACGAGAAATCGAGCTCAATCATTGGCCAAATCGTTAGAGCCAATAACACAATTAGATATTTCCTTTGATCGGATAGAGGTTCTGGTTGCCGATAATGGTTCGAGAGATGCTACACCGAGTATTTGTCAGATGTATGGTAAAGTTTTCCCTCATTTTAAGTACATATTTGACGGTCGGCCAGGTCAGCTCGTTGGGTGGCACCGTGCATTATTTGAAGCTAGAGCGGAAATCCTTGCTTTTATTGATGATGATGTGCGCCCAATGCCAAATTGGGCTACATGTGTTCTGGAAAGCTTTGAGTCACAGGAGGTCGGTATAGCCACCGGTCGGATAATTCCGGAGTTTGAGGAGCGGCCGCCAGGCTGGCAAAGCGAAATGATGCTAAAAAATGAATTTGGTGTTTGGTCAGCGCTTTGGGGGATGCTCGATTTTGGCGCTGAGGTAAAGGAAATACCGGTAGATTTTGTTTGGGGTAGCAACTTTCTGATCCGCCGCCAAGCGTTGCTTGAGGCGGGCGGTTTTCATCCTGGTGGTATGCCGAGAAGTCTGTTTCACTTTACTGGTGACGGAGACGTTGCTTTGGGTAGGATTGTAAGTTAGGCGGGTTTAAAAGCGTTGTATCATCCAGGTGCTGCAGTTGCACATCATCTACCAGCTTTCAGAAACTCCGATACTGCTGAAATACAACGCTGGATTTTTGGTGAGGGATTGGTGAGTTCCTTTATACTGATGCGAAGACTGGCTAATGCCCACCCGACACTCTCTGCTACTGATTTGATTGAATTGGTGCCTGATACAGTTTCATCTGTGGAAATTTCAAATATAGGTCGTGGATATTTGAGATCAGATAGTGAACTTCCTGATGAGATTGCTCAAATGTTCAAGACTAGTGGCGCTGATGGATTTAATTTTCATCAAATACATTTCAAAAGAGATGTGCTTTTCCGAGAATGGGTGTTGCAACCAAACTACCTTGATTTAGATGCCTGCTATATGCACCCTGACTTACAAAGTAATTGTGTGATATAGCCGACCTACATTTGAGACCCGTTTCTTTACAGGCCATAATTATATTGATTAGGCATGTAGACAATAATCATAGATCTCAAAGATCAGTTTTACATACTCGATTTTGTATATTATGAACTAATTAAAGCGGGCGTGGTGGAATTGGTAGACACGCAAGACTTATAGCGATTGAGTGCCTTATTGGAAACGATAGGAGTAGAACTGTTCAAATTCGGGGAAACCTCTTAAATGGCAATCCCGAGCCAAGCCTGAAAGGGAAGGTGTAGAGACTTGACGGACAGGGCCTAAATCTAAAATGATATGGTCAAGAGAAAGTCCAGACCACAAACACTTTTTGGTGGCAGTGAAAGCTGTAGTTGGTAAGAAAATCTTGTTTACGTAAGTAAGTGCCGGTTCAAGTCCGGCCGCCCGCACCACTTTCTCAGGTAACCCTTTGGTATTCATAGGTTTTATACAGGCCTGTGTGAAGGGGTAGAACAAATGGTAGGTCAATTGACTCCCTATTTGTATCAAAAGCGTGGGATCTATTATTTTAGCCGAAGAGTTCCTGAAGACTTATTA
>LWDU01036509.1_pt1 | contig 11477 bp, 9 predicted proteins | sample 727161 | NCBI WGS metagenome assembly LWDU01 (sample SAMN04566230, study PRJNA314399) | hydrothermal vent metagenome | isolation source: deep sea hydrothermal plume seawater | place: Mexico: Gulf of California, Guaymas Basin | collected 2004-07-11 | reverse complement strand
CTGATCAGCAAGCCGTTCCTCTCGTTCCATCTCGCGGCGTTGTTGATCCTGCATCTCTTTGTCCTGCTGCAGACGTTCATCAATTTCTTTCTGCGAGGCCGGCAGCATAATATTGAACTGCAGCGTCCCCGTTCGCGACTGCCTTCCCAGTGGCGGATTATTGTCACGTGCGGTAAGGTGATAACGCACCACATCCCCTTCTTTGAGTCCCAGTGGCTCCAGGCGAAATCCCCACTGACCGCTCCAGGACTTCTTCAGCCCATTCCGCGTGGCATCAAACAGCAGCTCCGGACTTCGTGGTTCTCCGTTGACTTCAATCTTCAGTTTCACCGAACGAAGCAGAAAGTCCGGATCCTCCGCCCGGGCGAGCAACGAAACCACAGCATTCGCCGGCACCTGCAGGTCACGGATCGGGTCCAGCAGTTGCACGATCGGGGCCTGATCCGGTCGTACATTGACTGAGTAGACGGTAGGCGCCGGGTCGGTGCGGCCGTCCTGATCTTCAACCTGAATCCGGTAAAATTTTGGTGATGTGCCATCCTCCCGCAGGTCCATATGAAAATGACCGAACAGCTCTTTGCCCTCGACCGTCAATCGTACTTCTTCAGCCGGAGTCTCGAACGTCGGGTCGTCACTGAAGACCAGTCTGGCGGAAGCGATTGGCACATTCGCCTGGGCCTTCAGTTCAATGTCGGTGCCTTCCCAGACTTCGATGTTCCCATTTTCCGTCCTCCGCGGAGGCAAAGCCATGTAGTCCTGATAGGTGTAGGCAAGCTGCGTCACATTGACAGTCGGCGGCTGGTCAACGGAAACGTGAAAAACCTCAGACGTCGCATCACCTGCAATGATCTGATACGTCAAATCCTGTCTTAAACCGCGATCGGTGTCGCCCAGCATCGTAATTCGATAGCGTCCGTGGTCTTCAGTGGCCTGCATGGCAAGCTGTTCATCCACAAAACGCTGATCACGTGTGGAATACATGACGACAACGTTGTCCGGAGATTTGCCGCTGATATCAACGACGATCTCCAGTTCTGTACCTGCGGGAATAGCCGCGTCGCCTGGTGCAACCTTCAGGATGCGTGTGCGAGTTGCGACCGCAGCGTCCAAAAGGGAAAGAGGTCGCAGCAGATTGATCGACTTGGGGCTGATGACGACATACAGACACATCAGGATCACCAGCGCAAACAGCGTGCCGCCAAGGCGCATCAACCAGTGGCGTTCAATCGCCTGATCAAGATTGACTTCTGACAACCGAACGGCCGCTCGTTTTTCCATGGTGCGTCTGATCGCCGCAGCCGGAGGCGTGCCGGAGGACGAAACATCGATCAAACTCATCAGCGCGCCGTCCATACTGGGGTGTGATTCGTCCAGCATTCGAGCTGCGTACAGAGGATGAATCTCGCGTGTCCATGGTCGAATCACGTACCGATAGACGATCACACAACAGACAGCGACAACGACACTAAGCATGATCGCCCGAGTGGTGGGAGCAAACCCACCGGTCACCACCCAATGGTCGCAGATGGTAAAGATCAGAACGTAACCAATGAGCAAAACGCCGGCCAGCAGCAGTGCGGTCAGCAGATCCGTCCAGCGAATGCGGTCACGAGCGGTCTGAATCTGATAGTCGATGAACTCATCACATTCCGCGTATTCACTGGACGAAGTGACTGCTGTGGACATTGTTCATCTCTCAAAATGCGTTTCACGAGGCATCACCATACCTAAAAACGCTGACGACAGGCGAATCTCAGTCTCAAAGACCCAAAAGACGGTCATGACCGTCAATTGTCTACAAAAAGAACCGTTGTGACAAATTATATCGGTCCGACACCGTGTGACGCCCAAAAAGATATAAGAACGGAGCGGTTGTCCGGAACGGCGTCAGGTCCTGGCCAGGGAATCACTGTCATTGCAGGCGTTCGCCGCCGCCTGCTGCGGCGAGACGAGATTCGGTTCGCTGCCGAATGGTCCGCTGCTGCCGGATCAGAATTCGAAGTGACGGGATGACGGACAAGCGTGCCACGTCAACAGATCGCGCGGCCATCAGTAAAGGGCTTCTGTGGATGACCTGTGTCAGTAAACGGCTGCTAGTCCAACAACAGATCGTCAAAGTTACTGAGGACAATATCGATCAGATTGGTCAGGGTCGTTTCGTCTTCAATCTCAATGCTGCTGACGGCGGCCGTGCGGCCGTACGTGGCTGTGCCGTCATCGGCGGAGGTGTCGTTGCCTGGCCCGGCAGAGAATCCCGTGTCGAATGCGAAACTGTTTCCAGAGGTGTTTCCCAGGACGTCATCGTCGTTGCCGGCATACAAATGGACGGGTCCCTGAAACTCGGTCCTGAGCAGAGCGATAAGGTCGTTGCCGTTGCGGCTGTGAACCAGCACGTTGCGCGAAAACAGGCTGCAGTTCACAATAATTGAGTCTGCCCCACTGCCGGTGGCGACGTCTGTTGTGTTGGCAACCGCCCCCCCTGAAGAAAGACAGTGTCTGCTCCCCGCGAGTGTGTCACGGACAGGTTTCGCCCGACGGAAACATCCTGCACACTTGTCAGATTGTCACCATCTCCGGAGGTATACACAGTCAGATTTCTCGCAATCGTGCTGTCCTGGATTCGAACCTGCGCGTCGCCACGTGGACTGGTCACGGACAGATCACCGGCGACGGAAACGTTTGCCAAAGTGAATGTATCGTCTCCGCTGCCAAGTTCCACATGCAGTGAAGCCTGCAGAACAACATCGAACAGCACGATCTGATCCAGACCGTCCCGCAGTGAAACCATGAGGTCGCCTGGCAATCCCATATAAGATGGAAGCACATACAATGGGTCGGATGATCCGTTGACGGTCGTGCCGCCTGCCCCCTGAACAATAACACGCCCGTGGGAGTCACCGTAAACGGCCAACGAGTTTGCTCGTTCGTCTCCGGAAACCGTGACTGTGGTTCCTTGAATGGTGACGGTCACGTTGCCCTCACCAAAGCCGTCCAGCCCGAAAGTGTTCCCGAAATTGACGTTGCGCTCTGACTGTCCGAGGATGGTAAATCGGAATGGGTCCGGATCCGCTGCGTCGTAAATGAGACCTGGCCGCTCCCAATACTGCGAATCGAACTGTGCTACCAGGCTGCCCGTCAGCGACTCTGCCGAACTGCCATCCCATTGGTACAGACTGCCATCAGGTGTAATGTAGTGCCACGATTCATGGAGACTCCAGAACCAGTTCTCCTGTAAACCGCCCCAATCGAAGAAGGAAGTGGTGGGACGACGGAAATCGAGCAGCTGGTCAAGTGCATACGCCTGCTGAGCAAACTCGCCTCCGACGTCGGCCATTTTCCACTGCGGTTGAGTCACCTGATTGACTCGGTAGCTGCCAAGCCCAATTGCGTCAAACGAATACCAGCCGGACTCTGTTTCCGGGTCGATCTGACCATCGTTGTCCCGGTCGACATCTGCCGTCAACGTTGACGCGACAATGTTTCCATCGCTGTCTTCCAGATGGACCGTCCAGCCGTTCAGCCACGGCTCATTCGTCGTGCGAAGATGGTCCGCATTGAGATCGTTCCAACTTCGACCTTCGATCCGACCGGTCGGAATATTGTCAAAGTCGATTCCGTTGACTGTCTCACCGGCCGCGAATGTGACCACTGCAAAGTTTGGAGGCAGAGCATCGTGCAGCAGCGGGGTGTTTTCGTGAATATGTGGACTTACCTGCGCGACTAGCTGCCCCAGAAGTGGCACCCGGCTTTCCCTGTCCCACTGGTACAGATTGCCGTCCGGAGTGATGTAGTGCCATCCATCGGAACTCTGCATCCACTTTTCGCCGCGGCCCCCCCCCAGTCCTCATAATAATTCCCGGTAAATCGCAGATCCAGCTGTTGATCAAGTTCGTACAATAGTTCCGTCCCGGAATCGGCAGCCTGTGTGGTTTGATGCCAGCCTTGCTGTTGAACTTCGCTGATGTTCCATGTGCCGGCGATCGTTGCCAGCGTGTACAAACCGCTTTCGGTGAAAGGATCAATCTGTCCATCGTTGTTAACATCGACGCTTTCCGTTGAAGTTTCTGCAACGACGGCCCCGGCGTCGTCGAGCAACACGATGCTCCAGCCGTCGAGCCCCGGTTCGTCAGCATCCTTCAAACCATCACCATTCAGGTCATGCCATTTTTGACCGGTGACACCGCCGTCGTTATCTGACACGACAATCGCCTGTCCACCATCGATATGGTCGGTCGCAGATGCGATAATCGTTGCCGTCTGATTACCGTCGACCACTGCATCGTCAACGGCATCAATTGAGAAGCTGACAGATGTTTCATTCGCTGGAATCGTCACCGTCTGAACGACAGCGATCTCTGTTGTATCGTCCGACATCAGCGTCACCTGCAGCGGACCGGACGTGTCAGTATTCCGCGATACAGTACCAGTTGCACTGGCCGTTCCGTCAGCTTCGCCAATGGCCGACAGGTCGATCGTCAGAAGCAATGTCGGAATATCGTCATCCACGACCGACAGGGAGGCAGACGCATCCAGACGCCCGATTGCCGTCGCCATGACATTGACGCTACGATCGCCATCCACAACGCCGTTGTCGATCGGGCGAACGTTCACTGTCACGAACAGGCTTCCCGACGGAATAACAAGCGACCCGGGAATCTCAGCTGCATCGCCGTGATGGGCCAGCGTGACTGTGAGCGGGGCCGTGTCGTCCGTGTTGCGAGATACAGTGAGTGTTGTCGTGGACGGTCCACCAGATTCACTGAGCCCGTAATGGTGACCGTCTGCACGCCATCCACGATCGCTTCATCAATGGCATTGATGCTAAACGTCGTGATGAAGGCACCGGCAGGAATTGTCACTGAACCGATCACGGTTACTTCTGATGTGTCGCTGCTCTGCAGGGTCACCCGCAGTGGATTGGTGTTGTCCGTATTTCGAATGACCGTTCCGGTAACCGCGGCGGCACCATCCGCTTCAGCAACAGAAGTGTCGTCCAGCAGAATGCGCAGTGCGGCGAATTCGTCGTCAACGACGTCGATGGTGTTACTGTCCCCAGCATGGTTTGCCGCGGCAACGGAAATTGTCGCAGTCGAACTGCCGTCGGCAACTGCATCGTCGACTGCGTTCAGATCGAATTCAACAAATGCCCGGCCAGCAGGAATTGTGACGGTCTGCGGAACGGTTATGGCAGCTACATCGCTGGACGTGACTGTCACCGTCAGAGACGACGTTATACTCGTGTTTCTACGCACCGTGGCGGTTGTCGCGGCCGGTCCATCATTTTCATTAACCGATGCAGCTGTAATCTGCAGGGTCAGTGTTGGAACATCATTGTCTGTGACGACGATTGACTCCGTTCCGCTCACAAGACCGGCTGCGGTGGCCGTAATCAACGTAGCCTTTGGCCCATCAACGATCAAATCATCCACGGCGTCCACCGGAAAACGCACTGACACCTGTCCGGCTGGAATAACCACTGTCTGGGCCACGTCAAGTTCAGACGTGTCACTGCTGGCGAGATCAACCACCAGGTCTGTCGTCGTCGGCGTATTTCGAGACAATGTTATCATCGTCGCTGCGGTACCGGCTGTTTCCGACACCGTGGTGGAATCAGCGGTCAGCGTGAGACTCGCCACGTCATCATCCGTCACGGTGATCGTAAGAGTGCCTGACGTAAAGTTTGTCGCAGACGCCGTTATTGTGACCGTTTTCGGTCCGTCCAGAAGAATGTCGTCGCTTGCGTCAAGATCAAACGTTGCTGAAGTCTGACCTGCAGGAATCGTGACAGAGCTGGCAACCTGCACTTCGCTGCTATCATCGCTGGCCAGCGTCACAACAAGAGCGTTAGTTGTGTCGCCGTTTCGCGTAACGGTCCCCGTCGTCGCCCCTGCCCCGGCACTCTCGCTGATGCTCACAGAGCCAAAACCAAGAGTCAGCAGGGAATCATTACAGTGCCAGTGTCAGACGAGTCTGTCACGTTACCAGCGACAACGCTCGTAACAGAAACCTGAAAGGTCTCAGCCGATTCGACCGTCTGGTCATCAGTCACCGCCACGGTGAAGGTTGCTGACGTATCTCCAGCTGGAATCGTCACCTGCGCAGAAACCGATGCCGCAGTATAATCCTCGCCGGCGATAGCTGTTACATCGCTCGTCGCGAGCGCAAGCGTCACATCAGTCGCTTCCGGGGCACTAATGGACACGTCGACGGTTGCTGTACCAGCACCTTCATCGACTGTCACATCGCTGATACTCACTATTCCGGGAGTCGACGCCTGAAGTGCGATGCCAGCGAGAGGAGCATTGTCAACTCGTACCAGCATCGTTCCGCCGGCGTCTGTCGTTATCAATTTTGCGTAGGATGAAAGATCTCGACTGGAATCACCGACTTCGGAGTTGATCACCAGTTGATTTCTGTCGTGCGGCTGATTGAAGGTCAACATGTTGTTGCCAGAGGTCACTGTAACCCGGTTGCTGCCCAGCGACGCATTCAGGTCTCCCGCAAAGACGTAGATCTCGTAAGGTGTGTTCGCAGCCAATCCGCTGAACGAAAGTTCGACATTGCCGGAGTCTGCATACGCACCATTGACACCCGCAAGTGATTGCGTGTGAATTGGAAGTTCACTGGCTGGCGGCTGAAAGCTGAAAGTCCCCCCCTGAAGAGTGTTGTCAAACGCAATGCCGACATTGACGCTCGTGGCAGTACCAGATTCGTCGACCAGACCGTTTAGAGTCGTGTTCGATGTTCCGGCGTAGCCCGTCCAGTTGGCCGGTGTCGAACCGTCTCCACCAAAATCAATGCCGATGAGCGTGAGCAGGCTTCTGTCTTCAAGACACTCTGCCTGCTGCGACCGCCACGCCCGACGAGCTCGTCCGGTAAAGGATGAGCGCGGCCTACGCTCCTTGCGTTGAAACAGGCCGTCCAGGAGGGCCGCAATGTTTTTTCTGATCACGTTTCCAACTCCGAAATTCAATACGATGCTGTATAAACTCGTTGTTACTTTGACCGATCACTGCTGAAGGGCTGTTCGCCGACGACGCGCCGTCACGCCCAATCCCTCACTACGCACTCACGAACCTTAATCTTATCAATCATCCCTCCCTGCCTGTAGCAAGGGCGGGAATTACAACTCCCCCGTCAACTCGATTCACGAACCATTGCTCAATATCTGCGCTGCACATTGGACGTCGTCCCGGAACACTTCCGGGGAGCCCCAAAAACAAAGGCGCACATTCGCCCTGCAACGCGACGGGGTTATAGTCGCACTCCCTCGACAGAACTCGCAGAAATAAATGTCGGATTCCCCACCACCCTTCCCGCACGGAACATAACCCGTTGGGAATAAAAACCTTCCGTAACACACGTGGTGTGAGCGCAGCCCCCTGAACGCCATTGCAGTCGCTCCATCGACTCGAACTTTGGCGAGCATCTTTCTGACACATCCGCCCCAGTAGATTCTGCTCGCCGAAGGTTTTGCCTACGGTTGTTCAATGCTAAGTTGTGTTTAGTTTTGTTACCTTGTGTTAATACGCTGAACGCCGTTGAAAGCACCGTCCTTCGCTCCGATTTCAGATCTGCGAGCCACAGGGCTCTGGCCGTCCTGCGCAAACGTACCATCTTGTCTGGGAAACATGAAGCGGTCCGGCGTCCTGATGGGAAGGGTGCAATGGTTCGTGGCGTGCAGCGCTCCGTGCTCCAACGGAGTTCGCTCAACCAGAGATCACTGAAAGTGTCGCCTGTCAGACAATAACGCGGAAACAACCTGCTGTGCTTCCCGACATCTGTGGACGAGAGTCACTGCATGAGCAGACGCTCATGCAATTCTCCAGGCACACACCAACTCCGCTGACTCACCAGTCAGCCGTGTAGTTTACCCAGGCTGCGCGCCTGCCGTTCACGGTTTACGACGTTCAATGCATCCGGCGTCCTGGCCAGAAATCGAATCAACTGAGATGACGAACACCCCAGCGCGGCGGCGGCTTTGCGGAGATCATATTCCTTCGCATGGACAGCATTCAAAGCCTCGGCGATCAGCGAAGCGAAATCCTGATGGCGGTCGTTGCATTGAATTCGCGATGCAACGCATCTGGAGATCCATAATGCTGACGGTTCGACGATGTTGGTCCCTGTCGTACGATGCTGGACTGCCAGAGTTAATCGCAGGCGTTTTACTGCCATCTGGCGATTCTGCTCCTGACTGCGCCGTTCTGACGCCGACGCGACCACGCCCGTTGGCTGGTGAGTGATTTCAATGGCTGTTTCCACTTTATTGCGATGCTGTCCCCCCGGACCGCTGGCACGTGTGCGGCGGATTTCGCAGTCCTTAAGCAGTTCTTCAACTGACAGACAGGCCGGGTGGTCGTGGGGTACAGCATGTGAGGACTGATCTGAAGTTGACATATTACGCTCACGTTTCCGGCAGGCGAACTAAACCAGAGACTACGATTTCCGCCGACGTTGGCCCTTCTTCGCTTCTCCGAAGGTCGCTTTTTGACGCAGCATGTGGTGATAGTGCTGAGCAAAACGATGTGACTCATCACGAACATACTGCAGCAACCGCAGGGCGTACGAGTGACGACTGAGTCGATGTGGTTCTGACTGCCCGGGAACGTAGATTTCTTCTAGGGGTGATATTGAGCGCCGCGAATGTTTCGGTCACAGCCCTCAATTGTCCTTTGCCCCCGTCGATCAGCAGCAAATCGGGAAAGGATTCACCTTCCTGAGTCAATCGTCGGAAACGGCGGGTCACCACTTCTCGCATTGAAGCGAAGTCATCGATGCCTTCGACGGACTTGATTTTGTACCGCTTGTAACCGTGTTTGAACGGCAGTCCGTCGATGAACTGCACAAGGCTGGCCACCGTTTCGCCGCCCTGCAGATGAGCAATATCAATACCTTCGATGATTCGAGGCAGTTCGCTGAGTTTCAAAACCTGTTTGAGACCGGCCAGTCCCTTCCTGGGGTCGACGTAGAAGACTTCAGGCTGAGCATGTTGCTCCCGATCGCCCCGCAGATTAAGTGTGTTCAATGCTTCAATGTCGTCACGAAGTCGGGCGGCGCGTTCAAATCGCTGTTCTTTGGAAGCAGCCAGCATTTGCTTCTCCATGTCCTTCAACAGCCGGTCCTTCTTTCCGTCCAGAAATAGCCGCAGCCGTCGGATATCCTCTCGGTAGTCTTCCTTGCTGACACGGAGATTGCACGGCGCCGTGCATTGGTTGATGCTCGCCAGCAGGCACGGACGAAACCACCTCCAACGTTCGTCACCCTCTTCGATATCCAGACTGCATGTCCGAAAACGAAAGATCTTCTGCAAAACAGCGATGGTGCCCCGCAGCTGGCCGGCATTGGTAAACGGACCGTACAGGCGAACGCCTTTCGTTTCCGGCTGGCGAGTGAATTCGACGCGTGGGAAGTCTTCACGGGTAGTGATCTGAAGGTACGGAAACGTCTTGTCGTCCTTCAGCAGGTTGTTGAATTTCGGCTGAATATCCTTGATCAGCCGGGCTTCCATCAACAGAGCGTCAACCTCACTGTCAGTCTCGATGTAGTCGATATCGACGATCTCTGTGACCAGCTCAGCCGTGCGTCGTTCAACCTTTGCAGCCTTAGTAAAGTAACTACCCGCGCGACTACGTAGATCGACGGCCTTGCCGACATAGATCACCCTCGCCTGGTTGTCCTTCATCAGATAAACACCAGGTCCGGTGGGAAACTGGCGCACCTTTTCCCGCGGGACTGTTGAGCTGACAGATTCCGCCGGGGGCGACTGAGCAGACGCTTCGTTTTCGTTTGAGTTTTCTTCAGAATGATCCATGAAGTTCAGTTAGCTGTTACCTGAGCGGACGTTCCTGCGACGCACATGATACGTCATCATCGCGTTCCAGGCGTCATCGGTCACGGCAGATCCTGCAGACGGTGCGAAAGTGTCAGCAGCAACGTGTTTCGCGACGGCACAGAATCGGCAAATAACGAAGAAGCCCGGGCAACAGAGCGGGGCGGTGCCGTCGCACGTGGAATTTCCGATAAATGCTCGTGCGCCGAGGCACGACAGTCGGTATTTCGAGCAACTCCCCGTGTTAGATACGCCCAGCGTGAAATTCCTGGCACGGAATGCCGGGCTGCGGTAGATTATTACAGTTTCAGGAATCAAGGGATTGCTTTCTGCGGCATCTCCTCATTCGTAAAATATCCTGCAGTTGTGTTAGTCTCTCGAAAACGTCTCGTCAGTACTTAAGCACGGGGAATTTCAACCATTCGCTCGGCCAGGGTTCACGAAACTTCTTCCGGCCAATGCCTGATAATGACAAGAGAAAACAGATCCAACCGAACCGCTGACGAAATCGAGATACTCGGTTCGGAATCCGCGTGTTCATATCTGCCGAATCGCAACTCACGGATGATTTATCGAATCGCGTTTTCACTCACGTCGGCAAGGTACGAGCAACTGCTGTCTCGCGGCTGGAGGCGTTTTGGAAGAACATTGTTCCGGCCACAATGCGACACGTGCGTTGAATGCCAAAGTCTGCGGATCAATATTGCTGCCTTCAAGCCGACAAAGAGCCAGCGGCGGGCAGGAAATCGAAACGCCGCAATTGATCTGACCGTTGGCTCCGTAACGGTCACAGAGGAGCACGTGGTGCTGTACAACGCCTATCATCGGGATATGCATGAGCGACGTCAGTGGCCGATGCGCGAGATTACCGCTGAGGATTATCACGAATCATTCATCGATGGTAACTTTCCGTTTGCCCGTGAGTTTCAATACCGCCTGCACGGAGAACTGGTGGCTGTTGGAATTGTGGACATGACGGACACAGTCATGTCCAGCATCTATTTCATTCACGACCCGGCCATTCGTCACAAGGCCCCCGGGACGATGTCCGTGCTGCGAGAGATCGAAGAGGGTCGGCGAACGGGTCATCGGCTGCTGTACATGGGTTACTACATTCGCGACTGCGGATCCATGAACTACAAGAACCGGTATGCCCCCCACCAGCTCCTGGCAGAATACGTCCCGGACGACGTTGAACCGGACTGGGTACTGCCCGATCCGACACTCGAAGGCCCGCAGCCCGATCTGAGCTAGAGCTGCACCCACATTAAGTTAACTAATGCTGACGGTAGCGGAAGTCGCAAGGACTTTCGGCGTTTCCTCTCGTTGGCCGAAACTCGTGGCGAGTTCCGCTACCAGTAAACTCAACATGGACAGACCACTGGAACTTTGTCACGTCTTGATTCTGGGGTAGACTTAACAAAGCACTAACGCCCCGAAACAAATGGACGCTCGCAGAATCGCACGAAGTCTTTCCCAATGATTCTACTTTGCCGCCAATTCCGGGAACGCGCCGGTGACATCCAGACTGTCGCCGACGACTTTTTGCTGAGCAAGAAACTCCTGGAACAGCGCCTTCTTGCGAGCGTGAGACCCGTCGCGGCTGGACAGATCTCGTATTTCTTCCGGGTCTTCGTTCAGGTCG
>LWDU01036073.1_pt1 | contig 11477 bp, 8 predicted proteins | sample 727161 | NCBI WGS metagenome assembly LWDU01 (sample SAMN04566230, study PRJNA314399) | hydrothermal vent metagenome | isolation source: deep sea hydrothermal plume seawater | place: Mexico: Gulf of California, Guaymas Basin | collected 2004-07-11 | reverse complement strand
CGCTATAAATTCGATATTCCCCGTGCAACCCGGCACGCCATGGCAGGTAATACGACAACCGGATCGCCGTGGCCTCACTGGTTCGGGTATTGGGGTAACGCTCCGGTTCAAAGCTGTAGCTGTTGGGTGAAGTCAGGTAGCGCACCGATCGGTAAGGGTTATTCAGGTAGCCTTCATCGGTAATCAGTTCATGGCCGATGCTGCCGATCAGGTTTTTCGTCAGCACCTGGCTCAAGCCAATGCGAAAGTGTTGACGGTCCGCCTCTTCAGCGAAGCTGTTGTCGCCGGTACGGAACACTTCGTCCCAGCCTTTCGAATAGCCCAGGCTCAGGGTGGTCAGGTCCCCGAAAAAATCCTGGCTCATATCGAAGTGCACCGAGTTGGCTTCAAAGTCACTTTCTTCACTGTTGCCGTAGCTCAGTGAATAAATGGCTTTGCCCGCCAGGTAATCGATACCGACACTTTTTTCGGTGCGCTCTTCTGAATAAGGGCTGGCGCTGGTCACCACGTCAATGGAAGCCGCCGACACCTTGTCCACATAGTAATTGGCACGCACCGAGACTTTATCTGCAAAAGACTTGCGCACCAGCACCGACGGGCCCTTGATATCCATGCCGCCGCCATCATAGGCATGGCGCAATACATCCAGCCGATCCTCCGGCAACACCGCCGCCAATGCACTGGCCGTTAGCAACCACAGCGCCCCGACTCGTAGCCCCCACATCAGTTGCATCCACAGCCTCCGCCGGCACTGCCTTCTGCTCCGCGCATGGCTTCACGGGCCTGATGCACGTGGTGCATGTAGTTATCCGATGCAGGGTTGGCTGCCGGATTCATCACCGGGTCGGCCAGCCGGGCACGCTCGTAAGGCTTGAGCCAGGGCTGCACGGATGAACAGCCACTGCCAAGGGCGGCGGCAATCAACAGGGAAATCAGCGCGGTCTGTCGCATTATTCGAGCACCAGTTCCTTCACCTCGGTCCGGTAGTGATCCATATAGCCGTCCTTATAACCGCGATGGTGATAGCGCACCTTGCCATTGCGATCGATCAGCACCGTGGTCGGCATGGCATCCACCTGGTAGGTCTCACTGGTGCTGTTGGCCGGATCGAATAACACCGGAAAGCTCACGGGAATTTTATCCAGCAGCAGGTTGGCCTGATCCCGGTTTTCATCCAGGTTCACGCCGAGAATGGTAAAACCATAGTCGCGATATTCCTGATAGAGCTCATCCAGCAAGGGCATTTCCGTACGGCACGGGCCGCACCAGGACGCCCAGAAGTTCAGCAACACCACCGTGCCGCGCAGCTCACTCAGCTTGATGTTCTCGCCGCTGCTGGATTTCAGGGTAAAGTCCGGCGCCTGGCCGGTTACGTCTGCGCTCGCCCCCAGGCTCCACACGCACAGCACCCCACACAGCACCCCTGATAGCCATTTTTTCATTGTGCTTCCCCTCACTGTATTTGCCTGCTTTTTTTATGCTGCTTCCGCCCGTTCTGACGGCCCCGCAGCGCGACCGGGGATGATCAGAAAAACACCCCGATGCCTGCGGTTAATTCCAGGTTATGGGTGGTTTTGTCTTCACCCAGCACATCCAGCTTGAAGATGTGATCTTTCATGTCCACGCGCACCGCCATCCAGTCATTAAGCAACAAACGGTACCCCACACCCAGGCTCAGCGTGAACTGGTCATCGCCGGCAAAGTCCGTCATGCCGGCTCCGCCCATTAAATACAATGCATTGTTGTAGGCACGGTTTTCCGACAGAAACGCCTCGCCCGGCAGCAGGTTGTAGCCCACGCCCACCTGATAATAGGTGTATTCACGCTCATCATCGGTGAGTAGCTGAACCCCCGCATTCAGGGTTTCAAAACTGGTTTCCCCGGCCTTGGAACGGCCCAGACTGCCTTCCAGGAATACATCCTCAGACAGGTGGTAATCCAGCCGCACCCCCAGCACCGGGTCACTGCCGAAATCCTCAATGGAGAGAATGCCGGTGTAGAGGCCGATCTCGAAATTTTCCGCATCGATGTCCGCCTCTTTGATATGACTGCGTTACGGATTCCGCATCCGCATCCCGAACGGTGGCCTTGTTGTCACCCTCTTGTTCCGCCGCCACGCTTTGCAGTGGCAGCAGCAGGGATGCCGCTAGAACAGTACAGAGAAACCGAGTTTCCATTCTTCCAAATTCCGGTTGTCGTCTTCCTGGGTAAACAGCACATAGCTACGGTACTCGCCGCGCAGAACAAACCCCCGCGACAGGTAGGCTTTCAGGCCCGCCCCGGCGAAGGCAAAATTCTCATCACGGTTTTCCGGTGTCACCACCGTGGCACGGGGCTCGATTTTGGCGCGCCCGGTACCCAGCATGACATAGGGAGAAACCCGCCAACGCGGGAACATCTCGTGCTGCAAGTTAATGTCGATCAATTTGTTGTTGGCGAAGGGGCCGCTGGCCTGGGTGAACATGGCTTCCGCAGACAGGTTTTCCGTCATCCGGTAACCCAGCGCAAACGCCAGTGAGGTCACTTCATCCAGCTCCCCCATCAGCACCGACGCCTGCCAATGGCCAGCCTGGAATGCTTCCTGGCCCAGGCTTTTCATCTCCGGGGTTTGCTCGCTACCATCCAGGGTTGCCAGCAACGCTTCACGAGGCACCCAGCCCACCCGGCCACGCACGGTGCTGACCTTGATCCAGCCGGCACGGCGATATTCCAGGGTCAGCGGAGCATCGCGCTCCACCACATGAAACACGGGATAACCGCGCCCCGGGCCGGTGTGAATTTCCACAAACGGCTCCGCCACCTTGACGCGCACCGCCGCAGTATCCGATTTGGCATCGGCCCCAGTCTCAGGCTCAGCCCAGGCCGGCAGCACCGCAATCAGTGATAACAGAATTACAACAAGGCGCACCGGGTGCGTCTCCTTTCCAATACATGTCAGGGCGCGGGAAAGCCCGCTCAGTTTTCCGGCACCCGGAAGGGGTCGTTATACAGCTGCGCCCCCAGATCGATCCATTCGGCAATCAAGCGCTGCTCCGCCGCACTCAGCCAGCCTTCATGCACGCCGCCGGTGGCGAAGCGATCAAAGAAAGCACCGGAGTTACGTGCCTGCCCGGCCCGCAGGGTAGCGGACACCGCCACCGTGTCCGTGACGGGAATCGGGTTGCCATTGTTATCCAGAATCAACTCGCCGTCTTCATCGGTTTGGTAAACCACATTGCCTTCACCATCGGTGACGATAATCAGGTTGTCCACCAGAGCGCCGTCTTCCAGCACCAGCTCGTTGTCGTTGAACAACAATTCCCGGTAACTGGTGAGCTGGTCCTGCTGGTCCGGTGATGCCTCACCGGTGAGTTCCAACTGGGCAGGCGGCACTTGCAGGGCATTCATGGCATCGCGGCGGTTATGGCACGACGAGCAGGTACGGTCTTCCATCACACCACCTACATCAGCCACCCGGGGCAGATCCCAGATCGGCTGAATATGGTCTTCGTAGTGAATCACCGTCCGGCATTCCGGTTGCCATTGAGCCTGACAGCCCGCCGTGGCGGGAGCCGGGGTCTCCAGATCGTCATAGCTGAGCAATAGCTCATCGGCCGGATCCGGCGCTGGATCACTCCAGGCGTCAAACGCCTGCATATTGATAGCCGGCCATTCGCTGTCCGGCAGGAAACGGGCCAGGGCCTGAGCCATGGTTTCCCCGGCATCGGCAAACGGCACCACATCGGCGCGGCTGTTGGGGAACGGTTGGCCGGTGACCGGTGCGCCGTCATGGATCGATGGCGCCATACCATCGGTGCGCCCATGGGGCTGTGGATTGTTGGTTCGGTGGCAGCCCTGGCATTGCAGTGTCTCCCCGGGGCGCAGGTTCAGCCAGGCACCATGGCGGCTGAACACGGCCTTGCCGTCTGCATCCACCAGCTGCAAGCCCAGCGGCGCATCTGCCGGCACCCGCGCCCGCACGGAACCGTCCGGCTCCACCGGCACATAACCGACAATCTCACGCATGCCGAAGTTGGCTGCCCGACCAAACTGGGCGCCGCTGATATCGCGCACGTCTTCGTTGGGGATCAGCACGCCTTTGGTGATACGCAGGAAGCGCCCCCGCCGCTGGTCCGGCGTGACCTGGGCCGGATCACTGAAATCCGCGATTGAAATCGGAAAACCCGCCATCCAGATCGTACACACTGCGGATATCGATACGCGCCATATTGGCATCGGCCAGCGCCTCGTCCCGATCCGACGCCGGCACCACGGTGGCCATGCTGCTGGCCGTGGCCACAGCAAGTTCAGTCACCCATAGCCCCTGCTGGGGCTGCACCACCGGCAACTGCGTTCCTTCTGATGGATTCAGAATCCACAGCCCGAAAGCCGGCTCGGCTTCCGGCAAACCCTGCTGCAAGTATTCGTCGGTACAGGGTCGCAACACCGCCCCGTCCTGCAAACGACACGGCGACCAGGCCATCAGATAACGCCCGGTACCATCATTCAGGCTGACCAGGTCCGCCATGCGTCCGGTCACCGAAATGTCTCCGGTCAGCGTGGTATCCGGGCCAGGCAGAGCCTGTTCCGCCTGCCCCGCCACCCTGCCAAACAAGGGGCCTTCACGGTTAACGAAGTTGTCGATATCAATGGCCACCGGCTCCATTTGCCCGGCGGCGGTTTCACGTAACCGGATGGCCGTCAACAAACGGCCATCGCCCATAAACGATAACGGCAGGAACTCTCGACGGGTGTCGTCAGTGAGCACGTGGCTCTCAGCCCCGTACAACGGCGTCAGCGCGGTCCCGTCCGGGTTCACCCGGTACAGGTCAAAACGGTCTTCATTGTCCTTGTTATCCCAACGCAGGAAGACCACCCGGCCATCCGCTTTCACCAGCGGCGCCACATCGTGGCTCATGTTGAAGGTGATCTGCTGAATATCCGAACCGTCCGGCTGCATCACATGCAGGGCGAAAGCGCTCACGTCGCGCCCTTCCTCGAGGGGATAGAACTGGGGTTTGCCTTCATCCAGCAGGCGCGCCCGGGCCTGACGCTGGCGAGTGGAGGAAAAGACAATGCGGCCATCGGGCAGATAGGCGGGGTAACGGTCCTGGCCCTCTTCAGCCAGCAAGTCACTGCTGATCAGGCGGTGGATCCCGCCGCCCTGAAAATCGTATTCCCAAACGTTCCAGGTGGGCTGCTCATCCTCATCCGCATCAGGAATTTCCGGTGCGCGGGCGGCAAATAGCAATCGCGTCCCGTCCGGGCTGACACTGAGATCGCGGATATCATGGCCTGCACCCAGCCGCGCCGTGGTCACATCCCGAGCCTGAGCGCGGGATGACGCACTGTCGCGCACCATCAGCCGGGCACCGGCCTGGAAAACCGCCGGGTCTTCCAGCGTCTCCTGCGCCATCGCGTTCATGTCACCCTGGGGCGGGGTACGCTGCACATAGGCCACCGGGATCTCGGTCACGGTCGGATCTTTTGCCTGCTCACTGCCGTCCAGGCCGCCGCAGCCACCAAGCGCTGCCAGCATTCCCAGCAGGCCGAGTCCCCCAATACGCTTTATTATTTTCACCCGTTCATCCGTATTTCGTAGGTTTACATCAGTATCCCGAATATCTTCTTAAATTTCTGGGCGTCACTTCACAGAGAGTGACGCAGAATGTCATACAGAATACTCACGGGATACGGGAAATCTGTTAAACGGTAATACCATTATCACTACTGGCTTGCCGGCGACCGCCGAATGCGGCCGCGGTGCTCATAGAGAACAACAAGGACCAAGCCCATGAAAGGCTACCGGGGGATCATACTGATCGCACTTGCCATGGCGGTATCCGCCACAGCAACGGCAAACAGCCGGGATCAGGCTCAACGCATCCACAATCGGCTTGCCGGCGTACCGGCCGATGCCGCAACGCTGACCGAAATGGCGCAGCTGATTGACAACAACCAGGTTGCCGAGGCCGCCGAACTGGCCATGGACAACCCGGCCTTCTACAACGTCACCATCAAGCAGTTTGCCACGCCCTGGACCAACGAGGCCCAGGACGTGTTTGCACCGCTCAACGACTACACCGCTACCATCATCGGTGTGGTCCGTGACGACGTGGACTTCCGCCGCATCCTCTACAGTGACCTGCTCTATGTGGGCAACGCCAGCCCGGCCGCCTCTCCCTCCAGCAATGCCCATTACCAGGCGCTGGAAGATCAACATGCGGATCTGAGCACGGTACTCACTGAAAGCAGCCAGGCCAGCCAGTACGGCACCCCGGCAGAAGCCGTGGCCGGCGTACTAACCACCCGCGCCGCCGCCAACGCCTTTTTCTACGCCGGCACCAATCGGGCCATGCTCCGCTTCACCATGATGAATCACATGTGTCGTGACCTGGAGCAGGTCAAGGACACCACCCGCCCCTCCGACCGCATCCGCCAGGACGTGAGCCGCAGCCCCGGTGGCGACAGCCGTATCTTCCGCAACAGCTGTATCGGCTGTCACAGCGGCATGGACCCGCTGGCCCAGGCCTTTGCCTACTACGACTGGGAAGGCGAACAGGAAGGCAATGGCGGCCGCATGGTCTACAACAGCGGCAACGATGCCGAGACCGGCACCCGGGTACAGGGAAAATACCTGATCAACAGCAACAACTTCCCCTGGGGCTACATCACACCCGACAACAGCTGGGACAACTACTGGCGCAAAGGCCCCAATGCCAACCTGGGCTGGGATCCGAACCTGCCGGGCAGCGGCGAAGGTGCTGCCAGCATGGGCAAGGAACTGGCCCACAGTGAAGTCTTTGCCACCTGCCAGGCAGAGAAAGTCTTCCAGACCGTCTGCCTGCGCAAACCGGCCGACGGCGCCGACACCGCTGAACTGGCCAGCATGACCAGCCATTTCAAGAACGATAACTACCGCATGAAAACCCTGTTTTCCGATGCGGCCACCTACTGCATGGGGGAGTAACGCATGTCTTTTTTCCCGCTTACTTACCCTCGTAGCACCACCCTGTTCACCGGCCTGCTTGTCGCCTTGCTCAGTGGCTGTGGCGGCAGCGGCAGCGGTGCCGACACACAGCCGAACGTGGATACCGGAGGCAACGGTAGCAGCGTGAACTACAACGGTCCTGCGCCGCGCAACGCCGACATCTCCGCGTTCAAAATCTATATCTGGAACAATCTGGTGAGTGAACAGCGCTGCGGCGCCTGTCACCGCAACCAGCAGCCCGCTTTTGTGCAAACCGGCAACATCAACGACGCCTATGCCGCCGCCAATCCGCTGATCAACCTGAACCAGCCAGCGGCGTCCCGCATGGTGCAGAAAGTGGCCGGTGGCCATAACTGCTGGGAAGCGGACCCGCAGGTCTGTGCCGACCAGATCAGCACCTGGATCAGCGCCTGGGCAGGAGAAACCCTGGGCCTGGGTGGCGGCACCACCGAGCTGGACCAACCGCCCCTGTACGATCCCGGTGACAGCAAAAACTTCCCGGTGGACAGCGGGCTGTTCGAAACCACTGTCTACCCGCTACTGGAGCCGCATTGCAGCGAATGCCACCAGAGCGATGCCGCCACCCCGCAGGCGCCCTACCTGGCCGCCGATGATGTGGACGAAGCCTACAGTGCCGCGCAAAGCAAGATTGACCTGAACCAGCCGGCGCTCAGCCGCCTGGTGGAACGCCTGCGCGAGGACAACCACAACTGCTGGAGTGATAGCTGCAGCAACGATGCCGACGCCATGGAAGACGCCATTCGCGCCATGGCCAACAACATTACCGCCACCGCCCCGGATGGTGACCTGGTGCTGAGCAAGGCGCTAACCGTGGACGACGGCACCCTGGCCGCCGGCGGCGGGCGCTACGAAAGCAACGTGGTCGCCCGTTATGAATTCAAAACCGGTGAAGGCCTGACCGCTTACGATTCCTCCGGCGTAGACCCGGCCATCCATCTGCAATTCAGCGGCGATGTGGCCTGGGAAGGCGGCTGGGGCATTCGCCTTAACGGCGGCAAGGCCCAGGGCAGCACCCAGACCAGTAAAAAACTCACCGACCTGATTGCCGCCACCGGCGAACTGACCCTGGAAGCCTGGCTGGTACCTGCCAGCACCGGGCAAGACAATGCCCACATCATCAGTTATTCCGCCGGCACCATGGCCCGCAACCTGACCCTGGCGCAAAGCGGCAGCAATTATCTGACCTACCAGCGCATCGGCGAAGCCACCGACAGCAACGGTGAGCCGGTACTGGCCACCGCCGACGATCCGCTGCAAGCCAGCTTGCAACATGTGGCCATGACGTTTGACCCGGTGAACGGCCGGCAGATCTACATCAATGGCGAACGTAACGGAGCCGCCGACTCAGTCACCCCCGGCCTGCTCAACACCTGGGACGACACCTTTGCCCTGGTGCTCGGCAACGAAGCCTCCAACGACCGGCCCTGGGAAGGCGTGATCCGTTTTGCCGCTCTCCATAACCGCGCACTTACCGGGGAACAGATCCGTACCAACTTTGCCGCCGGAGTGGGCGAGCGCTACTTCCTGCCCTTCTACATCGGCCACCTGATCGACCAGCCCGGCGCCTATCTGGTGTTCGAAGTGTCCCGCTTCGACAACTACAGCTACCTGTTTGCCGCGCCCTACTTCATTAATCTGGAGCAGGATATCGTGGACACGGAAGAGGCATTGCAAGGGCTGCGCCTGGGCATCAACGGCCGCGTCCCCGACGTGGCACAGTCCTTTGCCACGGTGGATACCCTGATTGGCGGAGAAGGCTACAGCGAACAGGGCGAAACCCTGTCTCGCCTGGGCACCCTGCTACCCGTGGAGCAAGGCCAGGAAAACGATGAGTTCTTCCTCACAGCCACACCAATGTGTACACCGACCCGCAGCCCCTGCCGCTGACACCGAACCAGTACGGCGAACAGCCGCTGCCCGGCCTGCGTAACTTTGCCGAAATCAACGCCACCATGAGCCAGCTGACCGGTGTACCTGAAGGATACGGCGAGGTGCCGGACACCTATCAACGCCTGCGTGCCCAGCTGCCCAGTGAGGAAAATATCGAAGCCTTCCTCACTGCCCATCAAGTGGGGGTTGCCCAGCTGGCCATCGAATACTGCAACGCCCTGGTGGAAGCAGAGCGCAACAATGACGCCAGCATTCAGCCGTTATTCGTGGGCATGAACTACAGCGCCGGCGCCGACACCCTCAGCCAGCAGAACTGGAAAGACTGGGTCATTTCACCGCTGTTTGAACGCATGGTGGGTAACGGCCAGGCCAGCCAGCCAGACCGCAACGGCGTAGAAAGCGAACTGGAAGACCTGCTGTTCAATACCAACCTGACCCAATGCAGCAGCGACTGCGTGGAGCGCACCGCCACCGCCACCAAGGCGGCCTGCGCGGCCATGCTGGGCAGCGCCACCATGCTGTTTCAATAAGGGGCACGACCATGAAAAGAATGATGAAAAAACCACAGGCCTTGCACCCCGACGCCCCGCTGTTAAATCTGGGCCACGGCAAACCCATCAGCCGCCGCGACATGCTCGGGCGTGGTCTGGTCTCCGGCGCGGCCTTCGGCAGCGTGGGCCTGTTCGGCTTGTTCAGTAACCCCCGCGAGGCCATGGCGGCCCTGCAGGGCGACCTGGAAACCATCAAATCCGATTGCGGCATCCTCGGTGCCGGTGCCGGCAAGATTCCGTTTATTTGTTTCGACCTGGCCGGCGGCGCCAATATCGCCGGCTCCAATGTGCTGGTGGGCGGCCAGGGAGGCCAGCTGGATTTTCTCAGCAGTGCCGGCTACTCCAAACTGGGCCTGCCCGGCGGCATGGCACCCAGCACGGATCCCGGCGTAGTCAATACGGACCTGGGACTGGCCTTCCACAATGATTCACCCTTCCTGCGCGGCATACAGGAAAAAGCCCCCGGCGCCATGGGCAACGTGAATGGCTGTGTGATTCCGGCGCGCTCCGAAAACGACACCGCCAATAATCCGCACAATCCCATGTACGGCATCTTCAATGCCGGCGCCGACGGCGAACTGCTGTCGCTGATCGGGTCACGCAGCTCCCTGTCCGGGGGCAACTCCATGTCGCCGGACGGCTCCATCATCGCCTCTGCCCGCCCCACCAAGGTGGACCGGGGCACCGATGTGACTGGCCTGGTGGACACCGGCAAGCTGGTGGGCCTGCTTTCCAAAGACGATGCCGTGTCGGTGATGGAATCCATCGCCCGCATCAGCCACAAACGCATCGACCGTATCGACAGCGGCCTCACCGATGCCAACCGCCGCGCCAACCTGCGCGACCTGCTGCGTTGTGGCTATGTGGAAGCCGCAGATATTACCGACCGCTATGGCGACCCCTCTTCCCTGAATATTCGTCAGGACACGGACATCCTCAGCATCTTCTCCGAGGCGGAGTTGAATGACCGTGAATTTGAGAAAACCGCCTCCATCATGAAACTGGTGATCAACGGCTACGCCGGCGCCGGCTGTATTTCCATGGGCGGCTTCGATTACCACACCGGCGAACGGGGCACCGGCGAACAACGGGACCTGCGCGCCGGGCGCTGCATGGGCGCCTGCCTGGAATACGCCCGCCGCCGCAACATGCCGCTGATGATGTACGTGTTCAGCGATGGCTCCGTGTCCAGCAACGGGCGCATTGATGATTCCGCCAACGGCNNNCGGCGACAACTCGTCCACCGCCGCCTCGTTCTTTCTGGTCTACAACCCCAACGGCCGCCCAACCCTGAACACCAACGGCGCCAGCGCCGAAAACCATCAGCAACTGGGCTGGATGCGCAGCGACGCCTCGGTGGAAACCGCCGGCACCCCGGCGGCCAACAACGTGAACCTGCTGGCGGAAACCGTGTGGCTGAACTACATGGCGTTGCACGGTGAACTCGGCCAGTTCAGCGCCCGCTTCCCCAATCACAGCCTGGGCAACGCCGCTTCGCTGGACAAACTGGCCGCTTTCAACCCCATCGTCAGCGGCCCCGTCTTTCCTCCTCCCGCCTGACCCAACCTGCCGGGGCGGCGCAGAGCCGCTCCGGCAGGTACACTGCTGTCACTCTCCTTTGCTGACAACCCGAAGACGATTGCCATGGTTTCGCTTACCCCCACTGCCCGCCTGATCACCTCCTGCTGCTGGCCATGCCGGCACAGGCCCGGTGGCAACAACAGGACTGGGATGTGATGGGTACCCGGGCCAGCGTCACACTGTGGTCCGAGCAGGATGCGGCACCCTTGTTCGACGCGCTGAAAGAGGAAATGGCGCGCCTGAATGCCTTGCTGTCCCCCTGGGTGGAAAGCAGCGAACTGGCCCGGGTCAACGCCCGTGCCGGCGAGACAACACAAACCATCAGCGCGGAGTTTTATCAGCTGCTGGCACGGTCTCTGGACTACTACCAACTCACCGACGGCGCCTTCGACATTACCTTTGCCAGTGCCGGGCACCTGTACGATTACCGCGAAGGCAAGGCGCCGAACGATACCGAGCTGGCC
>LWDU01033704.1_pt1 | contig 11478 bp, 9 predicted proteins | sample 727161 | NCBI WGS metagenome assembly LWDU01 (sample SAMN04566230, study PRJNA314399) | hydrothermal vent metagenome | isolation source: deep sea hydrothermal plume seawater | place: Mexico: Gulf of California, Guaymas Basin | collected 2004-07-11 | reverse complement strand
ATTATTACAGCAATAATTATTGTAATAAATTAATTTTCCATCTATTTTTAATGACAAAAAAGGATACTTTTTGAAATATTATAATATTAAAACTTACCCATCTAAATATAAATTACAGAAAAAAAAACAACTTGCTTGGAAAATTGCTGAAATAGCAAGTGACAATGCGAAACTAAATAAAAAAGCAATAGAAATGGCAATAAACAGAATTATTGATAATGCTTCAGTCGCAATTGCTTCTTTAAACAGAAAACCAGTTGTTTCTTCAAGAGAAATGGCTTTATGTCATCCAAAAAAAAATGGTGCAACTTTATTTGGTGTTAATTCAAAATTAAAATTTGATTGTGAATGGGCCGCATGGTCAAATAGTACCGCTGTAAGAGAACTGGATTTTCATGACACCTTTTTAGCAGCAGATTATAGTCATCCCGGTGATAATATTCCTCCACTTATAGCTGTTGCACAGCAAAAGAAAAAAAATGGTTTAGATTTATTGAGAGGAATAATTACATCTTATGAAATTCAAGTAAACTTGGTTAAGGGAATTTGTTTACACAAACATAAAGTAGATCATATAGCTCATCTTGGTCCTAGTGTTGCAGCTGGAATTGGTTCAATGTTAAAATTAAATACTAAAATAATTTATCAAGCAATTCAACAAGCACTTCATACAACAATTTCAACAAGACAATCAAGAAAAGGTGAAATTTCAAGTTGGAAAGCATACGCTCCTGCCCACGCAGGTAAATTAGCTATTGAAGCTGTGGACCGAGTTATGAGAGGCGAAGGAGCTCCGAGTCCTATATACGAAGGCGAAGATAGTGTAATTGCAAGAATACTTGATGGTAAAAAAGCATTATATAAAGTTCCACTACCAAAAAGAAATGAAGAAAAAAAATCAATTCTAGAAACTTATACAAAAGAATACTCTGCAGAATATCAAGCTCAAGCCTTAATTGATATTGCGAAGAAACTAAATAAAAAAATTAATAATTTAAACAAAATTAAAAAAATAGATATTTATACAAGTCATCATACACATTATGTAATTGGAACCGGAGCTAATGATCCACAAAAAATGGATCCAAATGCAAGTAGAGAAACATTAGACCACTCAATAATGTATATTTTTGCTGTGGCTCTTGAAGATGGAAACTGGCATCATGTAAACTCTTACACTAAATCAAGAGCAAAAAGAAAAAGCACTATTAAAATTTGGCGTTCAATCAAAACACATGAGGATAAAAAATGGACTAAAAAATATCACAATCCAAATCCAAAAAATAAATCTTTTGGTGCAAAAGTAATAATTACCTTAAAAAATGGAAGAAAAATTATTGAAAGTTTAAATAGAGCAGATGCTCACCCGTATGGCGCAAGACCTTTTAAAAGAAATGATTATATAAATAAATTTATAATTCTAACAAAAAATATAATTTCAAAAAAAGAGAGTGAAAGATTTTTAAACAATGTTCAAAAAACAAAAAAACTTAAACCAGGTCAGTTATATAAGTTAAATATAGAAGTTAAAAATTCAATTTTGAAAAGAAACAAAAAAAAAGGAATTTTTTAGTGCATTTTGTTAAAAAAAATACAAAAGAGAAAAGACTAGACTTTGTAAAAAAATTAAAAAAAAATAAAATTTTAAGAGCACCAGGTGCTTACAATCCATTAACAGCTAAGTTAATTGAAGAAATTGGGTATGACGCAGTTTATGTGTCTGGTGCTGTCATGTCTAATGATCTAGGTTACCCGGATATTGGTTTAACGTCACTAAAGGATGTCAGCAATAGATCAAAACAAATTTCAAGAGTTACAAATCTTCCTACAATTGTTGATATCGACACTGGATTTAAGTCTTGCAAAGAAACAATAAAAGTTTTTGAAAAAGTTGGTGTTGTTGCAGTTCATATAGAAGATCAGGTAAGTCGTAAAAGATGCGGTCATTTAAATAATAAAGAATTAATCTCAACTGAAAAAATGGTAAAAAAAATAAATGAGTGTGTCAAAGCCAAAAAAGACAAAAACTTTAAAATCATAGCAAGATCTGATGCAAGAAATGTTGAGGGCTTAGAAAAAATGATAGATAGGTGTAAATCTTATATTAATGCAGGCGCAGAAATTATTTTTCCAGAAGCTTTAAAAGATGAAAAAGAATTTGAAAATGTTAGGAAAAAACTCAAATGTTATTTATTAGCCAATATGACTGAATTTGGAAAATCAAAGCTTTTAAATTATAAAAAACTAGAAAATCTTGGATACAATATAGTTATATATCCAGTTACAACCCAAAGATTAGCTATGAAAAATGTGGAAGATGGATTACGAGCTATTTTTGAGGATGGACATCAAAATAACATTATTGATAAAATGCAAACTAGAAAAAGATTGTATGATTTGGTTGAGTATGAAAAATATAATGCTCTAGATAAAAAAATATACAATTTTAGCACTGAGGGACATGAATAGTGAGTGAAGAAATAAAAAAAGGATTATTGGGAATTATTGTTGATGAAACAACGGTATCTCAAGTAATGCCTGAAATAAATTCCCTGACTTATAGAGGTTATACTGTACAAGAACTTTGTGATAAGTGTAGCTTTGAGGAAGTAGCATATTTAGTTTTAAAAGCGGAGCTTCCAAACAAAAAACAATTAAAAAAATTTATTAAAGAAGAAAGATCAAGTAGAAAACTTTCCGTACAAATTTTAAAAGATATACAAAAAATGCCTAAAAAAGCACATCCGATGGATGTTATAAGAACTGCTGTGAGTTTGATGGCACTGGAGGATAAAGATACTAAAAATAACTCCCCTGAAGCTAACATGAGAAAAGCAATAAGAATATTTGCTAAAACACCTACTGCTATAGCAGCCTTCTTTAGATCAAGAAAAGGCAAAAAATTAATACCACCTAAGAAAAATCTATCTTTTTCTGAAAATTTTTTCCATATGTGTTTTGGAAAAGTTCCTAATAAAGAAATTGTAAAAGCTTTTGATGTCTCTTTAATATTGTATGCAGAACATAGTTTTAATGTTTCTACTTTTACTGCAAGAACTATTACAAGCAGTTTGTCTGATATACATGGAGCAATCGTGGGGGCAATAGCAAGTCTAAAAGGCCCTTTGCATGGGGGAGCAAATGAAGAAGTCATGCATATGATGAGTAAAATTAATTCACCTGAAAATGCAAAAAAATGGATTAATAGAGCTTTAGATAATAAAGAAGTTGTTATGGGCTTTGGCCATAGAGTCTATAAAAGTGGAGACTCCAGAGTTCCTACAATGAAAAAATATTTTATGAAGGTTTCAAAAATCAAAAAAGACAAAAAATTTCATAAAATCTATGACATTGTTGAAAAAGTAATGATTGAAAGAAAAAACATTTATCCAAATCTAGATTATCCTACTGGACCTACTTACCATTTAATGGGATTTGATACTGATTTTTTCACTCCAATCTTTGTCATCTCTAGAATAACAGGTTGGTCTGCACATATAATGGAACAACATGCTTCAAACAAACTAATAAGACCTCTTTCAAAATACAAAGGCAAAAAGCATAGAAAAGTTATGCTACTAAATCACAGATAATGTTTTACTAACTTTTTTGAAAAGGAGTATCTAGATCAACAAAAGCTTCTGTCCAGTTACCTTGTGTAGATGCTTTCGAATATTCTGTCGCTCTTCCTTCAAAAAAATTCATATGCTCAACTGCATTCAGCATTGTGTCAAGCCAGGTTAATGGATTTTTATCTATTTTATATATCGGTTTTAGTCCAAGTTGAATTAATCTTCTATTACCAATCCATCTTATATAATCTTTAACTTCTTGAGCTGTTAATCCATTTATTGGTCCCATTTGAAATGCCAAATCAATAAATGCATCTTCATGTGAAACAATTGTTCTACACGATTCATAAATTTCTTTTTTTAATTGAGGTGTCCAGATTTCTGGATTTTCATTAATAAATTCTCTAAATAATCTAATCATAGAATTACAATGTAATGTTTCGTCACGAACAGACCATGTAACTATTTGGCCCATACCTTTCATTTTATTTTGTCTAGGAAAATTAAGTAATATTGCAAAACTCGCAAATAATTGTAAACCTTCTGTAAACGCACTAAAAACTGCAATTGTTTTTGCAATATCATGATTAGATTTAACATCAAAACCTTGCATATAATCGTATTTGTCTTTCATTTCTTTATATTTCATGAAAGCAGAATATTCAGATTCTGGCATTCCAATGGTGTCAAGTAAATGCGAGTAAGCTGCTATGTGAACTGTCTCCATCGAAGCAAATGAAGTCATCATCATTAAAACTTCTGTAGGTTTAAATACATTCATATAATGGCGAATGTAGCAATTGCTTACCTCAACATCGGCTTGTGTAAAAAATCTAAAAATTTGTGTTAATAAATTTTTTTCTTCAATACTCAAGTTTTTTTGCCAATCCCTAACATCATCACCTAACGGCACTTCTTCTGGTAACCAATGAATTCTTTGTTGAGTTAACCAAGCATCATAACACCAAGGATATCTAAATGGTTTATAGACTGGATTACCAACAAGAAGTCCTTTTTTTTTTGGTTGAATAATCTCTTGGTCTTTTTTTTTAACTACTGACATGATAGACATTCCTCATAATCTGGGTCAGTATCAACTTCTTTTCTATAAACATTTTTTGTGACATCGGTAGAAGAACCACTATTGATATTTTCTGCTCTTTGAATTGATTTTGATCTACAATAATAAAGACTTTTTAAGCCTTTTTTCCATGCTTGAAAATGTATTTGGTGCAATTCTTTTTTATGCACATCAGCAGGCAAAAATAGATTGATTGATTGAGCTTGTGAAACGTAAGGAGTTCTATCTGCTCCTAATTCAACAATCCAATTTTGATTTAATTCAAATGCTGTTTTAAAAACATTTTTTTCAAGATCAGTTAAAAAATCTAAATGGGATATGGAGCCTTGATTTGTTGTGATACTAGACCATGTTTCATCATCATTTTTACCATGTTTTTCTAGTACTTTTTCTAAATATCTATTTCTGACGTTGTAAGATCCTGATAAGGTTTTATGTGTATAGCTATTAGCAGCAACCGGTTCAACACCAGGAGATGCTCCACCACAAATAATAGAAATTGAAGCGGTAGGTGCAATTGCTGTTTTGTTAGAAAATCTTTCTTTGAAATTATATTCAGCCGCATCTGGACATGCTCCTCTTTCGTCAGCTAAATCTTTTGAGGCTTGATCTGCTTTTTCCTGGATGTTTTTAAATATTTTTTTATTCCACACTTTGCTCATTACAGATTCTAATGGAATCATATTTTTTTGAAAATAAGAATGAAGTCCCATTACACCAAGGCCTACACTTCTTTCTCGCATTGCAGAATATTTTGCATCTTTAAATTGTTCAGGTGCTCTATCAATAAAATCCGTTAAGACATTATCTAAAAATCTCATTATATCATTAATAAAATTTTTATCATCTTTCCACTCATCATATTTCTCCAAATTAAGTGAAGATAAACAACAAACTGCAGTTCTATCTTTGCCTTCTTTATCTATTCCAGTTGGCAATGTTATCTCGCTACATAAATTTGAGGTTTTAACATTTAATCCTGCTAATTTATGATGTTGTGGAATAAGTCTATTCACAGTGTCTATAAAAATGATATATGGTTCGCCAGTTTCTATTCTTGCTGTTAATAATCTGATCCATAAATTTCTTGCAGATATAGTTGATTGGATAGAAGCATCAGTTGGACTTTTTAATGCCCACTGTTCATCAGTTTCAACTGCTCTCATAAATGCATCTGTAACTAATACTCCATGATGTAAATTTAAACTTTTTCTATTAGGATCTCCTCCTGTTGGTCTTCTCATTTCAATAAATTCCTCAATTTCAGGATGATCAATAGTAAGATAACATGCTGCTGAACCTCTTCTTAAAGATCCTTGACTTATTGCCATTGTTAATGAATCCATAACTTTAATGAATGGAATGATTCCAGATGTCTTGCCTACTCTACCGATTTTTTCCCCGATAGATCTAAGATTTCCCCAATAACTTCCTATACCTCCACCTTTAGCAGCAAGCCAAACATTTTCACTCCATAAGTCAAGTATTCCAGATAAACTATCTGAGGCTTCATTTAAGAAACATGAAATAGGCAATCCTCTTTTAGTTCCTCCATTTGACAAAACAGGGGTTGCCGGCATAAACCAAAGATTGCTAATATAATTATATAATCTTTGAGCATGTAAATTATTATCCGCATATGTGCTTGCAACTCTTGCAAATAAGTCTTGGTAAGATTCATTTGGTCCTAAATATCTATCGCTTAAAGTTGCTTTTCCAAAATTAGTTAATTTTTCATCTTTTGATCTATCAATTTTTATAATAATTCCTTTGTTATTTTGAAAAAGTTCTGTTTCCTTAGATAAAGAAAACAAATTTGGTCTTTTTTCATAATTGGAATTAACCTCATCTATTGGAAATTCACGCACAGCCCTCTCTATTGCCTTAGATAAAGTTTTGTTCATAAATCAGTGCTATTTTGTTCAACCTAAGAAAAACAACTACATGTTGTGTCCTATAATGTTGAATATACTATATAAAACAGTTAATCAATAGAACATTTATAGAACATTAAAAAAAATAAATCAATAAGAATTTAGTGTTAATAATGAAACAATATTAAATAAATTTCAATGAATAATACAACAAATATTAAGATTAATGCCCTAGGTTTTAGAGAATATGATGCAAGATGGTTATATCCAAATGACATAAATCTTAAAGGAATAGAAAATTTAGGTATTGGGCTTGGAACTCAAATAACAAATAAAACAAAAAAAAATCCAAGAGTTATAGTGGGCCATGACTATAGATCTTATAGTGAAGAAATAAAAGTTTCATTAATAAATGGACTCATTAGTTCAGGATGTAATGTTGAAGACATAGGTTTGTCATTATCTCCAATGGTTTACTTTGCGCAATTTGAACTTAAGGCTGATGGCATAGCAATGGTTACAGCTAGTCATAATGAAAATGGTTGGACAGGAGTTAAAATGGGTATTGAAAAAGGCTTAACTCATGGTCCTAAAGAAATGTTAGAGCTTAAAGATATAGTTTTGAATAAAAAGTTTACTCAAGATAAAGGTAATTATAAAAAAATTAACGGATTTAAAAAAATTTATATTCAAAATTTAATTAAAAAAAATAAAGTTAAAAAAAAAATTAAAGTAGTAGTAGCTTGTGGAAATGGTACAGCAGGAGCTTTTGCTCCAGAAATTTTAAAGGGAATAGGTTGTGAGGTAATAGAATTAGATTGTAATTTAGATTTTACTTTTCCTAAATATAATCCAAATCCTGAAGATCTAAAAATGCTTCATGCGATTAGCAAGACCGTAAAAGATAATAATGCTGATATAGGTTTTGGTTTTGATGGAGATGGTGATCGAGTCGGTATAATTGATAATAATGGAAATGAAATTTACTCCGATAAGGTAGGTTTGCTTATAGCAAGAAACCTAGCTCGCACTCATAGAAATAAAAAATTTATTGTAGACGTAAAATCAACTGGTCTTTATGCTAAAGATAAAATTCTTTTAAAAAATAATTGTGAAACTATTTATTGGAAAACAGGACACTCACATATTAAAAGAAAAGTAAATAATGAAAAAGCACTAGCTGGATTTGAAAAAAGTGGACACTTTTTTTTTAATCAACCACTTGGTTATGGCTATGATGATGGAATTAATTCTGCTATTCAAGTTTGCCATTTGTTAGTTAATCAAAATAAAAAAATGTCTGAAATAATAAATGAATTACCAAAAACGTATCAGAGTCCTACGATGGCTCCGTTTTGTAAGGATGAAGAAAAATATAAAGTAGTTGAAAATTTATTACATGTAATAAAAAAATTAAAAAATGAAAACATAAAAATAGATAATCAAATAATTACCAATATATTGACTATTAATGGTGTTAGATTTTCTCTTGAGGATGGATCATGGGGATTAATAAGAGCTTCTTCAAATAAGCCATCTTTGGTTGTGGTAATTGAAAGTCCAACTTCTGATAAAAGAAAAAAAGAAATATTTAAATTTATTGATAATCTTTTAAAAGATACAGGTAAAGTCGGTGATTACGATCAAAAAATTTAAAAAGAAAAATACTCATAAAACAGTTTACAAGATATAATAAAAAGATAAATACCAAGCAACTTTCCAATAAATCTTTTATCAAATTTATGAACTGTTTTAGCTCCAATTTTTGCCATAAACATTGTAATTGGTACAAAAATTAAAAATGCTGGTATGTTTACAAATCCTAAACTTAGTGGAACGTTAATATTAAGATAACTACCTGAAACTGCAAAACCTATAGCTCCAATTAAAGCAATTAAGAACCCGAGAGCTGCTGAGCTGCCGATAGCAACTTTAATTTGATAACCAAACATTTTTAATATTGGGGTATTAATTACACCTCCTGCAATCCCCATAGGAGCAGACAAAAAGCCTGATAAAAAACCACAAATAACTCTATAAATTAAATTTATATCTCTTGGTGTGGGATTAATTTTTTCTTTTGCCATCAAAAAATAAATGGCAAAAAACATAGTCATAATTGAAAAAAACAAAACTAAACTAGAAGTCTTTAAACTAACAGCAAATATAGTTCCAAGAACAACTCCAATGGCAACAAATACTCCAAAGGTTTTAACAATACTAAAATCAACTGCCTTAAATTTCATATGCGTCATTGTTGATATTATTGATGTTGGAATTATAATTGAAAAAGATGTCCCAATTGCTAGATGCATAATAAATGCTTGTTCTATACCAACAAAACTAAATATATAAAAAAGAATAGGAACCATTATTAAGCCGCCCCCTATTCCAAAAAAACCAGCCATAAAACCGACAACGACCGCAGATGCAGCCATTACAGTTACAATAAATATTATTTGATTTTGATCTAAATTTTCTATCATGCTATTGTTTGATTAATTTTCTCGTTATTTTGAACAATTGTCATTATATGTTTTGCTTTTTGGAAATCTGAATTTCTTGCCATCATATTATCACTTAAATATCTTTTCCATTTATTTGATCCTATTTGACCATGATATAAACCAACCGTATGACGCATAATGTGATTGACCTTTGTACCTAGCTTAACTTCTTTTTCAAGATATTTGATTAATTTTTCGGCTACATCTTCTCGTGTTGGTAAAATTGTTTGACCAAAAACTTCTCTTTCTATATCAACTAAAAAATAAGGGTTTTGATATACTTTTCTGCCAATCATTACTCCATCACATATATTGAGATGTTTTTTAATTTCTTCTATTTTTGAAATACCGCCATTAATAATTATTTCTAAATTTGGATTTTCTTTTTTAATTTGATAAACCATTTCATAGTTTAATTTAGGTATTGTTAAGTTTTGTTTTGGTGTTAATCCTTTTAAAATAGCTCTACGCGCATGAAGAAAAAAAATCTTACATCCTGCTGCTTTCATTTTATTTATAAATTTATTTAAGTAATCAAATTCCTCAGTTTCATCAAATCCAATTCTAGTTTTAGCAGTTACTGGTATACTGCAGGAATTTATCATTTCATTAATACATTCTGAAACAAGATCGGGCTCTCTCATGAGGCAGGCGCCAAACATATTTTTTTGTACTTTTTTACTTGGACATCCAAGATTTATATTAATTTCGTCATAGCCCATATCTTCAGCAATTTTTGCAACTTCTGAAAGTTCCTTTTTATCTGAGCCACCCACTTGTAATGCTAGAGGTTTTTCTTCAGGACTATAAGATAATATTTTTTTTCGATCTCCATGAATTGCTGATTTTGTTGCAACCATTTCACTGTAAAGCATCACGTTTTTACTCATTAATCTTAAAAAGAAACGGTCATGTCTATCAGTACAATCCATCATTGGCGCAATTGAGACTTTTCTATTTAAATTTATTTTTTTTTTAGAATCCAATTTACTTTCCTATAAGTTTATTATGTAATTAAATTATAAGTTTAAAAAAAATAAACAATACAACTATTGATATGAAATTTACTTGACTTTGTTTAACTATTAGAGCTCTCGTCTATAGTTTCATTATCTAGGGTTTCTTGTTCTTGTAAATTTTCTAGCGATTCATTCTCTGAATCATTATCAACAGAGATTTTTACATTTTCAGGCTCTTTGACTTTAGATAATTGAATTTTTTCTGGTATTTTCCTAGCTCTTTTAGATGGAAGTACAGGTATACCACTTTTAGAAATTTCGCCTTTGTATAAATTTTCAAAATCATCACCTACTATCTCAGCTTCTTCTATATTGTCTTCTTTCCGAGGTATGTTTTTTCTTAATTTATAAATTGCTGCTTCTCTTAAATCTTTTGTTTTTATACTTTCTTCAGCAATTTCTCTCAAAGAAATTACAGTATTTTTATCATTATTTGGATCAACTGTTGGTTTTGCATCTGAGTTAAGTTGCACAGATCTTTCCTTTGCAACCATTACTAACTCATATGGACTATCGACTTTATCTATGCAATCTTCTACTGTTATTCTGGCCATTTTGAGAGATTTCTATTCAATTAAAATTTATAAATCAAGATCTATTTTTTATAATTATAGGTTTGTAGGATTTTTGAAAAATTACAACAATTAAAATTGATATACCTGTATAAATAGCACATAAAAAGGCTATATTTTCAATTGAATAACCTAAATCAATTAAATTCCCAAATACTACTGCTGCTAATGCTGTTGAAAAAACCATTAATGAACCTGTTAATGCTTTAATAGATCCCAAATAATTAACTCCATAAATTTCAGCCCAAAATGAAGACATTAGAACATTTGTCAGTCCGTTTGAAATACCCATTAATCCCATAAAAACGAAGGCTGAATAAGGATGATCAAAAATCGCCAATACAATTAAACTTAATAATAGTGGAACATTAAGTAGTGGAAAAACTTTTCTACTGGTAAACTTATCAACCAAATATCCTGAAAAGAATAATGTTGCTACAGTAAGTGTTGAATAAATCATAAATGATTTTGCAATAGCAAATTTTTCCCAATCTTTAGATTCTATAATAAATGTTTGATTAATAACTATACCAGTAATTATAAATGATGACGCAAGCATAGCTGGTAAAATTGAATAAAACTTTAAATCTTTTAATACTTCTCTTCTGGTCCAGCTTTTAATTCTATCAATATTTTTATTAACATTCTCTCCATTTTTTTTTTCTCTAGAAAAAATACTGATCTCCTTAATTGTTAGATATGTAAATATTGGCAATAGTAATATAATTATAATCGCAAATCCTTGCCATAAATTTCTCCAATATATAAACGTCAAAAAATATACTATAATTATAGGTAGTAAAAACTCTCCAAAAGACATTCCAACCCAAACATAACTTAATGCTTTACCCCT
>LWDU01033747.1_pt1 | contig 11481 bp, 13 predicted proteins | sample 727161 | NCBI WGS metagenome assembly LWDU01 (sample SAMN04566230, study PRJNA314399) | hydrothermal vent metagenome | isolation source: deep sea hydrothermal plume seawater | place: Mexico: Gulf of California, Guaymas Basin | collected 2004-07-11 | reverse complement strand
TACATATTGCTCTTATAGAATTGCCATGTGCAGCTATAAGTACATTTTTATTATCATCTAATTTATTCTGAATTTCTTTTTTAAAGTAAGGCAGCACTCTATTATATGTATCTTTAAGAGACTCGGTATCAGGTATATTGTCTAATGGCACATCTTTGTAAATACCAATATTAATTGGATGGTATGGATTGTTTTTACTTAATGGATCAGGAGGTGTATCCCAGGATCTTCTAAACTCATGTATTTTTTTTTCTCCATAAGTTTTTTTCATTTCATCTTTGTTTAATCCTGTTAATGCTCCATAATGTCGTTCATTTAATTGCCAAGCTTTGATAGTTTGAACATTTTGAATTCTTAAAGTGTCAAGTATTAACTTAAGAGTGTCTATTGCTCTTTTTTGATACGAGGTAAAAAAATAGTCAATTTTAATTTTTTGTTCTTTTATAAGCTCTCCTGATTTACATGCTTCAAGTTTACCTTTTGGCGCAAGATCTACATCGACCCAACCTGTGAATCTATTTTCCAGATTCCACTCACTTTGACCATGTCTTACTAATATTAAATGACTCATATATAAATTTTAAATATAAGATAATTATGTCAAAGACAAAAATATTATTTAATATAATTAATACAACTTTTATTATTTTGTACGTATATCCTGGAAGTATTTTGGGTTCTCTCATTTATGGAGAATTTAACAAACAACCACAATTAACCTCAGATTTTATTTCAATATCTTCAAATCATCTATATGCGTTTTTAGTATTGTCTTTATTAGGCTTGATTGCATATTACAAAAGTAAAAAATTACTTATTCTTAATTATTTGATATTAGGCTCTATAATTCTTGAGGTTTTACATTTAATAATACCAAACAGATCATTTCAATATAGTGACTTGTTTGGTAATATTATTGGTGTACTGCTATCAATTTTATTATTTAATATATATAATTTTTGGAGAAAAAAATGAGTACATTTAATGAAAGAGAAAAAAGTTTCGAAAAAAAATTTGCACATGATGAAGAACTACAATTTAAAGTTAGTGCTCGTAAAAATAAATATCTTGGTCAATGGGCATCACAAATTTTAGGTTACGATCAGGAAAAAGAAAAAGAGTATATTCAAGCAGTTATAAAGTCTGATTTTGAAGAAGCAGGAGACGAAGATGTTTTTAGAAAATTAAAAGCAGACTTAGCAGATCATAATATTTCAGACGAAGAAATTAGGAAAAAAATGAATGAGCTTAAGGAAAAAGCTAAATCTGAATTTATTTAATTTTATATTATTAATACTATTTATAAATATAAGTTTTTCAAATAGTTCAGACATAAAATCAATATATGGTAAAGCAGAAGTAATTGATGGAGACACAATAAAAATAAAAGGAAAAAAAATAAGACTTTTTGGAATTGATGCTCCAGAAGTCGATCAGATTTGTTTTAAATCTTCAAATCCTTACCATTGTGGCCACACAGCTACTAAAGCACTAATCTATTACACAGAGCTTGATAAATATAAAAGAATTTTAGGCACATGTAATTATGGAGAAGGCAAAGAAGATATAAATGCCATGATGGTTGATCGTGGTTATGCTGTAGCCTACACAAGATATTCTAAAAAGTATTTAAAAGAGGAAAAAGATGCTGACCATTATGGAAGAGGGCTATGGAAAGGTAAATTTGAAAGACCAGAAGAATGGAGAAAAAAAAATAAATAAACTATAAGTTAATTAGTGATTCGAAATAATAAATTATTTATTTTAATTTTTTTTTTTTTAATTTCAGCTTGTTCTTCGATACCTAAAAATACTGCTGATGGTTGTTCTATCTTTTCTGAGAGATATCTTTGGTATAAACATGCTAGGAAAGTTGAAAAAAAATGGGGGGCACCAATTTATATTCAGCTTGCATTTATTAAAATGGAATCTGATTTTGATTGGCTCGCAAAACCACCAAGGCAAAAAATTTTTAAGATAATTCCATTTAAAAGACCGTCAAGTTCTTTAGGATATTCTCAAGCGGTTAAAGGGACATGGGCACAGTACAAGAAAGAAACTAATAACAAATTAGCAACTAGAGTAAGATAAATAAGACTGAAAAGTTGCTGAAAATTTCAAAAAAAGACGCTTTCAGACAATACATAGCTTATCACGAAGGATGGGGAAACTATAAAAACTACAAAAAAAAACAAAAAGTAATTTTACTAGCCAAAAAAGTACAACAGCAGGCTGACAAATATAGAATACAGTTAAAGAAGTGTCAGAAAAAACTTAATAGAAATAAATATGTAATTTTTTAACGTAACTGCTTTTTAAGTTCTATATCTACAGCATCAATTCTTTTAGTATACTTTGCTAATGTTAAATACATAGTTGGAGTGACATACAAAGTAAAAAATGTAGAAATTAACATTCCCCCTAAAATTGTACATCCCACAGCTAATCTAGAAGCTTCACCAGCACCAGGGCCTATATTGCCTATTACTAAGGGAATCATTGCAATCATTGTACTTATTGAAGTCATCATAATTGGTCTAAATCTTAGTTCGCAGGCTTCTTTAACAGAACTTTCAATATTTTTTCCAGCAGTTCTTAATTGATTAGCATAGTCTACTATAAGGATACTATTTTTTGTCGATATTCCGATAAGTATAACAAGAGCAATTTGTGAAAAAATATTAATTGAACTATTTAAAAATAAAATAAATACTAGTCCTCCAAACAGTGCAAGAGGTACAGTTAGCACAATAATAAAAGGATGTATAAATGAGTTGAAGGTTGCAGCCATAACTAGATAAGCAGTCAACAATGCTAAGCCAAAAATAATATAAAGTTCATTGCTAGTTTCTTTTAACTCTTCTGATTTTCCTTTCCATGCAATTTGATTATTTGTCTGTAGTTCAGACATGGTTTGTTCTAAATATTTTATTGCCTCTGTAAGAGTGTAGCTTTCAGAAATATTAGCTGAAATTGTGACTGCTCTTTGTCTATTATATCTTGCTAATTTTTTTGCTGATCCTTTTTCTTTAAATTCAACTAAATTTGCTAAAGAAATCAGTTTACCTGTACTATCTGATCTAACAAATATTTTAGCAAGACCTTCTTTACTTCTTCTGTCTGCTAAATACTGTTGAAGAATAATAGGATATTCTTTGCCCAGTTTATTAAATTTAGTTACAGTCTTTCCACCATAAAGAGTTTCTAAAGTTTTGCCAATAGACTCAGTGGATATGCCTAAATCTTTAGCTCTGTTTTTATTTATGACTAATTTTATTTCAGGTTTATTTCTTGAATAATCAGATTCTATTCTAGATAAATTTTTATTTTTCCTTAATTTATTTATCACTTCAGATTGTATTTTTTCTAACTCTTCATAGGTGCTGCCCAATATAACCATTTGAACTGGTTTATTATAGCTCGATACTCTAATTGACTGTGGAGATATAGGAAATGCCACCGTTTCTGGAACAGTTACTATTTTTCCTATAGCTTGTCTCATAACTATTTGTGAGCTCTGTTTTCTATTTTTCCATTCATCTAATAAAGCAATTATTATAAAGCTATTAAATGAGTTTTTGTTACTACCAAATCCTGGTACACGCATAATAAATCTTTTATAAGGGCTACCTTCAGCTTGAAGAAGAGGAATTAATCTTTTTTCAACATCTTCAGCTCTCTTTTTAGTATACTCGAAAGAACTACCTTCATCAGTAAAACCAATCACAAGATAAACTCCCCTATCTTCTATTGGCATTAATTCTTTTTTTGTAAAGATATACAGAACTCCTGATCCAATAATAGTTAAGATAATAAATGAAATTATAATTTTTTTCTTATCCAACCAAAATACAAGTGTTTCTTGATAAAATTTTGAAAATGATTTAAAAAATTTATCAAATTTAATCACAAAAAAATTTTGTTTTGGTTTTTTTCTTAAAAATTTACTCCCTAACATTGGCGATAAGGTGAGTGCCACAAAAGAAGATATTACGATTGAAAAGGATAGAGCAATTGCGGTTTCTCTAAATAAAGTTCCTGCTATTCCATCAATAAAAATTAAAGGAAGAAATACTGCTATAAGAATTAAGGTTGTAGCTATGATTGCGAAAGTAATTTGTTTTGAACCTTTATAGGCCGCAACAAGAGGCGTTTCTCCATTTTCAATTCTTCTATAAATTGCATCAGTCATAATAACCGAGTCATCTGTGATTATGCCAATTGCTAAAATATAGCTTAGAAGAACAAATATGTTTATAGATAGGTCGAATAAGTAAATACCTAAAAAAGATGCTATCAAACTCACAGGTAAAGCTATAGCTGGAACAATGACAGCTTTTAGATTTCCTAAAAATAAATAAATAATTGTTACAACGAGTATAAAAGCAATTATTAATGTTTTGTAAACTTCTTCAATAGCAGTACCCACGTACGTTGCCCTATTAAAAGCCACTTCTATATTAATACCATCGGGCAGTGTTTTTTTAACTTCAGTTATTTTTTTACTTATTGCTTTGGAAAGTTCTACAGTGGAAGCACCGCTTCTTGCATAAATACCTATACCAACTGTTTTTAAATTTAACGCATCTTTTCTTTGTGCTTTAAATAGAGTTTTTTCAGAAACTGGGCCAAATTCAACATTTGCAATATCCGAAAGCCTTACAATACTATTTTTAATTTTTTTTATTGGTAATTCTTTTAACTGTGCAATGTTATTATAGGATTTATTTAAGTTTAAGGTTAAATCTACGTTATTGGCTTCAAGTGTGCCAGCAGGCAAACTTATATTTTCATTTCTTAGAGATCTTTCAACTTCTTGAATAGTCAAATTGTTAGCGGCCAATTTTATCGGATCAATCCAAACTCTTACACTCAATTCTCTTAAACCTCCTACCAAAATTCTTCCAACATTTTTTACACTAGAAAATTGATCTACCAGGTACCTTTCCGCATAATCTCCAAGCTCTAAATCATTCCAAGTGGAAGAAGAGACGCTCAACCACATTGTTGTTGTAAATCCAGCGGCCTGTTTAAGTATTTGCGGGATTTTTGCTTCACTGGGCAAGTTATCTACAACTCTCGCAACTCTTTCTCTTATATCATTAGCAGCATTGTCTAAATCTATGTCTGTATCAAATTCAATATTAATAGTGCTTCTTCCATTTTCAGAAGAAGAGTCGATATTTTTAATTCCTTCCGCTCCTCCAATGACATCTTCAATTACTTGAGTTACTTCTTGATCAATTATAGGTGCTGAAGCAGATTTGTAGTCTACTTTAATCTGTACTACTGGTGGCTGCAAACCATTGGGCAACTCTCTTACTGGTAATTTTGAGAAAACAAATATTCCAAAAACGATTAATATAAGAGACATTACCCACGCAACAACTGGTCTTCTTATACTTACGTCTGTTATGTACATTATTTTTTAATTGGTTTTATTTTACCTCTTGGGCGAACTTTCTTTAATCCTTCAGCAACAATATTATCACCTTTTTTTAGTCCAGATAAAACTTCAACATAACCACTATCTCTTATCCCAATTACAATTTCAGCTTTATTTGTAATATTTTTTTCTGAAACTTTATATACGTAGGTTTTATCTCCTTCCAACATTATACTTGTATCAGGTATTCCAAGAGAATTTTTTTCATTATAATTAACAGTGACTTCTAAAAGTGAACCAGGGATTAATTCAGAATTTTCATTATTTATCTTAACTCTTATTAAAAGACTCCTAGTCTCGGCATTTATTCTACTCGAAACAGCATAAACTATTCCATTATAGATTTTATTTTTATTGCCAGAAAATCTTGCTTTTATAGGTAAACCTTTTTTAATTACCTGAGCAAAAATTTCTGGAATTTTTAAATCAGAGTAAATAACCGAGTTATCATCTAATGTGATAATAATTGAATTATTAGAGTCTAGAATATCATCGGTAATTCCTCGGTATCCTAAGACCCCACTAAAAGGCGCAATAATATTTTTTTTTTTAAGCTTTACTATTAAATCTCCTTTTTTTACATACTCATTAAGATTTAATTCAGCAATTAAGTCACTTCTTTTTATTCTAAATGACTCTGTTTTTTTTGAAACGGCAGTCCCAAAACTTTCAATCTTTTCTGAGAAATCTTTATAAATAACTTCGGTGACAATAATTCCAGGCGGTTGCCTTTTAGCAAATTTTTTTGCAAAGTGTTGACCAATCATCATTCTTCCAACAACAACTACTGTTATTATTAAAAAAAATATTATTATTATTGATGTGATTTTAGTTGATCTTTTCATAATTTAAATTTTTCCATATTCACTCCAAGAACCGTCATAAATTTTAGGCATATACTTATTATCTATTAAAGAATAAGCAAGTGCTAAAACAGAAGCGGTAACTCCAGAGCCGCAAGAAAAAACTAGATTTTTATCAATGATGCATTTAGTAGACTTAAATTTTTCTAAAATTTTATCTTTATTAATGAATGTCCCATCTTCATTTATTAACTCTGAAAAAGGTAAACAAAAGGAGTTTTGTATTGAACCACTTCTCAAGCCTCTTCTTGGCTCTTGAATTTTACCTTCAAACCTTTCTCTACTTCTTGCATCTATGACCTTAAATTTTTTTGTAGAAATATTTTTATCTATCTCTGCTTTATTTTTTACTAGTTCTTTTTTTTCAACAGCTTTGTAATTGGTTTTTAGTGTTTTAGTTAAAGCAATGGTTGTTGGTTTTTTTTCGTTATTCCATTTTTTTAAACCACCATCTAACACATGAATTAATTTTGGATCATGGCTAAAATAAATGAAATTATACCAACATCTACATGAGCTTATTACATCTGAACTATCATAAATAATTATTTCATCTTCGTTTTTTATACCCATATTTGAAACAATCTTTTCCCAGGAATTCTTGTCTGTTAACATGTGTGGCAAATCAGTATTTTTTTTTGAGTTATCATCTAAATCAAAAAAAATAGCATTTGGAATATGTTCTTTATTGTATTCTTCTAGTCCATTTCTATTTGCTTGAGACATGTGCCAGGAACAATCAATGATTTTAACTTTTGTTAAATTTTTCTCTAACCAATTTGTGTTTACTAAAGACATATTATCTTTTTTCTAAATATCTTTGATGATATTCCTCAGCTGGACAATAATTTTTTACTAAAGATATATTTGTTACCACATTGCCAGAATGTTTATTGTTTATATTATTTTTAATCTTTTCTGCAATAATTTTTTGATTTTCATTTAAAAAGAAAATTTCACTTCTATATTGTGTTCCAAAATCTGAACCTTGTGAGTTTAAACTAGTTGGATCATGTATTTCGAAAAAAAATTCTAAAATTTTTTCATAAGAAATTATTTTTGGATCAAAATTTAATTTTACTACCTCAGCATGATTAGTATTCCCGGTACAAACCTCTTTATAACTAGTTTCTTTACTATTTCCTCCACAGTATCCAACTTCAGTTTTTATTACACCTTCAAGTTTACTAAACTTGATCTCTGGTCCCCAAAAACACCCTAATCCTAAAATTGCAATTTCCATTGATTATACTTTAATTTAATCTACAAATTATTCTTATGCTTACCAAAAATCAATTAGGCTTTTTGTACATGTTTATGTCTATATGTGCATTTTCTGTTATGGATTTAATTGTTAAATGGTCAGAGCATTATCCTTTGGGACAAGTATTATTTTTTAGAGGGTTTTTTGGGTTGGTATTGTATTTTTTGATAATGCCAAGAGATAGAATTAAAAATTTTTATTATACAAAAAGATCAGGCTTACACTTTTTAAGATCTTTATTTGGATTGATAGCTTTAATTGCAATATTTATTGCGTTAAGAAATTTACCATTAGCTACAGTAGTTAGCATTTCTTTTGCTGCCCCTATTTTTACTACAATTTTTTCAATTTTTTTTTTAAGTGAAAAAGTTGGATACTATAGATGGCTTGCTGTATTAATTGGTTTTATTGGGATTATTGTAATAACAGAACCAGGTTTTGATTCTTTAAATATATATTATATCTATCCAATTATTTTTTGTTTAGGCTTATCCTATGTGGCTATTGCAATTAGACAATTATCAACAACAGAACCGGTATGGCTTATTTCTCTAAATTTTTCAGTAGCTATTACATTTGTAAGCTTATTAACAATACCTTTTGGCTGGATAATGCCTGATGCTAAAGATTTAATTTTGTTATGTATGATTGGATTTTTGGGGGGTGCCGCAAATTTGTGGCTTAGCCAGTCTTTTAAATTATCTGAAGTTTCTCTTGTATCACCATTAAAATATTTAGCATTAGTTTTTGGAATAATTTTTGGTTATTTGATTTGGGACGAGATACCAAGTCATAAAACTTTATTAGGGGCGTTATTGGTAATTATTTCCTCTTTAATTATTTTAAGAAGAGAAATATATTTTAAAAAACTAGATTCATTACCTCGACATGACTAAAATTCCAAAATATTGGACTGTAGCTAAAAAATATTTATCTAAAAAAGATAAAGTTTTATCTAATTTAATTAAAAAATATAACTCTCCTTCAGAAACAGTTCTTACATCAAGAAAAGATGTATTTTATTCCTTGTGCAAAAGTATTATTAGTCAACAAATTAGTGTAGCTGCTGCTAATTCTGTTTTTTTAAAATTTAAAAAAAAGTGTAAAAATACAATTAATGCTAAAGTAGTTAATAAACTAAATATAGTTCAGTTAAAAAGTTGTGGTTTAAGTAGACAAAAAGCAAAAGGAATAAAGAGTTTAGCAAAACAAACTTTAAATAAAACATTTAATCCCAAATTAATACCTAGGATGTCTGATGAAGAAGCTATAATTTATCTATCACAATTACGACAGATTGGAAGGTGGACTGCTGAAATGATTTTATTATTTACTTATAATCGTTCAAATATTTGGCCAGTACAAGACATTGGTCTTTTAAGAGCTATTTCAAAAAATTATAAAAAAAAATATTTACCGCCTAAAAGCTTTGTAGATTATTTAAAAAATAAGTATTCTCCTTATTGTTCTGTTGCTGTTTGGTATTTATGGAGAAGTATAGATCCTAAAACTATTCAGTATTAAAACCTTCAATAATTTGTAAATTTCTTTCTGTGGTATTTTTTGCTAATGCCCATCCTTCTTGATATTCTTTTGAATCATGGCACTCTACTGCTTTTTCATAGCTTGGAAATTCCCAGATTACAGTTCTTGAAAAATTATCTCCCTCTAGACACTGATATTTTCCTCCCCTAACTAACGGTTTGCCCCCATAACTTTTGATAATTGGTGTCACCTTAGAAGCATAATTTTTTAGGTTATCATTATTGTTAATTTTTTTATATAAAGCTATCCAATATCCTTTCATCAAACCTCACTTAGTTGTTTAATTTTTTTTAATTCCTCTATTCGAAGACTGGCAATTTTCTTTACCTGCTTTTTTGCTTCTTCAAATTCAACATTTTTATTATTTTTAATTCTTTTTTTAAAATTTTCAAGAATTTCAGATTTATTTTTTCCTTTTACAGCAATAATAAAAGGGAAACCAAATTTGTTTTTATAATCTTTATTTAATTCTATAAATTCCTTAAGCTCCTCTTCCGTACACTGATTTAACTTTGCGTTACTTTGTTCTTTTCTGGAATCAGTAGTCATGATTTTTTTGATCGCCAGTTCAGGATGAGCATTAAAAATTTTCAAACAATTTTTTTCATTTTCATTTTCGAAGATGATTAGAAATTTTTCAGATAAATTTTCAAAATTTCCAAAAGGTTTAAAGTTAAAAACTTTTTCTGCAATCCATGTAGTTTTTTCAAAAACATTACCAAAAGTAGAAATAAAATCAGATTTACTTAATTTATTAACCTTATCTAGCGGATTCATATATAACTTTTTCTTATCTTAGTTTTAATATTTTAATTATACTATTATTGTATAATATATACATAACTTATGACAAAATTAACTACACATGTGCTAGACATTTATTCTGGTAAACCTGGCGGAGGTATAAAAGTTGATCTTTACTATATTGCAAATGGTAAAAAAGAAAAAATTAACACTCTTACATTAAATAATGATGGCAGGACTGATAAACCTTTAATTGATGGTGCAAGTTTTAAAGAAGGTCAATATGAACTTGTTTTTTTTGTTGGGGATTATTTTAAAAAAATAACTGATATACCAGAAATACCTTTTTTAGACGATGTTATTATAAAGTTTGGAATATCTAATGCCAAGGAACATTATCATGTGCCCTTACTTGTTTCACCCTGGAGTTATTCTACTTATCGAGGAAGTTAAATGACTTCCAATACTATAAAGTTTATTTTGAGAGATAAAATTTATGAAATTCATAAACCAGATCCTAATGAAACAATCTTAAACTATATTCGTTTAAAATTAAAAAAAACAGGAACCAAAGAAGGTTGTGCAGAAGGCGGATGTGGGGCCTGCACAGTAGTATTAGGAGAATTAAAAGATAATAATATTGTTTATAAAGCTATTAATTCTTGTATTGCCTTTGTGCCTAGTTTGGAAGGTAAACAACTTTTAGTTGTTGAGGATTTAATTTCTAAAAATGGTTTTTTGCACCCAGTGCAAAAAGCAATGAAGAACTATCATGGATCACAATGTGGTTTTTGTACTCCTGGATTTGTTATGTCTTTATTTGAAATGTATAAAAATTATTCTTCTTATAACAATAAAGTTATTCAAGAATCAATTTCGGGTAATTTATGTCGATGTACAGGATATAGGCCTATTATTGATGCAGCAAAAAGTTTAAATAATAATAATAAATCTGACCAATTTAAAAAAAATAAGAAAGCAACTATAACTCTTTTAAAAAAAATAAAACAACAGAGTATATCTATTAATAATTATAATAAAAAATACTTTGCACCAAGAACTATTAGTGAATTAAAAAAAATTATTAAAAAATTTCCCAGTGCAACGCTGTTGAGTGGAGGCACAGATTTGTCTTTAATTGTCACCAAAGAAAAGAAAGATATAGAAAATATTATATATCTTAATTCAATTAATGAGCTTAATTATATTAGAGAAAATAGTACTTATATTGAAGTGGGAGCAACAACTCCGTTAAGAGAATTTGAATCATTTATCAAAAAACATTACCCAGATTTTAATACAATTCTTAAAAGATATGGCTCAGTTCAAATAAGAAATGTTGCTACAATTGCTGGAAATATCGCAACTGCATCTCCCATAGGAGATACTTTGCCATTACTATTATCACTTGATGCTAGTGTTGTTTTGCAAAATTTAGGTAAAACAACAGTTTTGCCATTAAAAAATTTTTTTATTAGTTATCGAAAAACTAAATTAAAAAAAGGTCAATTTATTAGCTCAATAAGAATTCCAATATTTAAAAAAAATATTTTTAAAGCTTACAAAATATCCAAGAGGATAGATGATGATATTTCATCAGTATGTGCTTCTTTTAATTT
>LWDU01038506.1_pt1 | contig 11482 bp, 7 predicted proteins | sample 727161 | NCBI WGS metagenome assembly LWDU01 (sample SAMN04566230, study PRJNA314399) | hydrothermal vent metagenome | isolation source: deep sea hydrothermal plume seawater | place: Mexico: Gulf of California, Guaymas Basin | collected 2004-07-11 | reverse complement strand
TCGTCAAGGGCAAGCTCGTTGCGCTGGAGGCGGCCACGGGCAAGTTGGCGCGCGAGTATCCGGGAATGGGCGAGCCCAAGGAGGTGATTCACCATCGCGATATTATCATTGCAAGCGACACCAAACAGGTGCGCGCCTTTAGCACGCAGACGGCGAAGCAACTGTGGCAGCACGACGCAGGCGATCCGCGCAATCTTTCCGCGGCGGAGGACACGGTGAGCTTCATTCGCGGCCGCCTCAAGCGCGGCGAACCGGCCGAGGCGATGGCAGTGAACTTGAAAACCGGCAAAGTCAATTGGCAGGCCTCGCACTTTCCGTGGATGAAAAAAGTTTACCGCACCGTGATGCACGGCGAACAAGTCGCGTACGAGGTGTCGTCGCTGAGCGACCACGATGCCGGCAACGCGCTGCACGTGCTCGACACAAAAACCGGCCGGCTCGCGTGGGAGAAAACTTTCCCGCCCGGAATGAATCACAGCCGCCAAGCGCGCGCGATGTTCACGGAAAAAGATTTGTGGATTCTCCACGGCGGCCGCGAGAACACCGTCACCAAGGAAGGCACCACGCGCGCACTCATCGAGGTCTCCGCGCTGGACCCCAAATCCGGCAAAGTGCTGCGCACGCTGCCGGCTGGACTCACGCATTGTTTCCCGCCGGTCGCCACCCCGCGATATGTGTTCGCCGGCGTGCTCGACCTCACGGATATGAAAACAGGCGACATCGTGGCCAACCGCATTACCAAGGCCAACTGCTCGCGTGAGAACGGTTGGGTGCCTGCCAATGGATTGATTTACACCACGCCCAAGCATTGCACGTGTTGGCCGATGCTGCGCGGTTTCGTGGCGATGGCGCCTGCCTCGGAGAATGCGAACAGCCCGCTGGACAAGCCCATCGACCAAATAAAGTTTCAGTTGGTGAAAGGTTCCGCAGCGGTCGATGCAAATGCGAAAAATCCCACCGTCGGCGACTGGCCCACTTATCGCGGCGACCGCTGGCGCAGTGGTGCTTCCGTCGCTGCCGGCCCCGCGAAGTTGGAAACACAATGGAACGTGAAGCTGCAGCCCGAGCCATTGGCAGACGGCCCGATTGCTTTTGATTGGCGCGAGAATCCTTTCGTGAAAGGCCCCGTCAGCGCGCCGACCGTTGCCAACGGACGCGTGTTCGTGGCGCGGCCCGACGCGCATGAAGTCATCGCGATGAACGCCGCCGACGGCAAGCGGCTGTGGAGTTTCACCGCGCGCGGCCGGGTGGATTTGCCGCCGACGATTCATCGCGGGCTTGCGCTCTTTGGTTGTCACGCAGGGTTTGTGTACGCCGTGCGCGCGGATACCGGCGAGCTGGCGTGGGAACTGCGCGCCGCGCCGATCGACGAACGCATCGTGGCGTACGGCCAAGTGGAAAGCCCGTGGCCCGTACCCGGCGCGGTTTTGGTCAAAAAGAACACCGCGTATTTTGTGGCGGGCCGCCAGCAACTCGCCGATGGCGGCGTGCTGATTTTTGCAGTCGACCCGTTGACCGGCAAAAAGCAATGGGTGCATCGGCTTGATTCCATTCCGCAAAAGGATGACCCGACCGGCAAAAATCCGTTTGCGGGTTTTTATGAAAACTCCGGTTTGGAGTTTGATCCCGTGGATATCTTGCACGAGGAAAATGGCGGCGTGGCGATGTCGCGATGGATTTTCTCCGACGCGGGCAAGTTGCGTTCGGTGGACAAATGGAACGCCTTCGCGAAGCTCAATACCGGCGGCGGCGCGGTGTGGGTGCCGCGTGGTTCGTGGACCTACGGCGCGCGGCATCAAGACCGCTATCGCGGCGAGGCTCCGCGTCGGCCGTTGGTGGTGTTCCGCGATGGAAAAGTGTACGGCCAAATCAACGGCAGCACGGATATTTTCCGGCGTGATTTTGATAATGAATCCGTGGCAAAGTTTAACGGCAAATGGATTACCGGCTGGGCCGCCGGTTCGATGGCCCGAAAAGGCGGCAAACCATTCCGCACCCTCCGCGTGGCCGAAGGCGCAAAATGGATTGTCGATCCCTTCCTCTCACCCGCCGAAAAGGCAAAGCCCGTCAAACCCGGCACGCAGTTGTACAACGACATCCACGCGTTGGCCCTCGCGGGCAATCGCCTTTATGCGGTGCACAAGGATGGCCGCCTCAAGGTTTTCAACACCGCCGATGGCAAAGTGCTCGCATCACGCAAAGTGTCGCCGCCGATGTGGGACGGCCTCGCGATTGCGGACGGCAAACTTTACCTCACCACAAAGAGCGGCGAAGTTTTGTGCTTTGGCGAATAAGCAAAAAACCCCTAGCGTCAAAACACGATGAGCGAATTTGAACTGAACCGCCGACAGGCCCTCATTGCGGGTGGCTTGGGCGTGGCCAGCATGGGGATGCCCGGTTCGGTGATGGGCAGCGATAAGCTCGATAAATCGGGCAACGCGGTGTCGGCGGAGAAGTCGTGCATTTTTGTGCTGCTCTGCGGCGGGCCGAGCCACGTGGATACTTGGGATATGAAACCCAACGCGCCGGAAGCGTATCGCGGGCCGTACAAACCGATCTCCACCAAAGTGCCGGGGATGCGCATTAACGAAATGCACACGCGGCTGGCGAAGCTTACCGACCAGTTTACGCTCATCAATTCGATGACGCATTCGGGCGCGATCAGCAATCACTTTGATGCGATGCACAATTTGCTGAGCGGCCAATCGGCGAAGCGCGTGCAACAAGGCGTGCCGGATGACCAGCCGTACCTCGGCTCGTTCGTGGCGAAGCACAAGCCGAGTACGCGCAATATTGTTTCCAACGCGTGGCTCATCAAGTGCGTGGGGCGGCCGGTTTTTTGTGCGCCGAATCTTGCGCTCGGCGGTTACCTCGGCTCGGCGTATGCGCCGGTGTTTGTGGGGTCGGCAAATAATCATCCGGCGATGCCGAACTTTGAGCCGCCGAAAATTTATGATCTTGCCGATGCGGGGCGTCTCGCCCAACGCCGCAAATTGCTCAGCAGCATCGAGAGCAACGCGCTGGACAAAGACGACAAGGGCCGCGACTGGAGCGATTTGCGCGAGAAAGCGTACGACGCAATGACGCGGCCGGAAGGGCGCGAAGCGTTCGATCTGAAACGCGAGCCGGTGAAGCTGCGCGAGCGGTACGGGATGCATCCGCTCGGCCAAAATCTTTTGCTCGCCCGGCGCATGGTCGAGGCCGGCGTGCGGTTTGTGACCGTGAACGGCTGGACCGGCCAATCGAGTGTGGGTAAGAAAGGCCCGCCCAGTAGCAGTTGGGATATGCACGGCGGCAACATGGGAATGGGCAACGCCTTCGGCAACGGCTCATACGGAATGGGTTTTTGCCTGCCGCGGCTGGACCAAGCGTTGGCCGGACTGTTCACCGATCTCAAAGAACGCGGGATGATGGACAACACGTTGGTGGTGGTGACCGGTGAATTTGGCCGCACGCCCAAAGTGTTGACGCAAAAACCGCCGGGCCGTCAGCATTGGCCGAAATGTTTTTCCTCCATCATCGCCGGGTGCGGCATCGCCGGCGGTCACGTGTACGGCAAGTCCGACAAAACCGGCGCAGCCGTCACCAGCAATCCCGTGCGCCCCGAAGAGCTCGCCGCCACCATTTACCACGCGCTCGACATCCCCCTCAACGAGCCCCAAAACAACACCGGCATCGCCCGCCCCATCACCCCCGGCAAGCCCGTGCTGGGATTGTTTGGGTAATTTTTTTTAGTGATCAATTTCCGATGGCTCGTGTCCGGCGTGAATGGGTTGGCAATCCGGAGACGAGTCGATACACTTCGCCGATGAAGCGCGTTTTGTTATTGGCTGCTTTTTTTTGTGCAGGCCAGCTGTTCGCGGTGGATTTCGCGCGGGAGGTGTTGCCCATCCTCTCGAATAAATGTTTCGTCTGCCACGGGCCGGATGGGGAGGAGAAAAAGGTGCTGCGGCTGGACTCGTTCAAGGAGGCGACGCGCGACCTCGGCGGCTACGCGGCCATCAACCCCAAGCAGCCGGATGAAAGTGAGCTGCTCATTCGCTTGCACGACGCGGAAGAGCCGATGCCGCCGCGCAAGGCGGAGAAGCAGTTGACGGCGACCGAGCGCGATGTCCTGTCGCGCTGGGTGAAAGAGGGCGGGCAGTACGCGAAGCACTGGGCGTTTGTGCCGCCGAAAAAGTTGCGGCCGGACTGGAAGGGCAATGCGGTGGATGCATTTGTCGGACGGCAGTTGAAGGCGAAGGGGATCGAGTTCGCGCCGGAGGCGGACAAGGCGACGTTGGCGCGGCGGGTGGCGCTGGTGTTGACGGGTTTGCCGCCGGAGTTGGCGTTGTTGAAAAAATTTATGGCCGACAAAAAACCAGACGCCTACGAGCGGCTGGTGGATGCGCTGTTGGCGAGCCCGCGCTACGGCGAACATCAGGCGCGGTACTGGCTGGACGCGGTGCGCTACGGCGACACGCACGGGCTGCACCTCGACAACCGGCGCGGGATTTTTCCGTACCGCGACTGGGTGGTGCGGGCGTTCAATCGCAACCAGCCGCTGGACGAATTTCTCACGTGGCAACTCGCCGGCGACCTGTTGCCCAAGCCGACGCTGGAGCAACTGGTGGCCACCGGCTTCGTGCGGATGAATCCTTCCACGGCAGAAGGCGGCGCGATTCCGGCGGAGTTTCAGGCGAAGAATAATTTTGACCGCGTGGAGACGCTCGGCACCGCGCTGCTGGGCATGAGCCTCACCTGCGCGCGCTGCCACACGCACAAGTTCGATCCCATCCCACAGGTGGAGTACTATCGAATGCTGGCTTTTTTTAACAGCACCGCCGAGGCGTCGATGGACGGCAACAAGTACGAGTACGGTCCTACGGTGAAAGCGCCGCCGGATATCGCGGCGTGGGAAAAGTGGGAGGCGCTCAACGCCCGTCACGAAAGCCTGTTGAAAAAACCGGAACGCAAGGAACAGGCGGCGGCGGTGGCCAAGGAGATGGCGGCGTTCAAAAAAAGTTTTAAGCCGACGCTGATCGCGCGCGATTTGCCCAAGCCGCGCCTGACGAAATTGCTCGAGCGCGGCGAGTACAACCGGCCCCAAGGCGAGCCGCTGCAGCCGGATGTGTTTGCCGTGATGGGCGAGCTGCCGAAGGGCGCGCCGACCAATCGCCTCGGCCTGGCGCGATGGCTCACCGCGCGCGGGCATCCGCTGGTGTCGCGCGTGCTCATCAACCGCGTGTGGCAGCGCACCTTCGGCGAAGGGCTCGTGCGCACGCCGGCGGATTTTGGTTTGCAGGGCGAGCAGCCGTCGCACCCGGAATTGCTCGACTGGCTGGCGGTGGATTTGCAGGATCGCAAATGGAATCTCAAGGCGATGCTCCGACTGCTGGTTACCAGTCGCACGTTCAAACAAAGCTCGGCGTATCGTGAAAAAATCAGCGACCCGGAAAACCGCCTCTGGGCGCGCGGGCCGAGTCATCGGCTGGACGCGGAGGCGCTGCGCGATGTAGCGCTGTGGGCGAGCCGGTTGCTCGATGGCTCGATGGGCGGCGAGGGCGTGAAGCCGTATCAACCGGGCGGCCTGTGGAAGGCGCTGATGCATCCGGGCAGCAACACGAAAAATTACGTGACCGACAAGGGCGCGCGCCAGTATCGCCGCAGCCTTTATGTTTACTGGAAGCGCACGAGCCCGCACCCGATGATGACGCTCTTCGACGCACCGAGCCGCGAGAGCAGTTGCGTGAAACGCTCGCGCACCAGCACGCCCACGCAATCGCTGGCGTTGCTCAATGAAAAACAGCGCGTCGAGATGGGCCGCATGCTTGGGCAACGCTTGCTGCACGAGGCGAAGGATGACGCGGGCCGCTTGAATCTACTCTTCACACTGTTGGCCAGCCGCGAGCCGAACGCCGCCGAGCGCGCCGCGTGCATGAATCTCTTCAGCAAACTGAAACAGCGCTACGCGGGAAACGCGAAGGACGCGGAGGCGTATTTGTCCATCGGCGATTCGCCGCGGGATAAAAAACTGAATGCCGCCGAACACGCGGCATGGGCGCAAGTGGCCATCACCGTGCTGGCCAGTGATGTGGCACTTTGGGTTTATTAAACTGGAAAGGAATGTTGATGAACGATTTATTTCGCGAAACGGAATTGATGATGACGCGCCGGCAATTGTTCGGGCGCACGGCGCTTGGGCTGGGTACGGCGGCGATGGCGGGGTTGATGGGGCGCGATTTGTTGGGCGCGGATTTGAAGAACGGTCCGCATCATCCGGCCAAGGCGAAGCGGGTGATTTATCTTTTCATGAGTGGCGGGCCGTCGCATCTGGATTTGTGGGATTACAAGCCGAAGATGCGCGCGATGTATGGCAAGGATTTGCCGAAGGAAGTGCGCGACGGCCAGCGCATCACGGGCATGACCTCGCGGCAAAAGACGCTGCCGGTGTGCCCGACAAAATATAAGTTTACCAAACAGGAAAACAACGCCGACGGCGTGTGGGTGAGCGAGTTGCTGCCGCACACGGCGACGGTGGCGAAGGAACTGTGCGTGGTGCACACGGCGTTCACCGAGGCGATTAATCATGACCCGGCGATTACGTACATCCAGTCCGGCAGCCAAATCCCCGGTCGGCCGAGCCTCGGCGCGTGGCTCAGCTACGGCCTCGGCAGCATGAATGAAAATCTGCCGAACTACGTGGTGATGCACGCGCGGACGAAGCACCCGGAGCAAAGTTTGTTTGGCCGATTGTGGGGCTCGGGTTTCATGTCGTCGCAGCATCAGGGCGTGCTCTTGCGCAGCCAAGGCGATCCGGTTTTGTATTTAAACAATCCCGTCGGCGTGACGCGCGCGGACCGGCGCGCTCAACTCGATACACTCGCCGCGCTGAACCACGCGCAGCAGAAACGGTTTGCGGATCCCTCGGTGTTGGGTCGCATCAAGCAGCACGAGATGGCTTATCGAATGCAGGCATCCGTGCCGGAGTTGATGGACTTGAGCAAGGAACCGGACTCGACCTTCAAGCTCTACGGCGATGACGCCAAGACGCCGGGCACGTTCGCCGCGTGTTGCCTGAACGCCCGCCGCTTGGCCGAGCGCGGCGTGCGCAACATCCAGATTTTTCATCGCGGCTGGGACGCCCACGGCAACCTCGCCGGCGAGCACGGCAACCAATGCAAGGACGTCGACCAAGGCAGCGCCGCGCTCATCAAGGATTTAAAAAACCGCGGAATGCTCGACGACACGCTCGTCGTTTGGGGCGGCGAGTTCGGGCGCACGCCCTATTGCCAGGGCAAACTGGGCAAGGACAACTACGGGCGCGACCATCACCCGCGCTGCTTTTCCATCTGGATGGCCGGCGGCGGCATCAAGCCCGGCATCACGTATGGCCGCACCGACGATTACGGCTACAACATCGCCGACGCCGACGGCAACATGCTCAAGCCGCAGCCGCGCAAGGACAAGTGGACGCCCGGCACCATGCACATCCACGACCTCAACGCCACCATCCTCCATCAGCTCGGCATCGACCACCGCAAACTCACCTACCGCTACCAAGGCCGCGACTTCCGCCTCACCGACGTCCACGGCCACGTGGTGAAGGACATCATTGCTTAGTTTTTTCCCGCTCAAACAAATCGTGCTTCGGCCATGCCTTCACGGCGTCGGCGGCCTCATGAATTAAGGGATCGATTTTTTTGCAGGGGCGTTTTTTGTCGGGGGTTTGGTTGGTGTTGAAGAGGGCGGCCCAGCAGAGGTCGTCGTGGCGGAGCACCAAAATCGTCGAGGTGCCGGAGAGGTGGCCAGTGTGCCAACGGTTGGGTTTTTTGCTGCCCTCAACAGGGCGGATGGACCAGCCGCAGCCGTAGTAAGTTTTGTCGGGCTTGCCTTTTTCGTCGTTTCCAAAATGGCCCTTGGGGCGGGTGAGCAGCGTCTTCATCGATTGGGCGTTGAGGATTTTTGATTTTTCAAAACGGTCGACCGCCGAGCCGAAGCGCACGAGGTCGGGCGCGGAGGCAATCCATGCGCCGAGCGAATCCATGCTCTCCAGATTCCACGCACCGTATGGGCGCGGCACCTTGGCGCCAAGGTTCGGACCGGTGACGGCGAGGCCGACCAGTTGGCCTCGCGGATAATAGGTCACCTCGCCGGGCGCGCGTTGGGCCGGGAGCGTTTTGCCGGTGCGCATGCGGGTGATGCCGAGTGGCTTGAGCAGCTCGGCCTGAATATATTTTTCGTAATTCTTCCCGGTGGTTTGCTCGATGACACGGCCGAGCAGGCAGTAGCCGAGGTTGGAATAGGAGTAGCGCGTGCCGGGCTTGAAATCCAGCGGCCAGCCTTTCATGAAGCGGATGATGTCGTCCTGTTGGGCCGGCGGTTTTTTCCCGAGGGCGGTGGTGATCTCGATGGAATGAAACATCGGGTCAATCGATTCGCCGCGATCCCAGCCGCCTTGATGCCGCATCAGGTGGGCGAGGGTGATGTCGTTCAGGCGCGGATCAATCTTGCCGCCTTTCGGCAAATGCGCTTTGTGCGGCAGCAGTTTGAAGACGCGGGCATCGAGCTTCAGCTTGCCCTGCTCAATCAACTGCAGCGTGGCCACGGCGGTGAGCGGCTTGGAAATGCTGGCGATGCGGAAGAGCGAATCCGGCCGCACCGGCTCTTTGCGCTCGCGATTGGCGTAGCCGAAGCTGCGCGCGTACACCAGCCGCCCGTCCTTCGCCACCGCCAGTGCCGCGCCGGGGATTTCATTCTCGCGCATAAATTTTCGCATCATTTTATCAAACCCCGCCAGCGCGGGAAAACTCTTCCCCATCTTCGGCAGCTTTTCCGCTGACTGGCAGGCGGTGAAGGTGGAAAGAGCAATTGCAATGGAGAGCAAACGAAAGTTCATCCCCCCTGCTACACCCGTTGGCCGCCGATGACAATCCCAAGACGCCGCGCTTTACGCCATTGGCGAATGGTGGTAGACCTCCGGCATGCAACGACTCTTTTTTGTGGGGCTGATGGTGGCGGGGTTTTCGGCGGGGGCAGCGGTGCCGCCGGAATTGCAGAAGTTTGAGATCGTGAAGCCCACGCCGGAGTGGGCGGGGGAGCGGATCAAGCTGCCACCGGGATTTGCGCCGAAGCTGGGGTTGAAGGGGATTGAGGAAATCCTGTTCGCGCCGGGGATGTTCAAGGCGGAGGCAAAGGATTTTTTCATGTACGTGTTTCTCTTCGCGCTGGAGGGCAAGCCGGTGTTGACGGCGGAGGTGTTGCGGCGTGAGCTGCTGATTTATTACACCGGCCTTTCCAAGGCGCGGATGAATGACCCGAAGATGGACGTCAGCAAATTCACCGTAAAGCTGGAGCCGGTGAAGGAAAACGGCGTGACGCCCAAGGAGGCGATGAACGTGAAATCGTATCGGGCGGAAGTGGTTTGGTTGGAGCCTTTTACGACGAAGAAAATGCAGACACTGCATTTTGAATTGCAGACGTGGCAGTACAAAGGCTCGGCCAATCAATATTTATTCGTGAGCGCCTCGCCGCAGAAACCCGCGGCGGCCATTTGGAAAACCATGCGCGGCATTCGGGCTTCGGTGAAACTGAAGCCGGTGAAATAAATAATTGCCATGGCTGAAAACACTTCCACTGAATCGCCGCCAGCACCTTCGCCGTTTTATTATGGGGTGCCACTGTTGATTGTGTTGGCGGTGGGGGCGGTATTTTTTTTGGGGGAGAAGGATGGCAATGAGGACAAGGCTGCGCCTTCGCGGAAGGTGGTGGTGGGGAAGGATTATTATGTGCTGGTGACGGTGATGGAATTTCACCCGGCGAAACAAGGCGGCGCAAGCTGGGACGCGGGAAATTCTGCGCCGGATTTGTATTATCAACTGAGCTGGAACGGCAAGACGATTTATCACACGGAAAATGATGTGGTGAAAAATGTGCTCATCGCCAAGTGGTTTGGGCTGGGCGCGAATGTGAGCGTGATGGATTTGCGCAAGGTCCTCTCCAGCGAGGGGCAACGGCTCTCGCCGCGCAACCTCATCAAGGCGGCGTCGATTTTCGTGGAGCCAAACGGCGAGCTGGTGATTCGCGCGTATGACGACGATCCGTTGCGGGATGACTTCGCCGGCGGCTGCGCCATTCCGCTGGCCGATCTCGAGCCGGGTGACAACGCGTACTTCATCGATGTCGAAGGCAAACCCACCCGCGACCGCGACCGTATGGCGGCCGATCGCGGCGGGTTGAAACGTTTTGTGCTGCGCGTGGTGGACAGCGCGCAGCCGGTGGAGAAACTCGTGGAGGCGTTGCGCTAACCGGCCATGAACCCGCGGCAACTTCAAGTGTGCCTCGCGGTGGCGGCGGGTCTGCTCGGCCTCGGGCTCTTTGCGCCGTGCATGACGCTGCACCCCGCCTTTGGCGACATCACCCCGCTGGTGCGTTTGCTCAAGCCCGACCTCACCGCGCCCAGCACCTATTCCATCCTCGAAGGCATCCGCTCCATGTTTGACGAGGGAAGCATTTTCATCGGCGTGGTGGTGCTGCTGTTTTCCGTTGTGTTTCCGATCTGGAAATTGGGTGTTTATTTTATGGCCGCCGCCCGCCGCGCGCGTGGACTGGATACCGGCGCTTCCGTTCGCTGGGTAAACCAACTCGGCAAATGGTCCATGCTCGATGTGTTTGTACTCGCGGTATTGGTCGTCGCCATCAAGGGATTGCCCGGCGGCTCGCGCGTGGCCATCGAGTGGGGCGCAGCGGCCTTCTGCGCGTCGGTGTTGCTGAGCATTTATATTTCGCTGCACATTGGTGGCCAGCGCAATTCCGTTGCGTCTGAGGCGGCGGAAGACTAGCCTTCGGGATGACCCGGCCTTGGCGGCGGGATGCGTGAAATTTTTCTAATGCGAATTCTGGACAATCTTATTTTCCGTGCCGAGGAATTAGGTGAAGTTAAAATTCAATATCGGCTGGCGGTCATTTACCAAACGGGCGACCGCGTGGAGAAGAATCCGGAGCAAGCGCGGCACTGGTTCGAGCGTGCGGCCGAAAATGGGCACGAGGAAGCCGCCCGGGCCTTGGTAAGAATGGGCGGCAAACCCGTTGAACCAAAAGCAACGAAAGCGAAAAAGCGCGGTGACTCGAAAGAAAAATCTACGGCTGATGATCTGCCGCCGGTGATCCGGCGCAAATCTCGCCAGCAATCCTTGGATCTTGAATCAGGGTTGGAGGGATCAATGGATTGCCCGCACGGGCACGGCCCATTGCAGGAATGGAAGGGCAATTTGCGTTGCTGGATTTGCGGTTGGTCCGATGAGCAATCCGCGTCGTCGCGTCCAATCGCAGCCCAGCCTGAACCCGCCCCCGGGGCAATGGGTCAGAATCTTGGATTCAAGATCGCAAGATGGCTCGGAAACAAACCCCGCCCGGAGCCGCCTACTGAGAAACCCGAAGAGGGAAAAGATGCAAAAAAGGGAGGAATGGGTTTTGATGTCGTTTGGGTGATTGGGGGAGTTGC
>LWDU01034960.1_pt1 | contig 11484 bp, 11 predicted proteins | sample 727161 | NCBI WGS metagenome assembly LWDU01 (sample SAMN04566230, study PRJNA314399) | hydrothermal vent metagenome | isolation source: deep sea hydrothermal plume seawater | place: Mexico: Gulf of California, Guaymas Basin | collected 2004-07-11 | reverse complement strand
CTTATTGAATTGAATAAATTTTGCAATAGCTAATGAGTGTAATACATGTCTAAGATATAATTCATCAATATCTTTTCTTGAAATAACATTAATCCTTGAATTCCAGTCTTTATAAAGCAATTCTAATTTTTGAAATTGGTTTAATTGATCTTCTGTTAAATCTTTAAAATATTTCTGAATTAATTTCATAATATAATTTTCAACAAAAATAGGTTTTTGTGCACAATTATTTCTAAATGAAATAGGAAGAAATTACTTTTATTAATATATTTGAATTAGAAAAAATCATAAATAAATGGACTCCAAAAAAATATTATTTAACAGAAAAGATTCAGAAATATTTTTTAAAACTTTAAATAAAAGAGTTAATAATTATTTCAAGGAAAAAAATATTACGAAAAATGGAAATTGGAAACTTTGGGTAAAAACAATTATAATGTTTAGTTTACTAATTACTCCCTATATTTTAATCTCAATTTTAACAATCCCCGGATGGCTACAAATTCTATTATCTATTGTTATGGGGATTGGTTTAGCAGGAGTTGGGATGAATGTAATGCATGATGGAAATCATGAATCATTTTCTAATAAAAAATGGGTAAACAGACTAATGGGAAGTAGCATATATTTATTAGCCGGTAACAGGTATAATTGGCAGGTTCAACACAATGTTCTACATCACACTTATACTAATATTCATGGCCATGATGAAGATTTAGAAGCTGGAAGAATAATTAGATTCTCAAACCATTCGCAATGGAAGTGGTTTCATAAATTTCAACATTACTACTCTGTTTTATTATACGGACTACTTACAATCAATTGGGCAATCACAACAGATTTTCTTCAAATGAAAAGATATATGAAAAGAAAATTATCTCATGGAAAATTTCCAAATCCATTTGTAAATTGGACTAAATTGTTCATATCAAAAATATTATATTTTCTTTTCTGGATCTTTATTCCAATTTTCGTATTTAATATAGTATGGTGGAAAGTTTTAATATCTTTTCTAGTAATGCATTACACAGCTGGCTTAATATTAAGTTTAGTATTTCAATTAGCTCATATCATGGATAAGGCTGATATGCCTGTTCCAGATTCTAAAGGAAATATTAAAAATAACTGGGCTATTCATCAATTAAAAACAACAGTTAATTTTGCTTGTAATAATAAATTAGTCAATTGGTTCACTGGTGGCTTAAACCACCAGATTGAACATCATATATTTCCTAACATATCTCATGTTCACTATAATAAAATAGCAGGGATTGTAAAGAAAACAGTAAAAGAATTTAAACTCCCTTATAACGAGTTTAAAACTACAAAAGATGCTATTATTGCTCATTTTAATTATTTGCGTCTCATGGGAATAAAACCAACTATATAACAGTTAAAAAAATGAAAGAAATTCTATCTAATAGAATTAATAATTTGGCTGTATCACAGACCCTAGCTATGGCTGCTAAGGCAAGAGAATTAAAATCACAAGGAAAGGATGTTATTGGACTTAGTTTAGGAGAACCTGACTTTAATACTCCTGACTATATAAAAGAAGCTGCTGTAAAAGCAATTCAGGATAATTATAATTCATATACCCCAGTTGATGGATATGTTCAATTAAAAAGAGCAATAATTAAAAAATTTGAGAGAGATAATAAATTAAATTATGATTTATCCCAAATAGTTGTATCAACTGGAGCAAAACAATCATTGTCTAATATAGCTGCTGCGTTTATTAATCCTGGTGATGAAGTGATTCTTCCATGTCCATATTGGGTTAGTCTGATGAAATATATGAACATATCAATTTTTCTGGTGGGCATTCCAGTATTGCAGCATTTGATGATATGTATGATAGAACAATTACTGTAAATGGAGTGTCAAAAGCTTTTGCAATGACAGGCTGGAGAATTGGCTACATTGGTGGGCCTAAATGGGTTGCTAGGGCCTGTAATAAAATGCAGGGACAAGTTACTAGTGGTGCAAATTGTATTGCACAAAGAGCAGTAATAACTGCTTTACGAGAAAATCCTTCAAAAATTCATTATATGGTTGATGAATTTAAAGAAAGAAGAGACCTTATTTTAGGTTTGCTAGATGATATAAATGGGTTTAAATGCAATAAACCTGAGGGTGCATTTTATGTGTTTCCAGATGTATCTCATTACTTTGGTAAAACAATTGATGGAACAACTATTAATAACGCTTCTGATATGTCTATGTTCTTACTAGAAAAGGCTTTGGTTGCCACTGTAACTGGAGATGCTTTCGGTAATTCTAACTGTATTAGAATATCCTATGCTGCATCTCAAGAACAACTAATTGAAGCTGTTTCAAGAATAAAAAATATTCTAAATTAATTTTATCTATTTCTCCAAAAATAAGGGGTAATAATAATTAGAACCGTATAGAGCTCTAACCTTCCTAATAACATCAAGAAAGATGACCACCATTTAGCTAAAAATGGTAAATCATAAAAAGTAGAAGATGGTCCAAAACCTCCAATAGAAGGGCCTATATTACCTAAGCTAGATGCAGAAACCCCAAGTGAAGATTCAAAATCTAAACCAAGTATTGAGAAAATTAATGCTCCTACCATAAATGACAACATATATACAATGAAAAATCCTAGTATATTATACATAATTTCACTTGAAACAGATTTCTTATTATATCTTATTGGTAAAATTGCGTTTGGATGTAATATTCTTTTAAATTGTAAAAAGCCATTCTTAATTATTAATAAGTGTCTCATAACCTTAAATCCACCCGCTGTGCTTCCTGCAGAACCTCCTATAAACATTAATCCAAAGAAAATTAGTAAAAGAAGTGGAGTCCAGGCGGTATAATCTGCTGTTGTAAAACCAGTTGTTGTAATTATAGATACTACTTGAAAGAGTGCATGTCTAAAAACTCCTTCTATTCTAGCAAAACTATCAGTTAGTCCTGAAAGGAAATCAGTATTTAAATAAATTATTGATCCAACTAAAAGAGTAAATACTGCAATGAAAAGACTATAAATTTTAAATTCCTCATTCTTGATTATATTTCTAAACTTTCCCTTAAACCCAAAATAACTAAGAACAAAATTAGTTCCGGCTATAAACATAAAAAATATCACAATGTATTGAATCAAGGGCTGGTCATTCCAAAAACCAAGACTATCATTTTTCGTAGAAAAACCTCCAGATGCTATATTACTCATGGAGTGATTAATAGCATCAAAAAAAGACATGCCTGCGAAGGTTAAAAGAACGGTTTCAATTACGGTATAAGATAAATAAATTAACCATAATCTCTTAGCTGTATCTGTAATTCTTGGATGTAATTTATCTGTATTCATCCCTGGAGATTCAGCACTAAATAGCTGCATGCCTCCAATTCCAAGTAAAGGCAAAATTGCAATAGCAAAAACTATTATTCCCATACCACCCAACCAGTGAGTAATATCCTTTACTATTGTTGCTCCTGTGGTTGTAAAACCTGAAGTTGTTTCAAATATTATATTAGAAAATCCTCCAGGTATAGTGCCTGTCAGTAAGTAGGGAAGTGTACCTGAAAGAATCATTGCCAACCACCCTAAAATAACAACAAGATAACCTTCCCTTTTATTTAGCTGTTTATCATGGTCTCTATTTAGAAACAAAAGTAATCCTCCAATTAGAGTAACTATTATACCAGAGTAGATCATGTCACTTGTAAACCCATCTGCATAATAATAACTTACAACAGAAGATACACCTACAAAATATAATATGATTTTATGATTAATTTTCATGAAAATATTTTTAGAAAAACTTCTCAACCTTCTTTATAGAATCAATAAGAAAGCAAACCACTACTCTATCATTTTCTAATAGTTTGAAATCTCCTAAGACAATATGTCCTTCACCGTCTCTAATTACACCACTAATTATTGCAGATCTTGGAAAAGACAAGTCTTTAATTTTTTTATCACATATTTTAGAGTCTTTTCTTACAATAAACTCTAACAATTCTGCATTCATATTACTTAATTTTGAAATAGCTACTACTTCACCTCTTCTTACATATTTTGAGATAGTATTGGCAGTTAATAATTTTTTATTTATTAGACAGTCTATTCCACTTATTTGAGAAAGCTTGTAATAATCAATATTCTCAACTAATGCTATAGTTTTATTAATTCCTTTAGATTTAGCCATTAAACAAGACATTATATTAGTCTCAGAATCTCCAGTGACTGATATAAATGCATCCATTTGATCTATATCTTCATCTTCTAATAACTCAACATTAGTTCCATCACCTAATATTACTAAACAATCAGCCAATTCATCAGCTAACTCCTGAGCTTTATCTTTATTTGATTCAACTAATTTTACATTAAGATCATTCTCACTAAGATCCTTAGCTACCTTTCTTCCAATTCTACCTCCTCCAAGAATCATTATATTTTTAATTTCACTTTTATTTTTTCCAGATAATTTAAGCAACTCTTCATCTCCTCCCGCTGTTGTCATAAATATTATGCGATCCCTGGCCTGAAAAACTGTGTCACCTCTAGGGATAATTGTTTCATTTTCTCTTTTTATTGCTATTGGGAAAAAGTGCATTTCAGGTAAAATACTTGCTGCTTCAATAACTGATTTACCAATTAAAGGTGCTGATTCATGTACTTTTAGTCCTAATGTCAACAATGCTCCATCTTCAAACTCAAAGGCATCATTAAATACCGATTGACTAATTACTAGTTTAATTTCATCTGAAGCTAATGCTTCTGGAGAAATTAATTCTTCTATTCCTAGCAGACTAATATCAACTCCATTTTTTTCAATTAACTCTGTATTAGATATTCTAGCAATAGTTTTCTTAGCGCCCAATTGTTTAGCCAGAAAACATGAAGTTAAATTAATCGATTGCAACTCTGTTACGGCTATAAACAAATCAGCAGAAGATACTTCTGCTTCCTTTAAAATTGAAATTGAAGAACAATCTCCATGAATTACTTTAATATCTAAATGTGAGTTTGGAAAAGATAAATTTTCCTTATTAGAATCAATTAATGTAATTTCTTGAGATTCGTGTGATAATAACTTTGCTAAATGAGATCCTACCTCTCCAGATCCCGCAATTATTATATTCATTATAGTAATAATTCTAGAGAACAAATATACTTCATTTTGGGCAATTGTTACTTTATTGTGTTTATTTTTGCATATTAATTGGTCGACTATAATGAATAATCACAGCTCATATGAAAATGTAAATCCATATGATAATAGCAGATTATCAAAAAAAAATCAGGTTATAAAAGTTTTTGATACTATATCTGATGTTTATGATAAAGTAAATAAAATATTATTTTTTGGATTGCATTCTGTTTGGAGAAAAAAAGTAGTAAAAATATTAATTGATAAAAAACCTGTTAAAATTTTAGATATTGCTACTGGAACTGGTGATCTAGCAATTGATTTAACAAAGACTAATGCAAAAAACATAGTTGGAGTAGACATAAGCAAAGAAATGCTTAAAATTGCCCGTAATAAGGTTAATAACAACAATTTGAATGATATAATTGAAATACAATTAGGAGATGCTGAAAACTTAAATTTTCAAGACAATTATTTTGATGCAATTACCTGCTCTTTTGGTGTGAGAAATTTTGAAGATTTACCCAAAGCATTACGGGAGATTAACAGAACTCTAAAACCCAATGGAACCTTTGTTGTTTTAGAAACCTCTAATCCAGAAAACTTTCCTTTTAAGCAAATTCATCACTTGTACATAAAAAACATTGTTCCCTTTGTTGGAAGAATGTTCTCAAAAGACAAGTATGCTTACAAATATTTGTCTAAATCTCTAACAAAATTCCCTAGTGGAATTCATTTCAACAATATTTTAAATAAAATAGGGTTTATAAATATTGAAAACAAACCTCAAACTTTTGGAGCTACTACAATATATGTAGCAAACAAAAAATAATATGAAAAAACTCCTATTAACATTGGTTTTTCTTCTTTCTATGAATATTGGATATTCTCAATTATTTACAAAGAAAAAGGTTCTTAATAATGAGAATTTTGACAAACCTACCATAAGCTGGGGTTATTTTCTGGGTTTGAATAACTATGACTTTAATTTTGATTATAAGGTGGATTTAGAAGATATTCAAACTGAAAAGACTTTTGGATTCAATGTTGGATTAATTGGGAGCCTAAGAATTAATGATTATTTAGACATTAGAATTGAACCAGGTCTTGTTATGTCAAAAAGGAGTCTTATCTACGATCCTGCAAATTTCAATGAAACAGAATTTAATCAAACGCAACATCAAAGAGATATTAAATCAACCTATATACATTTCCCCTTACTTGTTAAAATCTCAACTAAAAGGGTTAATAATATCAAGCCATATATAACTGGAGGTATATCAACTGCTATAAATCTATCAAGTAAAGAAAAGAGTTTGGATGATAATTCGCTTGGTCAATTTAGAACAAAGAAGAATATGTTCTTTTATGAATTAGGATTTGGGATTGATTTTTATCTAGAATGGTTTAAGTTCAGCCCTTCCATTAGAGGGATTTTTGCAATAAATGATGAATTAGTTCCTGATCAGGATCCGCTTAGCCCATGGACTAGTAATATAGAATTTATGAAAACAAGTGGTATCGTTATAAACTTTACATTCCAGTAGGCCTGTTTTTTAATTCAGCCAAAATTATTGCCACTGAATTTGCCACATTTATACTCTCAATATCATAATTAGAATTATAACGAGGAATGGTAACTCTATTTTTAATTATTTTTTTAATTTCTGGACTTATTCCCAAAGATTCATTTCCAAAAACTACTATTTGATTCTTTGTGAAAGGAAATTTATTGATTGATTCTCCCTTAAGATCAGCAGCAACTACATTTAATTTTTTTTTGCTAAATAGTTCCTTAAAATCTAAATAGGTTATGTTAACCCTAGAGATTGACCCCATTGAAGCTTGCACAACTTTAGGATTATAGCAATCAACTGTTTCTATGTTACAAATCAAATCTTTAATATCAAACCAATCGCAAAGCCTAATTATTGTCCCTAGATTACCTGGATCACTAATATTATCCAAAGCAATAATTTTAGAAGTAAAATCTATTTTATCTGGTTTTGGAATACTAAAAATTGCTACAACTTTATTAGGAGTTTTTAAATTACTAATCTGTAATAAATTAGTTTTTAAAATCTTAGTATATACTTCACCTAAAGACTCATATTTAGATGAAGTAGAATAAACTCTTACTAATTCTAATGAAGAATTTATTAATTCATCAACTATTTTTTCTCCTTCTACTATGAACTGATCAGAATTTATTCTGTTCTTTTTTATTCTTAGAGAACGGACAAATTTAATTTCATTTTTTGTAATCATTTTACTAACAAAATAAGTAACTTCGTAAAGATAAAATTTATACTTTTTAAAACCTAAATCAAACCAACTTACAATGAGCCACAACATAAAACCCGGAGTTGCCACAGGAGATCAAGTTCAAGAGATTTTTAGACTTGCAAAAAGTAAAAAATTTGCACTTCCTGCTGTAAATGTTATTGGATCAAGTAGTGTTAATGGTGTTCTTGAAACTGCAAAAGAATTAAACGCCCCAGTAATTATCGAATTCTCCAACGGTGGAGCAGTTTTTAATGCTGGTAAAGGATTAGATAATACCGATCAAAAAGCTGCTATTTCTGGAGGTATTGCAGGAGCAAAACACATACATACCATGGCTCTTTATTATGGGATTCCAGTAATATTACATACAGATCATTGTGCAAAGAAATTACTGCCATGGATTGATGGGCTTATGGATGCAAATGAAGAACATTTTAAAAAACATGGAATTCCTCTTTATAGCTCTCATATGATTGATCTATCTGACGAGCCTATTGAGGAGAATATAAGTATCTGTAAAGAATATTTGGCTAGAATGTCAAAAGTTGGAATTACTCTTGAGATAGAGCTCGGAATAACTGGTGGCGAGGAAGATGGTGTAGACAATACTGATGTTGATAATTCAAAGCTATATACACAGCCAGAAGAAGTAGCATATGCGTATGAAGAGTTAAGTAGCATTAGTGATAAGTTTACTATAGCTGCGGCTTTTGGAAATGTGCATGGAGTCTATAAGCCTGGAAATGTAAAATTAACTCCAAAGATTCTTAGAAATTCCCAAGAATACGTTTCCAAAAAGTTTAATCTACCTGAAAATCATATTGATTTTGTTTTTCATGGAGGATCAGGATCTTCCCTAGAAGAAATAAGAGAAGCTATTGGTTATGGGGTAATTAAAATGAATATTGATACCGATATGCAATATGCATATATGGAAGGGATAAGGGATTATTTTAAAAATAATTCAGAATACCTTTTATCGCAAATTGGTAATCCAGGAGGAAGTGATCTCCCTAACAAAAAGTATTATGATCCTAGAAGGTGGGTAAGAGAAGGTGAGAAAACTTTCGTAGAAAGGCTTAAAAAAGCATTTAAGGACCTTAATAATGTCGATACTTTATAAAATTACGTAGATTTGTTTATTATCTTTTAAATAGTTTCTAATGGCTTGGTTCAAAAGAAAAAGTAAAGGAATTCAAACACCTACTGAATCCAAAAGAGATATTCCAAAAGGCTTATGGTATAAATCCCCTACTGGGAAAATAGTTGATACAGAAGAATTACAAGAGAATTTTTATGTTAGTCCTGAAGATGATTATCACGTAAGAATTGGTAGTAAAGAATATTTTGAAATTCTATTTGATGATGACTTCAAAGAAATTAATGCTAACCTAACCTCTAAGGATCCCTTAAAATTTGTCGATACCAAAAAATATTCTGACAGGTTAAAAGAGGCTAAGAACAAAACCAATCTAAAGGATGCTATTAGAACGGCAGTAGGAAAATCTATGGGGGAAAAAATTGTAATAGCTTGTATGGACTTTACTTTTATAGGGGGTTCTATGGGAAGTGTAGTTGGCGAGAAAATCTCTAGAGCAATTGATTATTCACTCAAAAAAAAGATTCCTCTTGTTATAATCTCTAAATCTGGTGGAGCTAGGATGATGGAAGCTGCTCTGTCACTTATGCAACTGGCTAAAACTTCGGTAAAACTTGCACAACTTGACAAAGCAAAGATACCTTATATTTCTCTTTGTACAGACCCAACTACTGGTGGAACAACGGCTTCTTTCGCAATGCTTGGTGATATTAATATTAGTGAACCAGGTGCTTTAATTGGATTTGCAGGACCTAGGGTAGTAAAAGATACTACTGGGAAAGATCTTCCTAAAGGATTTCAAAAAGCAGAATTTGTTTTAGATCATGGATTTCTAGATTTTATAAGCCATAGAAAAAATTTGAAGAAGAAAATTAATTTATATTTAGATTTAATTCTCAATAAACCTATAAGAGAATAAAATATTCTTAAATAAATCTAAGTTTCCTTATTTTTATTATATTTGCGCCTCTGTTTATAACAGATGTAATTTATACATAATAATTATTAAAAAATGTTTGCATGTATTTAACTAAGAAAATAAAAGAAGATTTATTTAAAAAGCATGGTGAAAAAGCCGAAAATACTGGAAGTGCTGAAGGCCAGATTGCACTGTTTACCTTCAGAATAAATCATTTAACTGAACATCTTAAGAAAAACAAAAAAGATTTCAACACGGAAAGATCTCTTGTTAAGCTAGTAGGAAAAAGAAGATCCTTGTTGGACTATCTAACCAAAAAAGATATTTTAAGATATCGAGCAATTGTAAAAGAGTTAGACTTAAGAAAATAATTGATTATAATTAATAGATCAAATCCTAGTAATATAATTATTCATTGGTTTAAGATAATATCAACACAAATTTTATTTAACCAAAAAAAATAATTATGAAACCAAAAATTTATAAAGAGCTAATTGACTTAGGCGATGGTAGAGAGATTTCTATTGAAACAGGAAAATTAGCAAAACAAGCTCATGGATCAGTAGTGGTTCAAATGGGTAAAGCGATGCTACTTTGTACAGTAGTCTCAAACTATAAAGCAAGTCCAGTAAACTTCTTACCTCTTACTGTTGACTACAGAGAAAAATTTGCTGCTGCAGGAAAATATCCTGGTGGATTTTTCAAAAGAGAAGCAAGACCTAGTGATGGAGAAGTTCTAACGATGCGTCTTGTTGACAGAGTACTTAGGCCACTGTTTCCAAAAGATTATTACCAAGAAATACAGGTTATGATCCAGCTTATGTCGCATGATGAAGAGGTAATGCCAGATGCACTAGCAGGTTTAGCTGCTTCTGCTGCAATTCAACTAAGTGATTTTCCATTTGAATGTCCTATTTCTGAGGCTAGAGTTGCTAGAATCAATGGAGAATTTGTCATTAACCCATCTAGAGCTCAGCTTGAAGATTCTGATATAGATATGATGGTTGGAGCTTCAGCTGATTCAGTAATGATGGTTGAAGGTGAAATGGATGAATGTAGCGAAGAAGAAATGGCTGATGCAATTAAATTTGCACATGAGTCTATAAAAATTCAAATTGCTGCTCAAGTTAAATTAGCTAAAGCAGTAGGAAAGAAAGAAGTTAGAGAATATGAAGGTGCAGTTGAAGATGAAGAATTGGCTAAAAAAATTCATGATGCTAGTTATGATAAATGCTATGCAATTGCAAAAAAGGGCTCTTCAAAAGCAGAAAGAAGCTTAGCTTTCTCTGAGGTTAAAGATGAAGTTAAGGCTTTATTTACTGAAGAAGAATTAGAAGAGCAAAAAGAACTAATTGGCAAATATTATAATAAAACTCAAAAAGAAGCTATAAGGGAGTTAACTTTAAGTGAAGGGCTTCGTCTTGATGGAAGAAAAACTACTGAAATAAGACCAATTTGGTGTGAGGTAGATTACTTGCCATCAACACACGGATCATCTATCTTTACTAGAGGGGAAACACAAGCGTTAGCTACTGTTACTCTTGGTACTTCTAGAGAAGCAAATAAAATTGATATGCCTTCTTATCAAGGTGAAGAAACATTCTACCTGCACTACAACTTTCCGCCTTTTTGTACAGGAGAAGCTAGACCCTTAAGGGGAACATCTAGAAGAGAAGTTGGTCATGGTAATTTGGCTCAGCGTGGTTTAAAAGGAATGATTCCAGAGGATTGTCCTTATACCGTTAGAGTGGTTAGTGAAGTGTTAGAATCTAATGGATCTTCTTCTATGGCTACAGTATGTTCTGGAACAATGGCTCTTATGGATGCAGGTATTCAACTAAAAAAACCTGTTTCTGGTATTGCTATGGGATTAATATCTGATGGTGATAGGCATGCCGTTTTAAGTGATATTTTAGGTGATGAAGATCATTTGGGTGATATGGATTTTAAAGTTACTGGAACTGCCGATGGGATTACTGCTTGTCAAATGGATATTAAAATTAAGGGATTATCCTATGATATTCTTGTAAAAGCACTAAACCAAG
>LWDU01043998.1_pt1 | contig 11486 bp, 5 predicted proteins | sample 727161 | NCBI WGS metagenome assembly LWDU01 (sample SAMN04566230, study PRJNA314399) | hydrothermal vent metagenome | isolation source: deep sea hydrothermal plume seawater | place: Mexico: Gulf of California, Guaymas Basin | collected 2004-07-11 | reverse complement strand
TTTGCCCACGCCGACCTTCGAGGAACAAACCTTGAAGGTGCCACCCTGAGCGGGGCCACCTTTGTTGGCGCCCACTGGGACCACAAAACCATCTGGCCCCACGGCTTCACCCCATCATCTTCAAGGTATTGATTGGACAGGCAGAGGCTATTTCTGGGAAACAAAAGAATAACTGTGGTACAACAGGGGACTCTCTTGAAAGGACAGTTGCGGTGAGTAGAGTGAAGTCCCGTTTAGAAAATACGCCGAGCCTTCCGGGTGAGCTTTCCGTCAAAGATGTTGGATGCGGAAATTGTGCATCTTCAAGACCTAAAACAGGTCGTTAGGGTCTACTTATGAATGGCGGAAATGACGATTGGTCTGAAGATCCGTTGGAGGAACCATTTCGCTTTGACCCACTAGCGGGAGACTCAGCAAAAGATAAAGAAATAAACAGGACTTTACCTGAAGAAGGCGATTTGCTCGGGGGTTTTGTTGCCTCAGCACAAAACCCCAAGAAAGCCGGTCGGCAAAAAAACTCTGAAAAAATATGGCGGGTAGTTCTTTTAGTAAAAGTAGGAGCGGTTTTTTTGGTTGGCGCAGTTTTGGTTGTTGGTATCTGGCCGTTTCTTAACCAAGGTGAAACAACCGATCCGATCGACTGGGAAAATTATGTTCCGTCAGTGGTCCTTATCTATTCCCCAGGTTGTGGCCATGCAGGCTCTGGAACACTGGTGTTAGACAGTGGGTTCGTACTCACTAACGCTCACGTGGTTGTTGGCGACGATGGAAGACCCTGTGATCTTGAGATTTACGCCGCTAACGAGTCCTCAGAAGACCCCGAATGGGTTGCCTCGGGTGAGTTCATTGATTCGGCATTTGACGAAAAAATCGATTTAGCAGTTATTCGTCTCGTTGATGAAACCGGTCGTTCAGTGCAACTGGAAGATAGAGATTCAATAGAAATTGGCGAAATTGAAGTCGCTTTAGGTAGCGAATTAAAAGTAATTGGCTATCCCGGAATGGGAGGAATGAAAATCACCATTACCCCGGGCGAACAAGCAGGGTGGCAGACCTTTGATGGGGAGCAGTGGTCTGGAGATTTTTACAAAACATCTGCAAAAATGGGCCCCGGAGTGAGCGGTGGTGCAGCATTCGATGCAAATACGGGGGATTTTATAGGAATCCCAACCGGGGGAGGCGGAGAAACTGAAGAGGGGGGTGACACTATCGGATTGATCCGTCCCAGCCGATATGCACTGTACTTCTTAGAACAAGCTGAGTCAGCGGGATAAGCAATAATGAGGTTCATGAAGGGGTACACCAGACTGGCTCTGAACGGTTCAACTGGCGCCGCTTCAGTATTTAGTTTACCTTTACAAGATGCGACGCTTGAAGGTGAGGACGCGATGACATTTGATGACTGGGAGACAGGTCTCCCTTCTTCGATCGAAGTAACGGACAGTCAGCTGGTTCAGTCACGTCTAGTGCCGCTCATCTTTTCTATAATTTTTCTTGTCCTTTCGTTTGTATTTTTACTTCGTGGTGACTTCTTAACTGGGTATCTCATTGGTTTAGTGTCCTCTGTAGTTGCTTTTTTGGCTGTACTTGATGACCGTAAGCGCCAGTCAAGTGTTAACTTTTCTCAGACGATTCCTGTGGTTTTGCTTTCTAATGTGGTACGGATTTTAGCAACCATCCTTTGCCTCGCATCTATTACGCTTCTTGCTTGCGAGGCTGGCGCATGAGGGGGAGGAAACTATTTCTGGTGGGGAGTTTGGTGGCAGCCTTTGTTGTTGGAAGCTTTTTGCACCCTGCAAGTGCGGAGGAGACGAGTGGCTCGAGCCAGAGAGAAAGAACCACTGATGCTCTTACCAAATGCATCAAACAGAGCCATCAACTAAGTGTGCTGTTCCTTGTAGATGAGTCCAGAAGCCTTGGCGGGCCAAATGGAACTGATGGAAATAACTTACGTGTTGAAGGAATGGTTGAAGCGCTTAACGGCCTGGAAGAGCTGAGAAGCACTCTCGCCAGCCGGGCAGATGTTTCAGGCAACCGAGCTTTGAACATAGAAATAAGAATTGATGGTTTTGGAGATGAATACCTCGCCGGAAATAGTGGAGATTGGGAGATGTTGTCTGCAACGAGTTTGCCAGGGCTGATCTCGGCAGCAAATCAGTTTGCAGACCGGAATAAAAAATACTTCACCGATTACCGTATTGCGATGGAAGGAGCGAGCGGCGCATTCGCTGAATTAGAAGATGAGACTTGTCGGATGCTCTTTTGGTTCACTGATGGCGAATACGATTCCGATAACGGTAACCCTCAAGAAGTAGACGATGAAGAAAAAGAAGAGATTCGGACGACCCTCTGCGGCAAAGGAGGATTAGTAGATACTTTACGAGATCAAGGGGTAGCCATTTTGGCTTTTGCCCTATCAGCCGGGGCCAACCCACCGAATACCGACCTTGTGAAAGCAATTGCTGAAGGAGGTGACCATGGAATTTATTCGTGTGGGGCCGCTGGTCAATATGGAATCTTCACAATGGGCAGTTCAGCCGAAGATCTGATTAAGGGCTTTGCTGCGCTCTTGACCGACACGATCTTTGAAGCACAAGAAAACCCAAATGGTCAAACGCAATTGGGATGTCAAAAAACGACAGGAGATGTTGAACAATGTGTGATTGATTTCCAACTCGGCCCATGGACGGAGACTTTCGATCTTTACTTAGAAGTGCCTCCTAATCGAGAATTCGAAATCTTGGTTCAGCAACCTGATGGAACTGAAGTACATGTGCAGAATCTAAACGCCAACAGCGGGGTCTCGTTTAACGCACCTTCTACGAGTTGGCGGTTGCTCAGTGGCTCCGCAACTGAAATTGAAAACTGGGACGGTTGGTGGAAATTAATATTAAAAGGCCCTGGAAGTGAAGATGCTACGGCCACCATTAAGTTCGCTTTTGATGAACTGTTAGTGGCCGCTGATGAAAGTTTACGAATCAACCGGTCGGAGCCAGAAAGCTACTCCGAAGTTCCTTTGGTTGTCACTGCTGGCCAGAAACCGCTCACTGCTGAATCATTGAGCGAAGGGGGAGGACTGCGGCTCACAGTGATTGCTGTACTCCCCGGCGGACGGACTATTAGCAAGTTGGTTACCTCTTCAGCGGAAGGAGACACTCGTGTGCTGATCCCTGAAAGCTTTATAAAAGAAGCTCTTGAAGGTAGCGAAAAGTTTATTCCCTCGCTTGAACTTCAAGTCACACCAGAAGTTGCAATCGGCAGAGAAGGCGCTGGCGGTTACGTCTATCATGAATATGCACCAAGTTCGTTTCGGTATTGGCTTTATGACCAGATTCTTATTGAGTTAGACGAGCCCTCCCTTTCGTTAGATCGAGACGAGCCAGAAACTCTTGAAGGAATAGAAGTTAGCGTCACCGTAAATGGAGAGCCACTTGTTTTAGATGAAGGCACCCTGACGCTAAGGTTTGTAGCCAGTTTTCATGGTGGCGAAGAAATCAAAAGTAAAGAAGTGCAGGTAACTCCAGGAGGAACAGCAAGTATCCCTAGTGACTTTTTAGATGAGGCAATTAGGGAAGATGGGCCGGGGGCCAACTTGGTCTTGCTCAGAATAGAGGCCATTCCTACTTTGACAATCATGGGCGACGGGGAAACAGCAACTCACCCAGGGCACGAGCCAAGCGCTCTTCAGTTTGGGGTACGAACCGGGTCGGGTTACCCAGATGTTTATGAGGTAACGGCTACCGATATCAAGGAACAAGGCTCATCAAGGTTAACCATTCGGGGAACAGGCCCTGATGAAGGTGCAGGCGTGCTTGAAATATTGAGCCTCGCGAATCTACCAGAAGGTCTTGAGGGGACGCTTGCGTTAAAAGAAACGGTTACTTGCCATACACCTATAAAAGAGCCCTTCACTTGCATCGCAGAAATTACAACTAACTTCGATGCCAGTATGAAAGTTGAGTTCTCAGTAGTGATCGCTCTTGACGGCGACCAAGCGGAAAAAGGGCGAAAGGAAAGCAATATTCAAGTGAGTCTAAATATGAAGCGTTCGGTGGACGTGAGTGTAGTTACCAAGGTGGCTTTTATGTGGCTTGGCATTTTCTTATTTGTTCAACTCCTTCTCGCTGCAGTTACAGCAACACTTCTTTCTCGGTGGGCACCGATGCCGCCACTTAGCCGTTCAATTAACTTGGCGGTCCGTGTCTCCCCAGAAGGTTTAATAACGGCACAAGGCGGCGGGGCTTTATTCATAGAACCAGGTAAAACACAGTTTGTAAACCAACTTGAAAAGCCCGCCGGCCACGCTGACGTTGACGGGGTGGCTTTTTCAATCAAATGGTCGGAAACATTTATTGGGAAAGCTGGATTAGGCCTATTGGGTATCCAACGCGAGATGATTACGACCTCTGTGCCGGGAGCGCATTGTTTTGGGCCAGAAGGCCAAAAGTTGGTAAAGGAAACTGGCGTGGGCCTCGTCGGCACCTCATTGCAGAGGTCGTGGTCCCTATGGCTTACCAGTGCGGATCTGTTATGTCTAGCCGCCGGAGAATCAGTTGATGCAACCTTGTTACTCGTTCTCGTTGACTTTAGTAGTGAACCATTTGAGGAACAACTTGAAAAAGTGAGCGACAAAATCGACACAGTCATGGCTCGAGAAATACCTCGAGTAATTGGCGAGATGACGAAAGCACCAGAACAAGCAAAAGAAGAGACAAGCGGAGAAGGAGCGGTAGGCAGCACCATTCCTGATGATTTTGATCTAGACCCTCTTTTGCAAAAATCAGTCAAAACGGAAGAAACTGAAAATGAGTTCGAAGATTGGCCTTCAGACCCAGATGATTTACTTGCCTAAAATCAGGAAAATGAGGAGAGAAAAATGTTACGACCAGTAATCATGATCGGATGTGGAGGATCTGGACAGAAATCTGTTCGGTATGTCCGTGACGCAGTACGACGCCACCTAGACCACGCAGGGTGGGAAGGCGGATTTCCGCGTGCTTGGCAGTTTCTTGGCCTTGACACCCTCAATATGCAGGAATCCCCAGGAGAAATACCGACACTTCCTAACGATGATTTTAAAAGTGTGGCTTTAAATTTCGTCACTTACCCCAATCTCTATGACGCCCTTAAAGCAAGGCATGGGGTCACCAGTAAAGGGTACAAAGAACTCATCGGTTGGCTCCCGGCTCGGGATCAAGTATCAGTGCCGTTGCAGGCTGGTGCTGGTATTGTCAGCCTCGCTTCAGTTGTACGACCCAAAATACAAGAGATGTTTACTGAATGTGCGGCTGGAGCCCCAGAACTAGAACGAGTCTCTGAATTTCTTGGTGTCCCCGTACCCCCTGGCGCAGAAACACCAGCACCAATAGTGGTAGTCCTTGGTTCTATGGCAGGTGGAACCGGTGCTGGCATTATGCTTGATGTTATTGATTTAGTGCGGCGTACCAACCCGGGCGGGTCCTTCCCGGCGGCGGTAATATTCAGCCCAGATATCTTTAATTTTGGACCGAATGCAGCTATGGCCGCCAACGGACTTGCATTGATGTCCGAACTTATGTCGGCCTATTGGGACGATGAGCTAAGTGGCTCTGAACTTATCCCCGCTGTAATCCCTGTAGACAACCGTGGCCCACATTCCGTTTTCGTCATTGGTCGAAAAAATATGGATGGAGTCGACTTGCGTAATTCCGAGAATGTTTACCGAGCAGTCGGAGAAACCTTGGCAACATGGGTCACTTCTTACAGCGTTCAACAAAAAGTAATGGACTTCACCATTACCAATTGGACGGGCACAGCAAATGCGAACTCAGGAGGCTACCCCTTCGGTAGAAGGCATCAGAAAGGTGTGGTGTCTTCGTTCGGGTCTTCCACGCTTTCTATTGGCCGTGATCGATTCCGAGATTACACCCAAAAGCTTCTAATGCGTGAAACTATAAACCACCTCCACGAGGGGCATCGAAGAAAAGCGATCCTTGAATTGGGGAACGATGCAGACAATCTGACAGAAGTTGCACAAGTAGCCCGCCTTGTAAACGATAATCTCTTGGGATTCCTTGAGGAGTGCGAGATCAATGAGGCAGGCCAAGAAGCAAACCAAATTCAAGACTATTTTCACTCCAAAGACATGTTGCGAACTGAACTGTCCACAATTAAAGAAGAGATCACGTCTCAATTAATGGCTCGACAAATTGATGGAGCGACTTGGCAACAAATGGTGATGTCGCAGGCCAATATCGCTCGCAAATCGTCATCATCTCGTGCAACCAGTGGCTTTGATCACCTTGTAATTGAATGGGGCCCCGAAGTCTTTGATCAAATTCTTCGGACCACCTCGGTTTATATAGGCAAATATGGGCTGAAGGTAGCCAGTGGGCTAGTCCGCGCCGCTCAAGAAGAAGTGACTCGCATCGCTGCAGAAGTCCACGAAGAAGCACGACAAGATACGCAAGCGGCAAGCGTCAAGCGCCAAGAAGCGCAGTCAGCGTTTGTAGGCATCGGAGGCGGAAAGGTCGGTTTTGAGTCGGCGCCGGTCCAAACAGCAGTTGACGCAATAACAAAAGCAGTGGGCGGCGAGTGGCGGGCCACTCGCCGCGAAAAAGTTGTAGGGGCCATGACAGCGCTTTCTAGCCAAGTACTTGCACCGCTTATGGCCAGCCTTGACCAAGCAAGCGGTGTGGTGTTTGAGATGGTGTCACCGATCGACGGCCAACCTGCGCTAGTGGATTCTTGGCCAAAATATCAAGGTGGAATTCCCAAGCAATTTCTACCTTCACCCGTAGAGTTCTTTCTTGAAGAAACTGATACATGGGAAGGGTTGTTAGAAGACCTCACTACTGATGCATCTGAGATAGCCGCCAAAGCAGAAACCGGGCGGCCCCCCTATCAAGCGTCAAACAACATTGATGCCACCCGATTTTTGATCATTTCTGGAGGTTTTGCCTCAATGGGTAGAGACCGAGTCCCTCCTTTGGTCCACTCTCCAACTAGTTGGTCTCCTGGGGGGCAACCACAAATTAACGTTGATGCGCGATTCGCGTTGCTGGAAGAACGAGTAAAATCATGGATGAACCGCCCCGCAGGGAAAATGGCGCGAACCCTATCGGAAGGGTTAAGGGAATATCTCAGTGCAATTGATTCTGCCGGGCGTCCCGTACCGGAGCATTCTGAACGACTCAAAACATTTCGACAAAAACTAGGCCAGGCAGTTGATCAGTCTCGCCCTCTGATAGAAATTGATGTCGCCTTAAACAGCCTTGTGCACAACTTGCAACCAATCGTCAAAACAACTCAGTTAGTGCAAGGATTTCCATTCACTGCCGGCCACCCAGCACGAGAAACTGTTGAACAGATAATAAATAGTAGCGACGACCCATTCCTGTTCAGCGACAACGAAACTGAATCGGTACTAATTTCTTCATTTATCAACAGCCCTGTTCATCCCATGGTGCTTACTTCTCTAACCCAACCTTTGAAGATTGCCTTGAATTCGTTTGGTCAAAATGAAGGACAAATACAGGGCAGTTTCTGGGGTTGGCGACGCACCAAAACGTTAGAAGACTTCGTGCCCATGCCCGATGAAGTGCGTTTAGCGGTAATTCGAGGGTTTGCTGTGGCACGCCTTTTGGGATACATCACGACGAACCCTTCAAAACAAATATTAATAACTGGAGAAAGTGGCCCGATAGGGTTCCCTCACCCGTTGCTAACTGATGTAAGCAGGAACAACATTTTACCTGTTTTGCTTGAGTCGTTTTCTCTTTGTTTTGCCGAAGTGGCCACCAAACAACTTGCAGCATTCGATCCTTATAAACGGCTGCATGAATTAGGAGAAGGAACTGGTTTCCTCTATGAATTGGCAGACGAAGCGGTGGCATTTATTCAGACTGGCCAGCACTCGCTGCAACCGGTAGATGAAGCCCAAGCTCGAGCTATGCAGGCAGATACTGCCCAAGAGAGAAAGGAAAAAATGATGGCTTACCTAAAAAGGAACCTTGATCATTTTCAGGTGCTCTCCGGTCAGACATTCACGGGGCAAGAATACCGTACTCAAGCAGGGTCGGTGGTCCCGGAAGATACGTTAACCATTGAATTGATCCAAGATTTCATTGATGCCTACGAAGAAGTGGAGCACGCTGTTCTTGGTGAATTAGATGGAGGAGGGCGGGTTTGAGTAAACACCTCACTCTTTTTATTGCAGATCTCTCAGGAACTGAACACCAATTTGCTGAGGATTTTAAGAAATGGGCAGAGTCAGACCTTCTCGACAAAGTAGCGTTAATAGATGTTTATGAAGCAGCTGCTGGGTTGCAATCCCCGGCTTACTGGGTGAAAGGTGGAATATTAAACGAAACTAAGTTTGGGAGTGTGCTCACTGAAAATTTATGGGATGAAGTAACCTTGGTGTCCCTACGCCTAGGAAATCCGAGCAAATATGCGGCGAGTCGCTTTAAAGCAGAAGAGGCGGCGGCAGACATAATACGCTCGTCGTTTAATACGAGTGAAATTCGCCTGATGACTGTAGGTAACGCCAAACAAGGGGCTGCATTAACTAGAGAAATGTTCAGTCCTTTTTGGGATCTTCACCTTCTCCATGACACAAAGATAATTGCCGATATAAATGCAGCAATCCTCCAAACCGACGAAAGTGACTATTCTGTTGTGGCATTAATGCTGGCCGCATTATGCGCTGGGGGGCTTCGTTGGCAAGACGAAGTACTCGCGGACATCTCAGACCCATTCATGGGTTTAATGGCTCCAGCTCGAATCGCCAGAGGTCAAATAAGGGTTATTAATGCCGGGAGTTTCGTAAATGACGTTTTAGCCGGGGCTTTCCCAGAGAGCGGGCCTTGGACAACCCCTCGCGACGTCAAAGCAATCCAGGCACCAATCGGCGCAGAGGTCAGCGACCAACTCATAAAAGAAGTGGTGGTTGCTGGTTCTTTTAGTTGCCGTCAGTTCAAAGAACCACCTGAGTCAGTAGCGACGGCAATTGGGATCGCCGCTGGATTGAAACTATTTATTCGACATTTTTCTCAAACTCTTAGGCGGTCCCCTTTCACACTTATAAATCAAGCAACTACCAAAATAGGAGAAAGAGTTGCCGGGGCGGCACAAAACTTGACTTTTGGTGGGCAGTCAGCGGTGATCATCAAGTTTCGACCCAACGCTCCTTCGGCGGTCGTCAATGAGACGTTAGATAAGTTAAAAGTCTCAGGCATGCCCGACCTGAACCCGGCGGCTATCCCTGACCCAACCCCTTGGAAGGTGTTGCGCCGGTCTGCCCTTTCGCTCTTGGATGGCGGCGATTTTCCCTCGGGCGTGTCTGCCCCGCTTCATGGAGTAAAACGGCTACTTTTTGTCGACCCCTCAGCGGTTGGCCCGCCTCCAAATGGCGAATCGTTCGTTCTGACTTTTTCAGAAAATGAAATTCTTGGGCTCCCAGCGGACTTGCTCATGGTGGATGCCATGGACATTGTTGATGTCCAATCAATAGACCAAGCAATTGCTGATCGTATTGATCCTAAAAATATTCCTGACGGTGTTTCTGATGAGGGTTACTTAGAAGAAAATGGCCCAGTCCTATCTCCGAGAACAGGCGAGGGCGATCCAGAATTACACAAACCTAAGCATCCAGATTATAGCCCCGCAGACTACTCTCCGATTTCAGCGTTTTATCAAGGGCCGAAAGACCCGGTTCCGCAGAATTATACCTATTCGCTCCCTTTACATAAGCAAGCGTTAGAAGATTATGAACTCATTGATGGGCTTTGGGCAGATAGCAAGCGGTGCGATCATTGTGGTGCAGCCTTCCATCATGGAGTGGTTTACCTTCATGAACCGTCGGAGAGACTTGTACACCTCGGCCATATTTGTGCAAAAAAATCTGGAATGGCTTCTGTAAAGGAAGACCCAACGCAAGATATTTTACGTGACCTGTCCCAACGTTGGAATAATTGGTATCGGGGTTCCAGCGGAAGCTTTCTTTGGAGGGTTGGAAGGCATCTTGCGAAAAGTGCTGATCGGGCTCGAGGCAGTTTGGCCAAAGCGCTAAAAGACTTTGAACGTGATCCGCAGCACTCCATAGGGGAAGACGCAGAGGCTAGAGAGCGTTTACGTTTATGGGCACAAAGGTCGGCTCTCGCCGGTTTAATTTTTTTAGGGGTTTTGGTATTGAGCATCTTTATAGATTCTCTTTCTCCTTGGTGGATTGCGCTTGCTGGAGGGGCAATGGTTTTCTCTCTTTTAGCCCGTTTGGCGTTGATGACACGAGACCTAGCTCGGTTGCAGACACAGTTGACGAAAGGAGATCGTGACCGCAGGGTCGCTTTATTAAGGGTTGGGCATTTCTCAAGTGAACTTGCTCGGTTAACGAATGCTCTCGAACAATTTGGAGATTGGCAAGCAATAATCCGGACGGTTTCTCATACCCCATTTGGCTCTCTAAATACTCCCAAGAAATTTGAAGAAGATGTGGACCATTTTCCCCGCCCTCAGTCTTTTATCTACGGCAAAGCGAAGCCATCCGCCGCGCAATTGACCGAAGCCCAGTTAAATGCACGCGAGATGACAATGCATAAGGGGTGGCTCTCAACTATTTATGAAGGATCTAAAGAAGAGTGGTCTTCTCGCTATCAAAGCGCGCTGCTTTTTGATTCGGCGCCCGAACCCGAAGTAGACAACAGTCCAAAGGGGACTATTCAAGGAAGAGACTCAACACACCATGCCGTATTGAGCGCTCGTCAAGATTTTCGGTTGTGCCTAGGTGAAGGCATTCTTCAAGCGTCGGTAGTTGAGGTGCATAAGAAAGCAATCACTGCGTGGATGGGTGAAAAGATGCTAAATGATCTGTTGGGGCCAGTTCACGTGGAGGGGCCGGGTCTGGCTCTAAACGGAATGATGCCAACTGAGTTTCTTGAAGGGATTCTTATAGACCTTGAAGAGGAACCTCTTTTTGATGTTGATCTTTTTGGTTTTGTAGGGAAAGGTTTGCAACATCGCTCCAACAACGTAAAACTGACTCGTCCCCATGGAGAGCAAAATCGGTTGTTCGCTTTGGTCAACGGAGTAGACCTCGAAAGAGATTTGATTTTTGCCACGTACAGGGTGGTGTTTTCTGACCCGATTCCACCCGAGGAATTGAGGGGATGGGGAGATGGCGACAAAGGTCCAGAAGGTGGTGGGTCACCGGTGTCCGGGAACCCAAAGGGTTCCCCTCAAAGCCCTAGCGGCGGCGGAAGCATCGTATGATTCTTACCTTCTTGGCTACCGAAAATACTGTTTACGCAATGGAGGCCCCTAAGTTCGGTGGTTTCGTTGCCTAATACTATGACCACAAAATAATCTGGCCCTATGGCTTTGGTCCGCCCGCATCGAAGTATTAGTTGAAATATCACCACGCAACTTCTGAACACCTTTAAAAAAGGCAGGATAGGAATAAGCGACCCCTTGAAAGGACAGTTCCATGAAATGGCTCAAAGGCCCGTTTA
>LWDU01042565.1_pt1 | contig 11487 bp, 12 predicted proteins | sample 727161 | NCBI WGS metagenome assembly LWDU01 (sample SAMN04566230, study PRJNA314399) | hydrothermal vent metagenome | isolation source: deep sea hydrothermal plume seawater | place: Mexico: Gulf of California, Guaymas Basin | collected 2004-07-11 | reverse complement strand
TCAACTATTTGATCTCTGTCGTAATCCCAAGAGTTCCGTGGAACAAATTCGGAAACTACTGTCCGAAGGAGCCAATCCAAATTTCGAAGTGACCACCGACTGGGATCATGAGAGCGAAGGGGAGGCGGTCCTGGACCACGAGGAAAAGGTGGTACTGGCAAACAAGTCCGAGATGTCACCCGATTTCATGGAAGAGGAGCGCGAGTACTCGATGTTGATGGTTGCCCTGGAGGTCGGGCATTCGAATGAATTCATCTCCTTGCTCCTCGAGAAGGGAGCCGATCCGGAGGGGCCACACACTCTCGATCGACATGAAGAATGGTCTTACACGCCACTGATCATTGCACTGCAGAAATCGGCTCCCTTCGAGGTGATTCAGACGCTGCTCAAGAATGACGCCAATGCAGAAACCATCGACGGGGAATATACACCTGCCATGCTCGCCGTGATGAACTACACAGACCCAGAGGTCTATCTGACGCTGATCGAAGCGGGATCCCCCACCGAGGGCAATATGCAAAAGGAGTCGGTGCTGACGGTGGGGCTATCAGAAGATAGATCCTTGCGAACACTCAAGCCCATCATGGAGATGTGCGATAATCAGCAAAGCTCTCGCCCGCTGCTGGTATGCGCTCGATCCACCACGAGACCCAATGTCTTCGCTGCACTCCTCAAGGTAGAAGATGGGTTCTACACCGATGAAAACAAGAAAACCCTGGAGGGCGCACTCCACGCAGCTCGCAATAACCCGGCACTGAAGAATCATGCTGTTCTTCAGCGCCTCGAAGAAATCATAAAGGAGAAGAAATCATAAAGGAGATGGACGAGTGATCGCTTTCCCCGGGCCCCTTCAGGCGCTGTAGCGTTGCTCAGTTTGGCCTGGGAGATGCCGGCGCGTTCTCGGTACTGGGTGACGGTGCGGCGGGCGATCTTGACGCCGCTGTGGGTCAGTTTGTTGGTGAGTTGTGTGTCGCTCAGGGGATAGTTGTTATCTTCTGCCTCGACGATGTCACGGATCGACTCGCAGATGCTTTCTCGGCTCGCCAGCTTGCCATCTTCTCTGGCAACTCCCCCGGTGAAGAGGCGACGCAACTCGATGACTCCGTTACTGGAGTTACACAAATTCCATCCTGATCAGTCCTTATTCCACTACTGTTCCAGGAAAGCCATGCCCATCTTAGACCCATTAGCAAGTCTGGCTGCCAGGTTGCCTCTACCGTCTTGCAGGGCAATCTGTTCAAGCCTGTCGAATACAGACTTGAGGTAACTGGCCTGATCCAAACTGGGTGCTCTTCGCCGCCCCCCTGGCCTACTGTGAGCAGTATAACAGTTCCGATGCACTTTCTCGAAACTGCTCATCAGATAACTCTGTTCCTGCTCGGTAACTGCCATCCTACTGACGAACCCCGCCATATCTTCCTTGACTTCAGATTCGAATTTAGACTCCCTATCCTGATAACTCCACACGAAAAATGGTACTGCGATGACAAACAAAATGAGTTTTCCCCATTTGAAATTACTGGCTCTTCTTCGGGGCTGAAAATCTGATGGCGAAACCGCCCGCCTTCGCTGAGGTGCCCTCTTCCTTCGAGGTGCCTTGATGGGAAGTCTATGGTCCATGAATACCCCTTTCTTCTTCGACTACTAAGAAATGAATGCACGAATCAGAGATGTAATCCGATTGTTGGCGACAATCGGACAGGTCGTCCCGCCGCCCACCACACTCCAGAAAAAACTGAAGAAACGGCCACGACTGGCCCTGATCCCCGAACTAGATCCCCCACCGAACTCGATGAAATTGTTGAACCCGGTGGAAGACTCCCCATACGTCCTCTCCCTTGCCATTGGCAGGCACCCAAGAAACGCTTCAGTGTGAAAACGCCGAAATTGGGTCAGGCGATCCTGAATAAACTGCTGTGGGATGCGAAATCGCATTGGAATTAACAAACCCGGTCCCTCTCGTGGAGAAGAACCGGGAATAATGAACTCTAGTATCAGCGCCCTCAGGCGCTGTAGCGTTTTCTTAGTTTGGCCTGGGGGATGCCGGCGCGTTCTCGGTACTTGGTGACGGTACGGCGGGCGATCTTGACGCCGCTGTGGGTCAGTTTGTTGGTGAGTTGTGTGTCGCTGAGGGGATAGTTGTTATCTTCTGCCCCGACGATGCCGCGGATCGCCTCGCAGATGCTTTCTCGGCTCGCCACCTTGCCATCTTCTCTGGCGACTCCCCCGGTGAAGAGGCGACGCAACTCGATCACTCCGTTACTGGTCTGCATGTACTTGCCGTTACTGGAACGGCTCACCGTCGAGATATGGACCCCGGTGGCATCGGCGATCTCCTGCATCGTGAGTGCCTGGATCTGGCCCGGGCCATCGCGCAGGAAGTCCTGCTGACGATCGACGATCGCCTGGGCGATGTCGATGAGGGTACGACGACGTTGATCGATGGCGTGGATCAGCCAGCGAGCGCCCTCGACGCGGGTACGGATGTACTCGGCGACTTCCTTCTTCACCTCGGGCTCCTTGAGGATGGCGGTGCACGCCGGCGAGATGCGAAGATCGGGTAAACGATCCTGCGACAGGCGAGCGACGAAACGGTCTCCCACCTCATCGATGGTGATCTCGGGGACGATTCCCAGATGACTGGTATCGACAAATCTCGATCCTGGATCGGGATCGAGCTGACGGATCAGATCGCAAGCTTCCTGCACATCGCCAAGAGACACCTTGAGGGTCTGAGCGATGCGCGGTAGCGAGTTCTCGAGCAGATCGTGCAGGCATTCCGCCACGATGCGATATTCGATGGCATCCTGGTCACAACCCAGCTGCAACAGCAGGCAATCGGCAAGGCTGACCGCGCCGATCCCCGGCGGATCGAGTTGACGTACCCGCTGCAACGCCTGTTCGATGGCACCGACCGAAACGCCGGAGCAAAGGGCGAGGTCTTCACACGAACCGATGAACCAGCCCTTCTCATCGAGATTGCCGCATACCATCTCGCAGGCACGTTTCTCGGACTGATCGAGATCGACCATCTGTAACTGTCGAAGCAAGAACGCCTCGAGCGATTCGGGGCGATCCGCGGTGTTCATCAGCGCTTCATGCTTGGCATCCGAGGCATCGGAGGAGCCGACTTGACGCCGCTCTCCGGTCATCGGCTTCTCCCACCGATCGACGATTTCCATCAACCGGCGCGTCTCCTCATCGGAGGAAGTGGAAGCGGTGGTGGCTTCTCCAGGGGTCGGATCGACCAGCTCGAGGGCGGGGTTTTCGGTGAACTCCTGCTGGATCCTGGCCTCGAGATCGGCCACACCCAGTTGCAGGATATCCATCGAGAGAATCAATTGAGGTGCAAGAACCTGCTGCTGTTCGAGTCGACCCGATAGCTGAAGACGCACACGTCCCCCTCTCGGACTCCACCTGGGAGTCACTGGTTCGAGGTGCGAGAGACGTGGTGTGGGTCAGGGGCACTCGGCCCCCTCTCGCAGACACCCGGACACCTGCCCGGGTTCATCGATGTGGATCAGCAGCGGGCCGATCTTCCGTCAGATGCGCTGTCCGCCTACCGGACGCCCCTGGCCGGGGTCCCGGAAGACACGATCGAGCTTTCGCTCGACATACATCGCTTCATCATCCGGTGCGAACCAGATCCTTTGCCCCGTCGAGAGAGCCTCCACCAGCTGTGTTCTCAGCAGTGGTGGTACCTTCTCGAATTCCTCCGAGAGTGCCATCCGACGCATCTCCCACGATAGATCGTAGCAGTGCTCTTCATCACTCATCGTCGGCTCCATCCTGGCACGCAACCAAAAGAGTTGCGCTGGATCTGTCACTCCATGTTCCGAGGGGAACTGACCGCCATCGCCGATCTCCACAGCCGCTGCTGCGATCCGCCATGGGCCAGGAACTCCCTCTCTTCACGACGAAGAATACCCCGCTGCAGCGGAGCCCGTCAAACTCCAGAGACGGGAGCGGACCGGAGCAGGAAAATCTTGCCGTCTCCGATCCTACCGGTACGGGCCCCGGCGGCGATCGATTCCATGACCTGCTCGGCGAACAACTCATCGACCAGCAGTTCCAGGCGTATCTTCGGCATGAACGCCCAGCCGCCATCATCAGCGCTGTAATCGTCGAGATGGCCCTTCTGGCGACCGTACGCACGGACCTCCTGGAAGTGAATGTGGTGGATCGACGGCTGTCCCTGGAGTTTCTGGAGCACATCTTTCAGACGATAGGGACGCAAGATGGCGACGATTCTCACCATGACGACCGATCCCCCCCCTCGACCAGTTCAGACCACAATCCCTGCTCCTCCAGTAACTGCTGGAGCTGCGGTGGATAGCCCTCGATCTTGAAGGAGACGGCACGATCGGACGCTTCCCGGGCGAGCGCCACCAGACCCAGCGCTCCGATCAGGTCGACCGAGGTGACCCCGCCAAGACGGACCTCGACGACGGTCCCGGCGCGAATCGCCTCGTACCCTTCCTGGGCCAGATGCTCGACCTGCTCCGCATCGAGCACTCCGCAAAGGTCGAGGAACTGGCGATCGCCATCGCCGCGACGCTCGACGGTGAACTTCTCACTCATCGAGTCCGCTCCCTTCTCGCCACCACCAGCGTGATGTCGTCGCTGGCCTCGGCACCGGCCACGTGAATGGCCAGATTCGCCAGCACCCCTTCGACCAGGTCATCGGGGGTGGCCAGGTTGAGTTTCTGAAGGATCTGAGCAAAGCGTTCGAGGCCGTACTCCTCTCCCTTCGAGTCCATCGCCTCGACGATACCATCGGTGTAGAGAATCAGCGAATCGCCGGGAGCCAGATTGACATCGCTGACCTCCAGCGAACTGCGAAAAATCGGACCCGGATCCATCCCCAGGGCGATCCCTCCCGGCTGAAACTGCTCGACCCGTCCCGATTCTCGGAGGATCAAGGGTGGATTGTGACCGGCGCGGGCGATCCGCACCTGTCCCCGATCGTGATCGAGTTCAGCCCAAGCGAGGGTCACGAACATCCCCTCGGTCATGTCGCGCGACAGACTGGCGTTGACCTCGCCGAGGATGGAAGCGGCATCGGGCTGGATCCTGGCGGCCATCCGCACCAGGCTACGGGTCATCGTCATCACCAGGCTACCGGCGAGTCCCTTGCCAGAGACATCGGCCACGACGATCCCTGCGCGATCTCCGGGGAGATCGATCACATCGTAGTAATCGCCTCCCACCTCCTTGGCCGGCTGATAGTAACGAGCGATCTCGATGCCCGAGATCACCGGCAACTGATCGGGTAACAGTGCATTCTGGATGCGAGTGGCGATGGAGAGATCGCGCGCCACCGCCTGGGCGTGCAGTTCCTGTTCCCGGGCATCGGCAAGAAAACGTGTCATGCGGTTGAAGGAGGAGGCGAGCGCCCCCAGTTCATCGATGGTCGAGACGGTCGACTGATGCTGGAGATTCCCTCGCGCCACCTGAGCCATATCCTCTCTCAACCGTCGCACCGGACGAGTGAGGAAGAACCCGACGATCAACACGAACGGGATTCCCAGCAGCAGGACGGTCCAGATCTGTTGCGAACTCGCCCGCTCGAGACTATGTTCGAGACGCTCGATCGCCACGGTGCTGAGAAACAGTTGAACCGAACCGATCACCTGATCGGAATCATCGGTGAGATCGAGTTGGAACGAACGTACCGGTGCAATGCTGTTACCGTTGGCGAGCGATCCCTGGTGCACCCGGACTCCCGTTTCGGCAAGCATCGGAGGGGCGATCTCATCCCCGAGGGCGATCTTCAATCGATCTCCGCCGCGGGCGCTGGCGATCAGGGTTCTGCCACTGTCATCGAGCACCAGTACATCGAGGATGGTGTGCGGACCCGGCTTGTCGATGAAGGTATTCAGTTGCTTGGCCAGCTGGGTCTGAGCCTTCTGTTGATCGGTATCGGGGATGGTGCTGTCGGCCCAGAAGGGTGTGACCAGCGAACTGATCAGTTGCACCTGTTCGGAGCCGGTGCTGTTGACCTGATCGGCGGTCGCCTGCAAGGCGAGTTGGGTCGAGGTATTGCCCACCCACAATACGAAGGTCAGCAGTATGATGCCCGATACAGCACCGTACTTGACGGCGATGGGAAAAATCTGCCGTGGCGGCCTTTCGGCCGATCGAGATCTGGCACTCACCCCTCGAGCCAAATTTCCTCCGCTTCCGGCGCGGGAACTGCTGGGTCCGCTTGCTGCATCCTGGCCGGACGCCTACGGTAGTCGATGACCGGGAAGATACCACATTCATCGCATCCAGAGCGATCCCGGCTGCCGGTTCAGGAGGCTCGTTGACGGTCCACCCCGAGAAAAAGGATCCCCGTACCATCTGGCTGCTGGCCAGTTGCCGATTCGGCGAAGCGGTGGCGGTGGGAATGCTGATCCCGACCCTACCGCTCTTTCTCGGTACCCTCTCATCCCCGTGGGTCGATGGCCTGTCGGAGAGAATCCGCAGCGGCTTGCCGTTCCTCGCGGACTGGCTTCCCCAGGCGACGGTGGCCACCGATGAGGCGAAGACCGCGATACTGTTCTGTCTGACCGGCCTGGCGATGGCGCTGATCCAGATCTTTGCCGGCCGCTTCTCCGATCGGTTCGATAGTCGCAAGCCTCTGATCATCATCGGCTTGGCGCTGGGGTCGATCTGTTCCCTGATCATCCCGATGCTCGATCACTTCTGGCAGTTGTTGATCCTTCGTATCCTTCAGGGATCCTTCCTCGGGCTGACCTTTCCGCCGATGATGGCGATTATCGCCCGACACGCCCCGACCACCTCCGGCGGAAAGGTGCTGGGGCTCTACACGACCATCCGCCTGGTCGGTTTCGGCCTCGGCCCGATTCTCGGTGGAGTGGTGGCGGAATACGCCGGTTACGATGCGGTGTGCCTGGTCTCGGGCGCACTGCTGATGCTGAGCGTGGTGATGGTGGCTTCGCGGGTGAAAGATGAAAAAGAATTCAAGCACGATCTACAGCCCGATCGGGTGTTGCCTCCGGTGAAGCCGATCTTCCGCCTTCTGGGTGCAGCCATCTTCATCATGATGGTCGGAATCAGTGCTGTGATCTCGCTGTTTCCCTACTACGAGCGGGAATTCGGATCGAGCCAGTCTCAACTGGGGACGATGTTTGCCATCTTTGTCGCCACTCGCTGCATCTGTCAGTACCCCTTCGGCTGGATCGGCGATCGCTTCGACAAGAAGTGGGTACTGATGCTGGGACTGCTCCTCTTCATCCCGCTGGTGTGGATGCAGGCAGAGGTGCAGAACCTGACCGAGTTGACCTGGCTGAGAATGGGTCTGGGGATGGTCTCGGCGATGTTGAGCACCGCGGTCGGCGGCATCAGTGCAGAACGAAGTGAGCCGGGAAATCGCGCCCGGGTGATGGGAATCAACACCCTCTGCTTCAGCCTCGGCACTGCGGTCGGGCCGTCGCTGACCGGATTCATCGATTCGCAAACCATCGCCTTTGCCATCCCGGCACTGGCCGCCTCGATCCTGTTACTGGCGACGCTGGCGTTGCTACCCTCCGACCGAACCGCACGGCTACTTCAGGAAGCCCCCCAGTAGCGCATCCCGACCCACAGTAGCGGTGCCACCACCAGGCCAGCGGCGACATCATCCAGCAACACTCCCCAGCCTCGTGGTAACGATTCGAGGCGGCGGATGCCGAACGGTTTCAGTACATCGAGAATTCGAAAGCCAACAAATGCAGCGGCCCAGGGCCAGATCTGATCGACCGACTCCGGCGCCAACCACGGCAAGGCACTGAGTGCCAGCCACTGTCCGGCGGCCTCGTCGATGACCACCGCTCCCGGATCCTTCTTGCCGAACAGCGCCTCGATTCGTTCGCCGCAGATGACACACCCTGCAGATGCGAGGATTCCCAGCAATGGGAACAGATACGGCTGGAAGGATGGATCGCAGATGTTCCAGGCGCCCCACCCGACGACCAGTGCCGCAAGGGATCCTGCAGTACCCGGAGCGACCGGGAACAGTCCCGATCCAAAAAAGGTCAGGACGCTTCGATCGACCACTTCGGAGATCTTCAAGCGGAGTTCTGCTGCTGCTGGCTGGAGCGGGTCGCCACCAGGATGTAGTCCGCCGCCGACCAGAGGGTTGTGATGAGGGTTCCCCAGAAGAGGATGACGGTGACCACATCGAGGCTCTCCAGCAGCCACGGATAGAAGCCACTTCCTTCATTGGCCTGCTTGAACATCACCGCCGGAATCAGCATCGACTGCAGCACCATCTTGAGCTTGCCGCCGCCGCGGGCACCGAACTCGATCCCCTGGCTCTCCATGTAGGAGCGGATGCCGCTGACGAGGAACTCGCGGGCGACGATGATGACGACGAACCAGGGGCGGATCAGTTCAGGAGTCAGATGGACCAGATAGACCAGCGTTCCGCAGATCACGATCTTATCGACAAAGGTATCGGCGAGTCGCCCGAAGGCGGTGACCATCTTCCAGCGTCGTGCCAGGTAGCCGTCGATGAAGTCGGTGGCGACACAGAGGATGAATGCCAGCGCCGCGAGATTGAGCGCCAGATGGCGATCGCCGATGATCCCCCAACCCCGGATTTCGAGGGTCAGCATCGCAAACAGAAGAAAAGCCATGGCGAGGCGGCTCATCGTGATCATGTTGGGTAGATTGCGCCAATCTTTCCCCTGGCTGCCCATCATGCCTCTCTTTCTCTCCGGTCAGACGACCTTCAGCGGTTCTGCAATCAGATCGTAATCATCTGTAGCGGTGATGCGACATCGAATCATCTCACCGGCCGCGGCCGAGCCACCGGGGAGGCGGATGATGGAGTCGATCTCGGGCGCCTCGGCGTATGAACGTCCGAGGACAGCGCCACTGTCGGGACAGATCTCATCGACCAGCACATCGACCTCGGTGCCGATCCGTTGACGGTTCCAGCCAAACGCCACCTGTTGCTGGGCCAGCATCAACTGCTCGACGCGAGCCTGCGCCTCCTGTTCGGGGATTCTCCCCGGCAACTTCTCCGCCGGGGTGCCTTCTTCTGGCGACCACGGGAAGACTCCGACCCGCTCGATGTGGTTCTCCTCGACGAATCCGACCAACTTCTCGAACTGCTGACGAGTTTCTCCGGGGAAGCCCACGATGAAGGTGGTTCGCAACACCAGTCCTGGAATCCGCTCACGCATCCTGTGGAACAGTTCTCGAGTACCCTCTTCTCCCAATCTTCGACCCATGCGCCGCAGCATCGTGTCATCGATGTGCTGTAGCGGCATGTCGATGTAGGGAATCACCCGCTGACAGCGGGCTACCGCATCGATCATCGCATCGGAGAACTTGTAGGGATAAGTGTAGAGCAGACGAATCCAGTCGATTCCATCGACCTGGTCGAGTTTCTCCATGATCTCGGGAAGGAGGAACTCTCCGTCGATATCGAGACCATAAGATGTGAGATCCTGGCTGATGAGATTGATCTCACGGGTGCCGTTGGCGACCAGCTCGTGAGCCTCGTTGACGACGAATTGTGGATCCTTGGAACGAAAACGGCCGCGGAAGGATGGGATCGAGCAGAAGGTACAGGGATTGTCGCAACCCTCGCTGATCTTCAGGTAGGCACTATGCCTGGGAGTGAGCCTGAGGCGCGAATCCTCCGACCAGGCCGGATGCGATGCACTTCCGACATGGATCCGCCGCGCAACCCGCACCTCTTCCATCAAGCCGTTGAGGATCTCTGGCATCCGCGGATACTCCGACATGCCGACGATCGCATCGATCTCGGGAATCTCCTTGGCCAGTTCTTCCGGATAGCGCTGCCCCAGACAGCCGGCCACCACCACCCGCTTGGCGGGATCCTTCTCCTTGAGGCGAACCAGATCGAGGATCGCCTCGATCGACTCCTGCTTGGCGCTCTCGATGAAGCCACAGGTGTTGACCATCAGGATATCGGCATCTACCGCTTGCTGCGCCACCACGAAGCCCTTGGCACCGATCCGGCCGAGGATCACCTCGGAATCGACCAGATTCTTGGGACAGCCGAGACTGACCATATGGATCGCCAGTGGTTGCATCGTGGGTGCCGATCCTCTCGCTGAAGGATCGGATCGGGGTACTTCCCCGATCTCGACCCTTCGACCGATGAACATTCTAACACTCCTGCGACGAAGGGCCACGGAACCGGAGCCGCAGCGGCCCCTCGACGAGCGCCTCACAGGATGCTTCGATGTACGCCATACACCGGGAAGGGATCCCCTGATGGCCTTGCACGGCACACTTCGAGAACTGACCGAGCTGGCTCTCTCCTGCGTTCAGCAGCAGTACCCCTACTACATCGGGGTGGTGCTCCGCAGTGATTCCGATCTCCAACTGCCGACTCAGCAGACGCCGGTGTTCAACGGAGCTTTCGATTGGCACTCGGCGGTGCATGGCCACTGGACGCTGGCCCGTGCCCTCCATCTCGATGGCGATCGCACACAACTGGGCGATGAGCACCATGGCGAGATCGAGACCTTCCTCGATCGCTCGCTCAACGAGCAAGATCTGGCGCGAGAAATCACCCACGCCGATGAGCACCGTGGCTTCGAGATCCCCTACGGCCGCGGCTGGTTGCTGATCCTCTGTGCCGAGTTGCGGCAATCGAACAGTCCGCTGCTCGAGCGCATGATCCCGCTGGAACAACGAGCCCGACGTGATCTGCTCGCCTGGTGTGATCGCCTCACCCGCCCGATCCGCTCGGGCCAGCACGATCAATCGATGTACTCGCTGGGAATGTTCCACGACTGGGCGGCGATCGGTGGCGACGACGAGGTGAAGCAACGCATCGAAGAGATCGCCCGGCGCCATCACGCAGACGATGTCGACCTACCGCTTCATCTGGAGCCATCGAACCACGACTTCCTGTCGCCGACACTGGCCACCGCCGACCTGATGCGAAGAGTCCTCACCGCGGCGGAGTTGACGGACTGGCTCAAGAAGGCCGCCCCCGCTCTGCTCGATGGCAGTTGGCCCACGGAGCCCGTCACCTGCCCCGATCCCAGCGACGGCAAACTCTCCCACCTCGACGGACTCAACCTGTCCCGCGCCGCAATGCTGCAAGCCATCGCCGAGACGTTGGGAGATCATCCCGCGATGTCCGCCAACGCCCAGCAACACGCCGACGCCGGCTGGGCCGGCATCGATCCCAACCACTACGCCGGCGCCCACTGGCTCGCATCGTTTGCGATGTATCTGGAGACGACGCGGTGGCGGGTTACACCAGAAGGTCAAACCGGATCACTGGAGTGAAAGTGCACGTGTCGGTGCTTCCTCACCTGGAACTCCGGGCATATTCTGTAAGTTGAATGAAATCACGAGATCAACGATGGGGAGTTTCCATGCGAGCTCACTTGAAGATGACACCGGGAATGCTGCTTGTGCTCTCTCTCGTCACGGCCACCGCTGTCGCTCAGGAACCCAATCGATTCAATGACACTCCACTACACATCGCCGCCAGCACTCACAATT
>LWDU01041149.1_pt1 | contig 11487 bp, 9 predicted proteins | sample 727161 | NCBI WGS metagenome assembly LWDU01 (sample SAMN04566230, study PRJNA314399) | hydrothermal vent metagenome | isolation source: deep sea hydrothermal plume seawater | place: Mexico: Gulf of California, Guaymas Basin | collected 2004-07-11 | reverse complement strand
GTTTTTCCAATTTGGTATATGCTACTGAAAATATTACTGATTTGGAATGTTTTTTAAATTCAAATGGTTGGGATGGGAAACATTATAAAACAGGAAATGACTTACCAATGGCCACCTATATTTATGAAGTGTATTTCCAAGATTTTGAAGGTTGGAAACATCAGGATAGAGGTCATATCTTTATTGTTAGATAGCTAACTATTATACCCTATATTTTTTACGCCAAATTAGCATTGCTTATCTAAAATGCAACACCTATATTTGCGGGCATTATATTTAGCATAAAAAATGAACAAGTTCAAGCAGTATAATCAATTAAGTTTGTCTAAAACACATAAAGAAGTTTTAGAAAATTGGGCGGAAACTAATGTTTTTAATCAAAGTATTGAAAGCAGAAAAGGGAGTCCTGCCTTTATATTTTATGAAGGGCCTCCTTCGGCAAACGGAATGCCTGGGATTCACCATGTTATTGCCCGTACTATTAAGGATTTATTTTGTCGCTATAAAATCTTACAGGGCTTTCAGGTAAACCGAAAAGCAGGTTGGGACACACACGGGTTACCAGTTGAACTAGCAGTAGAAAAAGAGCTTGGAATAACAAAAGAAGATATTGGCTCTACTATCTCAATTGAAGATTATAATAAAGCTTGTCGAACCAATGTAATGAAATACAAGGGAAGTTGGGAGGACATCACTGAAGAGATGGGGTATTGGGTAGATATGGAAAATCCATATGTAACTTATGACAACAAATACATTGAGAGTGTTTGGTGGTTGTTAGGCCAAATGCACAAAAAAGGCTTGCTTTATAAAGGACATACCATTCAGCCTTTTTCGCCAAAAGCAGGAACAGGGTTAAGTACTCATGAGCTAAATCAGCCGGGTTGTTATCGTAATGTAAAAGACACCTCAGCAATTGCTCAATTTAAAGTTGTAAATAATGAGGATGCTAAACTTTTATTCAAGAAAACAGATAATAATATTTACTTTTTAGCTTGGACAACCACTCCTTGGACTTTGCCTTCAAACACTGCATTAGCAGTAGGTAAAAAAATAGATTATTTATTAGTTAAAACTTTAAATCGATATACAGGAAAAGCAATATCGGTTGTTGTTGCCAAGGATTTGGCAGCTAAATATTTCAGTGCTGAAAATGCTGATTTAAAATTTGAGGAATATGAAATTGGCAAAAAGAATCTCCCTTATAAAATCATTGCAGAAATTAAAGGAAGTGATTTGGAAGGGTTGAGATATGAGCAATTATTAACTTATGCTCAGCCACAAGACGGAGATGCTTTTAGAGTAATTTTAGGCAATTTTGTAACCACTGAGGACGGAACCGGAATTGTACACTTAGCGCCAAGTTTTGGTGCGGATGATAATAGAGTTTGTAAGCAAAATGGTATTGGAAGTTTAACTTTAGTAAACAAACAAGGTAAGTTTATTGATGAGGTTACCGATTTTGCCGGGATGTATGTGAAAGATGAATTTTATACTGAAACAGAAGATAAACCAAAGTTATCGGCTGATGTTCAAATCGTGATTAAGCTAAAAGGAGAAAATCTTTGTTTTAAATCAGAAAAACACGAACATTCATATCCCCATTGTTGGCGTACTGACAAGCCTATTTTATACTACCCTATGGATAGTTGGTTTGTAAAAACTACTGATTACAAAGCTAGAATGGTGGAACTTAATAATACCATCAACTGGAAACCAAAATCAACTGGCAAAGGACGTTTTGGAAATTGGTTAGAAAACTTAGTTGATTGGAATTTATCACGTTCTCGTTTTTGGGGAATTCCTATTCCAATTTGGAGAACAGAAGATGGTGAAACTGAAATTTGTATTAGCTCAGTAGAACAATTAAAAATTGAAATTGAAAAATCAATTGCTGTAGGGGTGATGAAAGAAAATCCTTTGGCTGCATTTAGAGTTAGTGATTTTTCAGAAGGAAATTACACTACTTTTGATTTGCACAGACCTTATGTTGATAATATCATTTTGGTTTCTGAAGATGGAAAACCAATGAAACGAGAATTAGATTTGGTTGATGTTTGGTTTGATTCAGGAGCCATGCCTTACGCCCAATTGCATTATCCATTTGAAAACAAAGAACTATTTAAACAAAATTATCCTGCTGATTTTATTGCCGAAGGGGTTGACCAAACAAGAGGTTGGTTTTTTACTTTACACGCAATATCTACTATGCTATTTGATTCTGTTGCTTATAAAAATGTAATTTCAAATGGCTTAGTTTTAGATAAAAACGGAAATAAAATGTCCAAACGATTAGGGAATGCTGTTGATCCTTTTCAAATCATTGATAAATATGGTGCTGACGCTACAAGATGGTATATGATTTTTAATGCTCAACCTTGGGATAATTTAAAATTTGATGAAGGAGGGATTCAAGAGGTGCAAAGAAAATTCTTTGGCACACTTTACAATACATACTCTTTCTTTTCCTTGTATGCTAATATTGACGGGTTTACTTATAAAGAAGGGGATATAGTAATAGAAAATAGAGCTGAAATTGATAGATGGATTCTTTCTGAATTGAATACTTTAATTGCAGCTGTTGAGGTAAGTTATGAAGAATACGAACCTACCAAAGTAGCGCGATTAATTCAGGATTTTGTAATAGCCAAACTAAGTAATTGGTATGTTCGTTTGAGCAGAAGAAGATTCTGGAAAGGGGAATACAATGCTGAGAAAATTTCTGCCTATCAAACGCTTTATGAGTGCCTGGAAAAAGTAGCTGTATTGGCCGCTCCTATTGCCCCTTTTTTTATGGATCGCTTGTTTCAGGATTTAAATACTGTCAGTCAAAAACATTCCGTTAGCTCTGTACATCTTGCAGTTTTCCCAAAATCTAACAAGACAAGGCTTGATGCTAAATTAGAGCAAAGAATGCAGTTGGCTCAAAATATTACTTCTCTTGCTTTGTCACTCAGGAAAAAGGAAAAATTAAGAGTTCGTCAACCTCTTAGCAAAATTATGATTCCTGTACTAAATTCTGAAATGGAAATCAACATCAGGGCAGTAGAAAATATTATCCTTAGTGAGATTAATGTAAAAAGGATAGAATATTTAACAGCAGATTCTAAAGTATTAACCAAACAGATTAAACCTGATTTTAAAACTTTAGGCCCGAAATACGGGAAAAATATGAAATTAATTGCAGGCGCTATTGCACAATTTACTGCAAGTGATATTAAAACAATTGAGCAAAATGGCACTTTTTCCATCAATGAAAGTATCTGTATTGATTTAACGGATGTTGAAATTAGTTCGGCAGATATTCCTGGCTGTATTGTGAGTAATAATGATGGGATAACTGTTGCTTTAGATATTACTTTATCTCAAGAATTAAAAGAAGAAGGCTTGGCAAGAGAGTTTATTAATCGAATTCAAAATCTTAGAAAAGATAAGAAATTTGAAGTTACTGATAAGATAAATATTTTAGTTGAAAAAAATGAAGCCCTTAACTCTGCTATTCAAAATAATTTCATTTATATTTGTGATGAAACTTTAGCAGAACAATTAAAATTTATTGATAAGCTTAATAATGCAGAAGATAAGATTGAACTAATTGATGACATAAGTGCTAAAGTGAGTATTAAAAAACAATAATTATAATGGCTGAAAAAACTACATATACCAAAAACGAATTAGAAGAATTCAAAAAAATCATTCTTGCTAAAATTGAAAGTGCACAAGACGATTTAAACGTATTAAGATCCGCAACTGCTAATGATTCTGACAATGGCACAGAAGACACTTCTCCTACCTTTAAGCAGTTTGAAGAAGGTTCGTCTACTTTATCAAAAGAAGAAAATATAAAACTAGCAGAACGTCAAGCTAAATTTATCAGAAACTTAAGCGGAGCTTTAATCCGTATTGAAAATAAAACTTACGGAATTTGTAGAGTCACGGGTAAATTAATTGGCAAGGAGCGCTTAACATTAGTTCCTCACGCTACATTAAGTATGGAAGCAAAAAACGCACAATAGTCTGCTTTGAGAAAGATATTTCTTACCGCTTTTATTCTTGTTTTAATTGATCAAATCCTAAAAATTTGGATTAAAACTCATTTTATTTTAGGTGAAGAATTCCAAATTTTTGACTGGTTTATTATTCATTTTACCGAAAATAACGGCATGGCTTTTGGTATGGAATTTGGGGGTTATTTAGGGAAAATGCTACTTACATTATTTCGAATTATAGTTGTTGGAGTTGGGATTAAGTACATACTTAACCTTTCAAAAACAAAAATGCCTAATGGAGCGCTAATTGCCTTAGGTTTAATTATCGGTGGTGCAATTGGGAATATTATTGACAGCTCTTTTTACGGAATCATTTTTAATGAAAGCTATAATAATTTGGCTCAGTTTTTACCAGAAACAGGAGGTTATTCCTCATTGTTACACGGGAAAGTAGTTGATATGTTCTATTTCCCTCTTTTAAACAGCCATTATCCTCATTGGCTCCCAATTTGGGGAGGAGAGCATTTTATCTTTTTTCGTCCTATTTTTAATGTCGCGGATGCGGGAATATCGGTTGGGATATTTATGATATTACTTTTTTACAGAAGAGACTTTAACTAGGCTCTTTTCTTTGCATGTCACCATAAATGCTGCCATAAATACTTTTTCTTCCAGAGTGTTTCTTGATAAACTTTTCATTTATCCTTCTAAGAAAACCCGTGATCTTAAACTTGAAAGTGCTTAATAGAGGGACACTAATTGCCCCCCAATTTTCTGGAAAAGAATAATTATACTTAGCTAAAAAAGGCCCAAAAACATAAATTGCTTGCTTTCTAATCTCTTGAGTATAGTACTCTGACAAATTATTCTTTTTACCCGCTGTTTTATTGGCTACGGGTAAGGAGAGGGGAGATTCAACTCCTACTTTATTTAGTGCCAATAAATAATCCTCAGCTATATTTTCATGCCTTATTACAAAATTACAATTATCAATTGTCATACTTGAATAATTATCATAAGGCGTAATATGAAATTTTAAAAAATATTCTTGAAATGTCGCATTATTGTCTTTAATATAATTAAATCTTATTCTATGGTTTTTTGTAATATGACCGCCATTTTCTTTAAATAAATCAGGGTTTGTAAAATTTCCTTTAGCATTTGCTTTCATTTTTTCATAACCAGTTACGGCAATTTCCATTGGATTCCTTAACACTGCAAATACAAAATAATCCTTCTCTTGAATTGTTGCTGCTTTTATAAACTCATGATAGAGGGAATGTTTTCTTAAATATGGTTCTCCTTCATATTTAGCGTGAAGTTCTTTCGTTATTGCTGATGATGCTGAAAATGGCAGCCCAATAAAAAGAAATTTATACTTATGACTAATTATCATTCTATAGCAGTTTATTATTTATCAAATACTCGGCAATCTGAATAGTATTGGTAGCGGCTCCTTTTCTTAGATTATCAGAAACCACCCACATGTTTAGCGTGTTTTCTTGAGAAAAGTCTCTTCTTATTCTTCCCACAAAAACGGCATCACTATCTTTTGCGGTAATTGGCATGGGATAAGTATTTGTTAATGGATTATCCTCTAGCTCTACTCCATGCATTTCACTTAAAGCAAAACAAACTTCATCCAAAGTAAAATCTTTTTCAAAGCTCACATTAATACTTTCGGAATGCCCAGCAACTACAGGAACCCTAACGGCTGTTGCAGTAACATCTATGGTATTATCCAATATTTTCTTAGTTTCATTTGTGAGTTTCATTTCCTCTTTAGTATATCCGTTTTCTTCAAATACATCACAATGCGGTAAAGCATTCTGATAAATAGGATGAGGATAGACCATCTCTCCTTCTATTCCTTTCTCTTCATTTTCTAATTGCTGAACGGCTTTTACTCCTGTTCCGCTAATGGATTGATAGGTTGAAACTACCACTCTTTTTACGCCAAATTGTTTATGCAAAGGCGCTAACGCCATTAGCATCTGAATAGTAGAACAATTCGGATTAGCAATAATCATATCTTCTTTTGTTAATGCGTTTCCGTTTATCTCTGGGATCACTAATTTATGCCTTTCATTCATTCTCCAATAAGAAGAATTGTCAATTACCTTACACCCTTTTTCAGCTAATTTTGGTGCCCATATTTTAGAAACTTCACCTCCAGCTGAAAATAAAGCCAAATCAATCTCTTTTTCTAACAATTCATTAAGAGAAATTATAGTGTGCTTTTTTCCTAAATATTGAATAGCTTTCCCACACGACTTTTCAGATGCTACTGGAATTAATTCTGTTATGGGGAAATTCCTTTCCGCAAGAACTTTTAATATCACGCTGCCAACCATGCCGGTAATTCCTATAATTGCTAATTTCATATTCATTTTTTACTTCCCAAAAGTACTATATTTACCAATTATGAAGAAATCCATTTTTACTTTTATCATTCTGCTGCATACAAATCTAGTGTTTGGACAATTTGCTGATAATTTTTCAGATGGAAACTTTACTGCAAATCCTGCTTGGAGTGGCAATATTGGAAATTTTGAAGTAGATTCTTTTTTCAAATTACACCTAAATGATAGCATTACAAATTCTTCCTATTTGACCACCCAAAGCCAAGCTATCATATCTGCAAACTGGGAATTTGAAATTAAACTGGAATTTGACCCATCAACATCTAATTACGCTAAGGTGTATTTAGTTTCTGATCAGGAAAATTTAACAAGTGATTTAAATGGTTTTTATGTCAAAATTGGTGGTGCAAGCGGCACTGTTGATGATGTTAGTTTATACAAACAATCTGGGAATAACCACTCCATACTCATTGATGGTGTTGATGGTATTTCTGCTTTTAATCCTGAACTAAAAATTAAAGTGGTGCGCGATAGCATTGGAAATTGGGAATTATTCACAGATACTGCTGGGCAATATTTTTCAGAAGGCTTTGCTTTTGAAAATACACTTTTCCCTTCAAATTATTTTGGTATTTTGTGTAACTACACTTCAACTAGAGCAGATAAATTTTGGTTTGATAACTTTAATATAAGTGGTGATTCTGCTAATTTTTCTAATCAAACTATTCAAGAAAATGACATGGTTATCAATGAAATTTTTGCGGACCCCGTTCCAAGTATTGGATTGCCTGAATACGAATATATTGAGCTTTACAATCGTACAGATACCGCAATTGATTTAACCAATTGGACAATTATAATTGGAACAACTGATAAGATTTTTCCGTCATCAGTCATTGAGTCAGATAGCTTTGTAGTTTTGGTAAAAGAAGACGCTATCGATTCTTTTCCAAACAATATTTCAAAAATTGGTTTTTCTTCTATTTCACTCACCAATTCTGGTAGTGATGTGATACTAAAAAATGCTGAAGGAAAAACTATTAATGCAATATCCTACACAGACAAATGGTATAATGATGATAATAAAAATGAAGGAGGCTGGAGTATTGAAAAAGTAAATCCTAATCTTTATTGTGAAGGGCAAAATAATTGGAGAGCATCTGTTGCGAATATTGGAGGGACTCCTGGAAAACAAAATTCAGTTCTTGGGGAGTCAGTTTATATAGACGATTTCAGAATTACAAAAGCATTTATTATTGACGACAACAAATTGCAAGTTCACTTTAATAAAAGTATGGATAGCTTGCAATTAGTTGATAGCTCTTTTTTCTCAGTTAATAATAATGTCTCAATAAAAAGTTCGCCTATTGCTCCATTTTTTAGTAGCGCATATTTAACTTTTGGATTTAACTTTTTAGAAAATACTACTTATCCTATTTCTGCAAATGGACTCATGGATTGCTCGGGAAATTTTCTTTCAAATAGTATGAGTTTTGGTGTTCCTGATTCTGCTTTGGAAAAAGAAATTATAATAAATGAAGTGCTCTTTAATCCAAAAGATGATGGAGTAGATTATGTGGAAATTTACAATAATTCAAATTCTTTTTTTGATTTATCAAAGCTAAGGATATCTACCTTTTTTGAGTTTGGTTCTCAGAATTTTCCTGAAAATCCAAAAATCATTACAGAAGAATCGATTCTTTTTTCTCCAAAAACTTACTTAGTCTTAACTACTGATTCTTCAAAAGTAAAGGCACAATATAGTTGTGAAAACCCATATAGTTTTATTGAAGTAGCAAGTCTGCCAGCTCTTTCAAATGACAGTGGAACAATTTGCATTATACATCAGTCACAAAACCAAATGATTGATGCCTTTGCTTATTCTGAAGATATGCACTTTTCTCTTTTAGAGACAACCGATGGAGTAAGTTTAGAGCGTTTAGATCCGAATGCAAAAACGCAAAATTCAAAGAACTGGCATTCAGCAGCAAGCACTGTAGGTTTCGGAACGCCAACGCATAAAAATTCTCAAGAACTCATTACTCAGAGTATTGGGGAGATAAATATCAGTCCAAAATCATTTACTCCAAATAATGACGGCTATAAAGATGTTGCGTCTATCAATTGGCATTTTAGTGAAAATAATTTAATGGCTACAATCAAAATTTTTGATAGTGAAGGGCGAGTGGTGAAAAATATCCTTAACAATGAAATGATTGGCAATTCAGGTAATACAACTTGGGCTGGGACATCAGAAGATGGCTTACAATTAAATACAGGAATTTATATCGTTTGGATGGAAGTTTTTTCAGAGAATGGAAATGCTGAGCGATTTAAAGAGGTGATTGTGCTCAGTAGATAATGCCAGTTCCAACTCATATAGCTGAACTAATCAAAAATATCCCTAACAAAGCTGGGATTTATCAGTATTATGATAAAAAAGAAATCCTACTTTATATAGGAAAAGCTAAAAAGCTAAAAAAGCGGGTCTCTTCTTATTTTACCAAAACACAAGAACATGGAAAAACTAGGGTATTAGTTAGTAAAATTCAAGATATTAAATATGTAGTGGTAGCAAGTGAAATGGATGCTCTACTCTTAGAAAATAATCTGATAAAAAAGCACCAGCCCAAGTATAATGTAATGTTGAAAGATGGGAAAACGTACCCCTGGATTTGCATTAAAAACGAACCATTTCCTAGGGCGTTTCAAACACGAACAGTCGTAAAAGATGGTTCTGCCTATTTTGGGCCTTACACTTCTGTCCGTTTGGTAAAAACACTTTTAGATTTCTTTCATCAGCTCTATCCCTTGCGAAATTGCACGCTCAATTTAAGTGATGAAAATATAAAAGCTGATAAATTTAAAGTGTGCCTAGAATACCATATGGGGAATTGTTTAGGGCCTTGTATTGGAGAACAAACAAACACTAATTATCAAATAGGAATTGAGCATATCAAACAAATAATAAAAGGAGACATTCGTTCTGTAATTCAGCATTTAAAAACTGCCATGCTTAAATTTTCTGAAAAAATGGAGTTTGAAAAAGCCCAATCAGTAAAACAGAAAATTGATTTATTGAGCAATTATCAAGCCAAATCAACTATAGTAAATCCTAAAATAAATGATGTAGATGTGTTTACTATTATCTCGGATGAAACAACTGCTTTTGTCAATTATTTAAAAATAAATTCTGGAGCAATTATTCAGGCTCACACTTTGGAATTAAAAAAGAAATTGGACGAAACAGAGGAAGAATTATTACAATTAGCTATAGTGGAATTAAGGCAAAGATTCAATTCTACTTCTAAGCAAATTTATTGTTCTCATTCTTTGGAAAATGTTTGGGAAAACTTGAGCATTACCTTGCCTAAAATAGGAGATAAAAAGCAATTAATTAACTTGAGTTTTCGCAATGCTAAATACATGCTACTGGAACAAAAAAAGCAAAAAATGAATAATAGAGAGCGAGTGAATAATAAGCGAGTGCTGGAGCAATTGCAAAAAGATTTACGGCTTTTAGAGCGACCAAGACACATTGAATGTTTTGACAATTCCAATATACAGGGAACAAACCCTGTTGCCGCATGTGTTGTCTTTAAAAACGCCAAGCCTAGCAAAAAAGATTACCGTCATTTTAACATTAAAACAGTGGTAGGACCTGATGATTTTGCAAGTATGGGAGAAGTGGTTTACAGAAGGTACAAACGCTTGTTAAAGGAAGATCAGCCATTACCAGAATTAATAGTAATTGATGGCGGGAAGGGTCAGCTTAGCTCAGCGGTAAAGAGTTTGGAAAAACTAAACTTGAGAGGGGAAATTTCCATTATTGGAATTGCCAAGCGCTTGGAGGAAATCTACTTTCCAGGCGATAGTGTGCCGCTTTATTTGGACAAACGTTCAGAAAGTTTAAAACTCATACAACAATTAAGAGATGAAGCCCACCGCTTTGGCATTAGCCACCACCGAAAGCAAAGAGGGAAAGACAGCTTAGGAACTTCACTCGATAAAATTGACGGAATAGGCCCAAAAACAGTAGAATTACTGATTGCTCATTTTGGCTCAGTCAAGCATGTAAAAGCAGCTAAAAAAGAAGAATTAGTAAAGTTGATTGGAAAAGCTAAGGCGGATAAGATTTTATAAACTATCAAAAGGACTCTTTACTTTCAATAATGCAGGAGTAGCTATATGTGTGTAAATCATAGTGGTATTTAAACTATTATGACCTAGTAATTTCTGAATAACCCTAACGTCAACACCATTTTCTAATAAGTGAGTAGCATAGCTGTGTCGTAAAGTGTGAGGGGTTGCATTCTTTTTAATTCCTACTTTTTTAACTACCCTGTTAAATGTTTGACGAATACTGGTTGCTGTATATTTCCCTCCTTTTCGTCCTTCAAACAAATATATCTTTGGAGTAAATATCTTATAATACTCTCTAAGTAATAGTAGAATATTTTCTGATAAAGGAAGGTTTCTATCTTTATATCCTTTTGCTCCTCTAACTGTAATTATCATTCGCTCAGAATCAATATCCTTCACCTCCAAATTTACCGCTTCACTAATTCGTAAGCCAGCCGAATACATTAAAGAAATAATACATTTGTGTTTTATATTTGATAAATTATTTACCAGTTTTTTTACCTCATTCTTTGATAATACTGCAGGTAACTTTCTTTCTCTTCTGCTTGGCGTAAGGTATTGTATGTTTATAGTTCTATTTAATATTTCTTTAAAGTACAGTTTTAGTGACATTACCAATTGTTTCTGATAAGAAAAAGAGATTTTTTTATGATGAATAAGATTGTAGATGTATTCATGCAAATCTTGTTCAGAAACCTTATTTAATGGTTTTTGAAAATGACCTTTTACCAAGCCAACAAAAGATGAATATGTTTTTATAGTATTGGTACTATAGCGTTTAACCTCAAGTATTTTAACGAAATCAGCAACTGACATTTTTAATATTATTTTACAAATTATTTACTTTTACAAACATAACCAAATAAATTTAAATGGTTATCTACTATTTTTTGTATTATTGCATATAACTAGTTGTTGTGTACAATAAAATAAAATAAATGGATCCCTACTGGAAGAAGAAATCACAAGAAGAAATAAAATCAATTGTCTTC
>LWDU01044010.1_pt1 | contig 11488 bp, 6 predicted proteins | sample 727161 | NCBI WGS metagenome assembly LWDU01 (sample SAMN04566230, study PRJNA314399) | hydrothermal vent metagenome | isolation source: deep sea hydrothermal plume seawater | place: Mexico: Gulf of California, Guaymas Basin | collected 2004-07-11 | reverse complement strand
ACAATGAAATCCATCCCTACGATCATTTGGTCAACCTGTTCATGTACAACGTGGAACATCTGTTCCCCCTTTTTGTCCATGATCTTGAAATCCAGAATGACAGATTCTTGTTCTTGAGGAATGTCACGGCCTTGGACATCAACCAGCTTTCTGGTGACTGGTCCTCCGCATCGGAAATCCTTTGAAGGTAAAGCGAGGAGCGTTGTTTGCGGAATCAAACTGACCTGACTCCCACAGTCAACAAGCGCCTCTAGCTCAAGACCCGAGTTTGTCTCCAGTATGATAAGCAATTGCATATCTTTGAGCTCAGACGACTTTCCATTTTTTAGAAAGTACACGAGGTCATGCGGATTAGCCGGTGCCAACACGTGTCGTACCTGGCCGACGGACGGAAGTGGTACTGTATCAGATACTTCCGCCTCTAAGATGGATTTCACAAAATGATGTGTATTTTCTGTTAGATCTTGTATGTCTGGTATCGGAATGCCAGTTACATAGTCGTCATCATGGGTTTCTTCTTTTTGTAGAAAGGTTAGATCATGATCCGGTTCTGGACCTAGATCGTCAATTTCTCTCAACAGAGCCTGCTTGAGGTCGTCGTTTATATTGTTCCAAGTCCATGGTTGGCCAGGCGGTCCCTGTCGCCGATCTAGGAATGCTTGTAGGTCCCCTGACAACGTTTCATCCGCCCAGTTCACTACGGGGCCAAATGGTCTGGGTCGTTTCTTACCCTTCTTCTTGGTTTCTACGAACTGGCCGTTTGGTAGTTCACGATATTCGGACTTGTGGTGATCCGTCCGTCGCTTTTGACAATCGCAAATAGTATGACAGTACTCATCATGATATATCGCTTCATTATACAAGTCACATTTCTTCTCCAGTTCTTTGATGAGATCTGGACTGTAATGATCTTGAAAATATGGGCTGTGCCGGCCGGGACCAATGTTACACTTCATTCGATATTGACAATCAAGGATCCGTGGATCGGTCTGAATGTCTTCTGATGATTTGCTTGGATTAGTTGGTGACTCAGGAGTCCGTTGACATCCTTCGTCTCGGTCGCTGTCGTGACCTCCTTTTATCGGTGACGGATCATGCGGAGGGGGGCCTGATGTGGTGATCTGTACATTATTCTTGTCCTCTAACGAATGAGGATTCGACACAGAATTTTGGTCAATTTCGACGTCTGAAGAGTGTGATACGGTGTCACATAAAGGAGGTCCAGCGATGACCTCTATTTCTAGTTTTTTGCTGGAGAGGCTGGTAGATTGGTCAGTACTGCACGGCACTCAGTCCTCAGGTGCCAGCCTTGGCCACATAAGCTGCATAACCCAAAAGTAGGGGTGGCATTCCTGTACAGACAGCCAATACTGAAGGCACTGCAGAAAGTTTCTCCACAATAGCAACAACAAGTTGCTATCCGTACCAGTGCCTGATTCGACAAGTGTAATCTTCCGGTGTTTCCTTCCCCAACTCTGACCAAACATGCAGTGGTCATAGGCAAATTTTGGGGACGGTATTTGGTCCGATTGGCTTCGTACAGATAAGGCAAGTTCATGGTATTCCGTAGCTCGGGTTCCACCGAGTGAAGTCGGCGATTCCGCAACCTTCCTTGAGCACGTTCTGTAAATGGTGCTTCCATTTCGAAACCTTCTGCCACATTCCGGCAGTTATAAGTTTGGCGCAATTCGTCGGCAAGTTGATCGATATCCTTCGCCTCGCTCGTGTAGAGGGTTACCATCCTGGAACCTGATCCTGTTTGGGATACACCCGGTTCGGGGTGTTGCCAAGTCCTTGATGAACCCCTCCATCCGTTTGTCTGGCCATTGGTGTTGCCTCTCCAAGCTCCGTTGCCGTTGCCATTGGGCGGGCGATCACGAGACGTCCGTCTATCAAATTCATTTCCGCCTCCGGAATATCCTCCAGTTGGTGGATAAGGAGCCGCAGATTGAACCGTGGCCGTTAAAGACGGTCTGGGTAGGTTGGACGGTAATTGATGTCTGGAGTCAGACATGCTGGATAGGTGAGCGGGCGCACCCCAATCAGGAGTCCCATAATGAATTTTCTCACCCAATTCCGTCATGTGGCGCTGAAGATGGCGGACGCTGGCCTGCATTTCAGCATTCATATTTGCTTGCTGTTGACCAGCCAAGGCCTCCTCAATAATCCGACGCACGGGAGCAGCTTGTTCCACCGGAGTGGATTGCTGCTGTTCCGTTAGATATGAAGGCATGGCGACCGGTTGTATAACTGGTGCCGCCGGTGGAGCCGGTGCGGAGGTTGGTGTTTTTGTTGAGGTCTGCTTGACCTTGAAGTTTTGAGGTCGCGGACCTGTTACTGTAGCGGTTGCAGGACGTGCCGTTGTCGGTGGTTTGGGGTTCAAGGCAACCAATTTAAGGACAAACTGGCGCCAACAAAACCTGGGCACCATGGGATCCTGTCTCCTCAACATCCGATGGTGGGTGATTATTCGATCCATCTCGTCTTGCCATTCTTGTGACAACTGCCTCGTCGCATCCCACATCAACCGGTCCTCAAGTTCTATTGGTGGCAGATCCGGGAATGCTTTCAACCGATTAGAAAACATTGTTGCGAGAGACCCTTGCAAATCCTTGTAGTCAATGATATCCTGCCGGCATTTTTTGATCAGTTGTTGTGGATTGTCTTTCCGGCAATGCAGGTCAGTCAAATACTTCAAGGTCTCGTTGACACCGTAAGTCTCGAATATCTGGTCGACAGTAGCCTTGAAATCATCATCCAGACATCCAACTATTATTTGCTTGACCTGTCTGTTCGTAAGACGGCCTCGTGGAGTTCCAGTGCATAAGTGCTTGATAATGTACAGTAAGTTCGGGCTGTTCCCTTTGATACGGGGATACTGATGCCTGAACTCTTTGGTCAAACGTGCCTCTAGCTGGATTGACTCGGTCGAGACTTCATCATCTGGGAGAGCTTTGAAAGTCATGGGAACATCCATTTCAGGAACCGTTTGGTCGATCATGTGGCCCAGATTGCTTTCCATTTTCCCGCGTAACTCATTCACACGTTGGATATCTTCTATCCTCAGTTTGTTAGCCATTTTTTCAGCAACCAGTCGTTCGTCGAGCAACATGGCCTCGGCAATTTGGCCGTTCTCGCCGGCACAACCCTGGAGCTTAGCCCTTGCCTCAGCACGTATCATTGCTTGTTTCTCGTTGTTCGGATCCTTCGTGCTCAAAGCCACGTCACCGCAATTGGCCAAATTGTATAAAAGGGGCAATAAATTGCGACGATAACCGCTTTCCTCTTCCGTGTTCGTTGCCATCTCTGCCGCCGGTTTCATTGAATTCCCTGTCATGTCAACTATCGGCTGCGATGTACCTGGCGTTCGGACTGGCTGAAGAGGTTCCCTCATGGGATGTATGGGCTCCGGTAACAGCCCTTTCTCTCGCAACGCGGCGTCAATCCCCGACATGGATGGTCGACGAGAAGAAGCCTTAGAGCTAGACCTAGTGACCGCCTGTACTGCTGCATCTGCCATACCTCTTTCCGCTGCCGCGATCTTTTCGGTCAGTTCCAGAAATTTCGCCCGGCTATGATTTTGATCATCGTACAGCCTGTTCATACGCAGGTGATGATTTGCCAAACGTTCTTGTTCTTGGTTGAAATAGGGGATCACCGGTTCTTCTGCAGGAGGTTCCCTGTCCTCCTGAGCCAGTTCATCAAGCGCGTTCATATCCTGTTCGTTAAAGACTAATTCTTGGTTCAGGATCAGGTCCTGACCTTCCAATTCCAATCCATTTTGAGGTGGAGCGGGGGTTCTTCTTCCTGAAGAAAGCGGGCCTTCGCTAGATGCCCGTTGATGACCTGCGCTGGATGCCCGACTACGGGCTCCAGCTCCAGGCGGAGCTGACATGTTGATATGACAATGTTCCCGTTCTTATGGGTAATGTGATAGGGAAGGTTTATGTGATAATCAATGTCACCCCGTTACAGAAATCGCCCAAAAAAAACTACTGCAAATAACACAACACAACGGTCTAGATTGCAACAGGTATATTCACCCACTAATGGTCAATGGGTCCACGCGAGGTCGGCGTGGACGTGACGGGGTGCCTTGATACTGGACCGTCCTCCGTATCCTGGAGCCACCAATCGTGAAGGACGTCTTCACCTCGTTCCGTTAGGAGATGTCCGTACGCGATGAGGAGTCCCGGCGAGGTAGCTAATCTCTTATTCACGTTGCTGGTCTCGAAGGATACCGTTTGTCAGACGGGTCTGAATGAATACCTTATTTCCAAATGACCTCTTGGGTGCCTTGATGATGTGATTGCCACTAGTGGGCCTCGCCCCCCTGGAAATCCAGGTTTGGAAAACCGTGTAGGCAGGAGAGGGTAACCGGTGGAGCGATTCCTTAGTCTGGGAGCCAATTTGTGTCGACAGCCTGGTCAAGTCATAAGAAACAGAGCCGGACTTGTATGGTTATGAGAAGAGGTATGATAGAGATAGAGATGATATGATGGACACCAGTCATTCAGAGAATAATGGTTTATTCAGGGGGAGTTTGGTCAGTTACAAGTTAGAGTTGAAAAAGCAGCAGAGAGTTGTTGCTCAAATGATAGCAAGTTGGAACATGGGCCTCTTCTGGCCTGGCTTGCACTTTATATACTGGCGAGAAAGATAATTGGCCAATTTGGAGTCTGGCCAGGTTGTTTTAGAGAACATCCTCAAGTTTGAATATATACATAACGATCAGAGTTATATACGGGAACCGATCTCGGAACTATACAGGTTTTCAGGAAGATCCTGTTGGAGAGATAATCGGGAAAAAGTATCCTGGCTATAATGAGGGGTTATGCGAAGATTTGATGGACGGTTATAGGCTATAATGAGGGGTTATGCGAAGGCCTGATGGACGGCCTAATATGGGGTTGCAGATTCTGCAATAATTATAGAGTCTGGGTCTGGGTACTAAAACAAGAGTGAAAAAGTATTGCTTGTTGCTAAGTCATAAACAAAGAAAAGGAAAAATTGATCTGGTTACTTTATGTTAGGCGTTATTTTCAGGACGTCACAGCCACTCCCCCATAAATTTTCAACAAGAAAACTTTTTCACGTATTTGTTGAAACGGGAATTCTCGATGTTGTTTGTTGTTGCACCAAGTGAATATTTTATCTCCGTCCTGTGTTGGATGGAGTTATTCTGAACTGTCCGACTGGTGAGATCGTCAGTGTGAGGTGAACCTGGTTCCGAACAACATGGAGAAGGTTTCGTTGTATAACGTGGTAAGAACAGTTTTGTTCCTTAATTGCGTGGTTACGTTAAAAACTTTTCTTGTTTTCTAGTTTTATCCTATTCGGAATATATTTGGATATTTGGAGGGAGCGTTGGTGGACTGGAAAAATTCTCCAGCTGGTAGTTCGGAACAAATGTTCATGGGAAAATTGATTGCTTGTTGTGCAGAAACCCTTTGGAGTTTTCGTGACACAATGGGCAAAGATGAATTGGGGAGGCTCAAAAGAACCTCAAATAATCCCATCATGAAGGGTCGTTTTGCGACAATTTTGGAGTGTCAAAAGTTGTTGTTCATCCGAACACCACAATTCACCGAGTTGGAGAGTTTGCAAGAGTTGCAGGTTCAATTGCGTCAAAAGGAGCATTCGCAACCAAACCAATCCCTGGTTACCAGGCTCGTCCGGTTGGTCAANTTTTGGTCGTGGAGGGTTCTGTTGATGATGATCATCAACCATAAAATGGTTGTTCGAAAGGAATCCGTAACTCGATCGTTTGAACATGAAAATAAACAGAGTACATTATTACATGAATACATAATAAGGAAAGACAGCAAGGAACCAATTCATCTTTTATCAATTTCAATGTCCGTTCTGTCGTAGGTATATCGATGTTGCTGAGACGAAGTTAGTTTACTGAGAGGTTTTTTCTCTAGAGTGTTCCGTTGCAACTAAAAGTCAGCTGATTCAGCTTTTCTCTGTTCAGCAAATGCATCGGAGTTTTCAGAAGAAAATCTTTTATTTGTAACCAAATTTTTATCTACATCCTTTCGGAGCTACTGACGGAAACCCTTTCATCGAGCCATTCGTTCCCAAGGTAAGTTCGTAAAATCATATCTACGTTTGGTTAAAGTTTTCCTGCTAGAGTCGGAGCTGTAGATTTCTTCTGTTTTTCTTAACAGAACTTGTCCGATGAAGAGTGAGCAATTTGGTAGCTTCCTATTCGGGGACGACTTTAAGTGGTCCACGATCCAGTCACTTCTGGGAAAGGTTGCGGACCTCTATCATCGCCTCAACGACGACTTTAGTGGATCCGCCATGAGGATCCTGATCCTGGTCGTCCTTCTCATGACTGTGTGGGGCCTGGTCCTTCTTGATTGGTCTCTTTATTCTGCCGGACCACGAGGTGCTCAAGAGTCGTCTAAGGACTATTACTTTCGGGTCTGGAGCCGTGTTCAAGTCTACCGCCTGTCGGTTTTTTCCATTGGCGCAATTGTTCTTTTGGCGGCTGGCCCTATTTCACTCTTGGCGTATGTAACTGGAGTTTACGCACAAGATGGATCGTCGATGTTGACGGGGTTGGGCTTCTCAATAGTCCTCGTGGCCTTGTTTTGCATCAATTCGGTCAGAACCGAAGATGAAGAGTCCACTGAGTCAGGCGGATGGTTCTTGTTCGGGAATGAAGAACCGAATCCTTAATGTTCAATGATGACTGATGTGATCTTGTCGTGTGTGATGTTCAAACAACAGAATAAAATAATGTTCGCTTTTATGTCCGAGTTTTGCTTCTTAGTTCATTCATCTTGTTCTAGATCATGTCGGCAATTTTGGCTGAACGTCATCATGAAAAGGAAATGGGTGTCCTTTGGAATCTACAATCCAGCCTGGAAAGCGTCAAGGCGTCCATTGTAAACCTTGAAGAGGACATGGTCGAGGGTTTCCGTGGATTGTCAATCGAGAAGGTCCACAAGGTATTGCCGAGAGCCGCTCCTTTCACCGAGATCATTCTGCCGGACAAATCAGTGACGGAGTCATCGTTGTTCCGGTCGGACCAAGACCTGACGTCAACGTCCTGGATGGAGAGTCTGGATCCGGCTTCTTGGTTGACGGATATGACGCAGATGATACTGGCTTACTTTAGTGACTATCGCCTATTAATCCTCAGCGTGGTCACAAGCTTGGTGTTGCTGTACCTGCTCTCCATCATCGTGATGTCCATCCTTTACATCGTGTTCGGATTTGTCACGGGATTAAAGATGCGCTCAACCGTGTTGGATTGGCTGTTAAAAATCATCCTGGCTACATTCTGGCCCTTTACCGTGATCCCCTTGTTGGTTTGGGTTTTGTGGCGGCGCTGCTATCCCGTGGTGCCACCGAATCTTCCAGACCCAGTCCCAACGTCCTTTTCTGGTAAGATACCTTTTATCCATTGATCAAACATGTTTTCCATTTTCTTTTTCTATTTTAGGATTGATGGCTCACACCATACATACTGCTGTGAGCAAATATTCGGAAGACTACGGTATTCTGGGTCGGGCCGTAGCTGCAACCAGCGGAGCCATGGCCAGTTCTTTTGCCGATCCTTCCGGAATCAGAGTGGAAGAGAACCGTCTTGGTGCCCGTTCAAAAACTCGTGTCGGTGACCAGTCGCAAGGAGACGAGCGTACACTGTTTAAACCGAAGAAGTCTGGCAAGTTCGTTTCCATCAATACAACCCCGCAGAGAAGCGAATTGTTGACGAAGAAGCTTTTTATGAGGAGGTCGGCATCCGAGGGTAAAGGCATCAACCCGCGTGAACATGGCCTTCGTGCTCCCTCGACTGGTAGAACCGCAGTGGAACGCAAGTTACGAGTTGCACAGCTTAATGTCGCCGTGGACGAGTGGATTGCTCAATTAGCAGAGGGTAACGTTGTTGCCGCCGACAAGCTTTGGGGTGATATGGAGGTCGCTAGGAAAACCCTCATGGATTATGTGAGATATATACAGATTTCTCGAATCTACTTGTCGATTTCATGCTTCCTCGTCTTTTCAGGTGTGGTCTACGTCCGGTGCTTCCGGCGGTGCTAACCCTGAAGAAGAAGAGGAGGATCCTCTGAACCTTACTACTACCGAGTGAAACACAGTTCTCGTTGTCGAAGGGACAATGTAAATGTAAATGAACCAGGTTCTACTATTCAAAATACTACGTGTGCACGTGACCTATTTCTTCTGGGGTAAATCCGGTTTCTTAATGGCCACGTCTTTTTCGGCCTCGGTAGGAACCCCGTTATTTTCGGCGGCGGCATTTTCGGTCGGTTTGGTTTCGACATCGGGTTCCGGGTTGGCGTGAGCGGCCGCGTCCGCTGCAATGCGCCTGGCGGCTTTTCGAGCTTGATCTCTTGATACACGTAGTTCGTGCGCCGCCTTTTCGCGTTCGAACCGCTCCTTCATTTCCGTCTTGACAGCTTGTAGTGCCACCATGGCCATTTCTTGCTCCGCCTGAAGGGCTTTGAGCCGGTCGTTCTCCTCTTTGAGGAGTCTGATCCTTTCTAGCTGAGCTAGATCAGCCTCCGTGTAGTCGAGCTTGGACATTTTGTTCTTCATATGAGAAGGAGCAAGTCTTTTTGTGAAACGGGTTTTTTGGTCACAGGACACCACTAAAGAACACTAAATTCTCGTTTGTGCAGTTTTTTCAGCTCACGCGACTGAAATACCGTGTCCTCCAGCGGATCCGCCCTCGCCACTTTTGTCTCGATCGTCTTTAGCTTTTTTGTCACGATCGTCTTTAGCTTTTTTCATTAAGGCGAGTTGAGCTTTCATTTGATCACGTTTTGCTCTCCACTCTAACACCTCCCTTGTTGTTTCCTCGTCTAGGGCTTTCAACCGTTCGTGCTCCGCTCTTAATTCTGTGCGTCGTCTTTGTTGTTCAAGGTCTTCCGGTGTTTCTGGTTCAAAAGCCCCTATTCCATCTTCATCGTCTTCGCTGTCTTCTTTGTCAGGTTGCAACTTTTCAAGCCCCATTTCTTGTCCAAGTACTCAAAAATGGAGTGAAAAGCGCTCCCGCGCTCACTTGGCTTCGTGTTTTGGCTGTTTTTCGGTTTTTAGGCGACTGGACGATCCCTTTTTGCCTTTTCTAATAGGGCGATTTGCGCTTTAATCCGTTCGTTTTCCCTTTGGATCGCCTGCAGCTCCCTCTTGACCTCCTCGGCCTCGGCTTGTACACGTTCGTTCTCTTCCTTTAATGCTTGCTTTAATGCCGGATCCATCGCTAGTTCGATTTCAACTTTTCACATCACGTTTCTGATCGCGCTTGCTTTGAGAAGGAGTGAAACAAAGGGAACAGGGTGACTTACACCGTTAACGCGTAGTTTGTTTTCTACCCGTACTGGAACGCCCTTTTTCGTCCGTCCCGGCTGTTCTACTGGGTGTACAGCCATGTGTGCATGTAACCGTGTGGGCGTGTACTGTCTAGCTTTATTGGCGAGAGCACATACATGGTCACGGTTTACAAATGAGCATTTTGCTTGAGGACCTAATTTTAGTGACCTGCGATATTTACACGTTTATCAGGGATCGGTTGACAAGGTTCTGGTTGGCCGGCAATATATAATCAGCTGGGTGAGGTTTAGAATGATGGAAACAGCGAACATCACCATTAAGCCGAGGTGAATAATGTCGATTTTGTTAAAGACTTTCAATGCGAGATTGGGTTCTCGCCCTACTTCGGTGCAATTTCGTAGAGGGGCGATTTGGTTTGCTTGATGAATTTCTTTCTCCTGATGCACTACCAGAGACAAATCAACTGCGGCTCTTAGTTGAGTCAAATTTTCTTGATGAATCACCACCGATGAATCAAACGCAGATCTCAGCTGGGTCAGGTTTTCCTGAATGTCCTCCAGCTGTTGCTGCTGCGATCTCCATCTGGTGAGATGACTGTTACAGACAGAAGAGGAAACTTGACAGGTCTTCAACAACTTCTCGCATAGTCTCCGTTCTTTAGTCTTAGCAATCGTGGTAAGAATATGATGGGCGGTATTGTTGGTGTGATCGGAAAGAGCAGTTGAATCAGTAGCAGGAACATTTGATGAAATGAGAAGATCCGTCCCGTTTGAAATGTCAAGGTCCGTCTCGTTAACTTCTGCGGAGAACATATGAAGGTCTATATCATTGGCCTCCGTGGTGAACACGGTGGTGTCCGTATCATCAGTTTCCGCTGTGAATATGGTCAGATCTAGATCCTCTACTTCGGATGGCAATTGACTTTGTAACCAGACGATTTCTTCGTCTTTCAACTGAAGAATAGCTGACGTATTCCGCTGTTTTTCGAGAACCGTCTCCATATCGCTTCGTAACTGGTCTACCTGACCAATAGTAACATTTATCTTGGAGATAGACAGAGCATGCAGCTTTTTGTTCCTGGTCAACGAGTCATTCAACTGTGATCGGAGATGATCAATCTCTGCTCGTTGTTCTTTCGATTGGGACTGAGAATGTTCCAAACGTTGTTTAATGTTCTCAACCATGTCAACGTATGTTGCATTGATTTGGTCTCCTCTCCGCCTTAGATCCCTGAGGTATCTTTCGGATTGTTCCTTTAACTGCTCAAGTTGAGCGTCATGTTGGTTCGATAGAGTACCAAGTTCTTCTTTTGAACGTTCTTGTAAAGCCATCATCTTGGCGTCGGATCGTTCTCGCTGTTTTTCAAGTCCTTTTTTCGACTCGTTCGTTTGCTTCGAAAAATCCTTATGGTCCTGTTCCGATTGTTGTTGTAGCTTAACTGTTTCCTCTTCCGATCGACTTAGTTGTTGCTGAAGATCCTCAATGATCTTAGCTGTTTGCGCCGAGAAGTTCCTGCGATCTTCTTCCACCTGTTGTCGTAGTGCCGCCATTTCCATGTCTGATTGATTCTGCCGCTGCTCGAGGTCTTCGTTGAATTGAAAGGTTCTTGCTGAAAAGTTTTTGTGATCTTCCTCTGACTGATGTCGTAGGTCTGCTATAGCCATTTCTGACTGATTCCGTTGTCGCTGCAGATCCTTGATGGTTTCAGACATATCCGCCGATCTGGTTGACGATCTGGACGTTGACCCTGTTGTCGTTGTCGGTGCCCGTCTTGTCGTGCTTGTAGTCGTGGTCGATGTTGTACATTCTTCCTTCATTTTCAGACATTCCGTCAGATTCGTTTTATATGCATGAAGTTTCATTGATAGATTCGACACACTTTTCCAGCACACCCAACAGCCATTAGTTTTCACAAGTGGAACGGTTCCAAGGAGAAGCCCAATAATAAGGATAAAGCTTTTCATGTTGATCGGAGTAATGACGAGGACGTTTGCGTTGTCTGTTTCATTCTGTGGTGATCTCAGCAGTATTAAGCTGTGGTCAACCGCTGAGTCATCTAATGAATATAATATGATGCCGTAGCATTTTTCCTTATCCAATTGCTCCATATTATCGATACTATCGATATCATGAATGATCCACATTTGCGATGCCGGACCGGCCATGTGCGTGTCCTTAA
>LWDU01039758.1_pt1 | contig 11488 bp, 10 predicted proteins | sample 727161 | NCBI WGS metagenome assembly LWDU01 (sample SAMN04566230, study PRJNA314399) | hydrothermal vent metagenome | isolation source: deep sea hydrothermal plume seawater | place: Mexico: Gulf of California, Guaymas Basin | collected 2004-07-11 | reverse complement strand
TGGTGACGAGACGGCGGACGCGGGAGAAATCGAGACCCCAGAGCTGTTGTAGCTCTTGGTATATGTTTTTGATGTCGGGCGCGGTCATCTGTTGATCTCGTAGGGTTGTCCGGGGGTGAAATTCTGTTCGGCCAGGGGGGCGATATCTGCCATGGTGTCGAGATAGCTGTTCGCCAGATCGAGCGCCACGCCATCGCGCCGCAGGGCTTGGCGCAGCGTTGCGATGGCAATGCTCGATATATCGCCGTCGCAAAGAGCTGCGGCGGTCCAAGTCGAGGTCCCGCCGACGCCGTCGGCGGCTTCGATCAGCAGCACGGAAGCCCCATTGCGGCAGGCGGCTACCGCCGCGGCAAAACGACTGCTACCGGCGCCGACGACGCAAATGTCACAAGACGTTGTCTTCATGGGCTACTAAGATAAAGCTTCGCCAACGACGACGCTTGATTCCTGTACATCTGTTTAGTTAATTATGGGCTGGATATTCTAAACCCAATTTAAGGATACCTATGGCTGTGGACGAAAAAATACTCTTTCTGCTCGACGGCATGGCACTGGCCTATCGCGGCCACTTCGCGTTGATCCGCAACCCGCGGATGACCTCAGAAGGCATGAATACCTCTGCGGTTTTCGCCTTCGCCAATACCATGCTCTCCATAATAGAGAAAGGCAAGCCAACACATATCGCCGCGGTCTTCGATACCCCCGAGCCGACCCATCGCCATAAAATGTACGTCGAGTACAAAGCCCAGCGCGAGGCGATGCCTGAGGATTTGAGCATGGCATTGCCCTATGTGTTCCGACTCTGCGAGGCGTTTAATATTCCAGTGATCAAGGCGCCCGGTTGGGAGGCCGATGATGTAATCGGCACATTGGTTAAAAGAGCGGAGCCGGAGGGTTTTCGCACCTATATGGTTACGCCCGACAAGGATTACGGGCAGTTGGTTTCCGAGCAGAGCCTAATCTACAAGCCGGGCCGCGGCGGCGACGAGGCCGAAGTATTAGGTGTGCCGGAGATTCTCGCGCAATGGCAGATCGAACGCATTGACCAGGTGATCGACGTGTTGGGGTTGATGGGCGACGCCTCCGATAATGTCCCCGGAGTGCCCGGGATCGGACCGAAGACGGCACAAAAGCTCATCGCCCAGTACGGCAGCGTCGAAAATTTGCTCGAACACACCGATGAACTAAAGGGCAAGCAGAAGCAGAATGTCGAGGAAAACAAGGAACAGGCGCTGCTTTCAAAAGAGCTGGTTACTATCGAGTGTGATGTGCCCTTGGATATGGGACCGGACGATTTAATCCGGGTCGACCTGGATAGGGAGAAACTCACGGCCCTGTTCACCGAGCTGGCATTTAGCACCCTGGGCAAGCGGTTGCTCGGCGACGACTATGGGGCCGAGCAAGAGGCGAGCCACGGTCAGTTAAAGACCTTGGAAGATGTAGAGCACGATTACCAGTTGGTCGATACGCCTGAAAAACGAGAAGAACTGATCGCGGCTCTGTCGCGGCAGCAGGTCTTTTGCTTTGACAGCGAGACGACCGGGCTGGACGCGAGAAGCTGTGATATTATCGGCTTGGCCTTTTCCTGGGAGCCACACAAGGGCTATTACGTTTCCCTGCCGCAAGGGCGCGATGCGGTATTGTCGGTCTTGGAAGAATTTCGTCAGGTCTTTGAGAATGCGGCCAGCGAGAAGATTGGTCACAACCTCAAATACGACCTCAGCGTACTGCGTTGGCACGGGGTGCGGGTCGAGGGACCTTTCTTTGATACGATGCTGGCGGCGATCGTGGCTGCGCCGGACCTCCGGCGCAGCATGGACGAACTGGCCAAGACCCTACTCGCTTATGAACCCAAACCGATCTCCGAACTGATCGGCCCGAAGGGGGATGAGCAGTTAAACCTTCTGCAAGTGCCGATCGAGCAAGTGGCAGAATACGCCTGCGAAGACGCCGATATAACCTTGCAATTGGCCCAGGTGCTGCGGCCCAAGATCGAAGAAATGGGCCAGAGCAAGCTATTCTACGAGATCGAATGCCCGCTATTGCCCGTTCTCGTCGATATGGAATACGAGGGCATTCGCATGGAAGCCAAGACGCTCGACGTGCTCGCGCGCCAGTTTCAGGAATCGATAGAGCTGGCAGCAGAGCGCGTTTTCGAATTGGCGGGAGAGCGTTTTAATCTCAACTCGGGTAGCCAACTTGGAACGGTTCTCTTTGAGAAAATGGAACTGGACCCCAATGCCCGAAAAACGGCGAAGACCGGTCAGTACCAGACCGGCGAGCAAGTTTTGCGCCGTCTGTCCTATCGTCATGAGATCGCGCAGAACATCCTCGATTATCGTCTGCACGCCAAGCTCAAGTCCACCTATGTCGATATGTTGCCGGGCGCGGTCAACAAACAGACCGGGCGGATCCACACGCACTACGACCAGTTGATGACGGCCACGGGGCGGATGAAATCTGATGGGCCGAACCTGCAGAATATCCCGATCCGCAGCGAACAGGGGCGCGAGATCCGCAGGGCTTTCGTCGCTAGGAGCGACGACTACCTGCTTTTTTCCGCCGACTATTCACAGATCGAATTGAGGATCGCGGCTGAGTTGAGTGCCGACGAGAGCATGGTCGAGACGTTTAAAAGCGGCGGCGATATCCACAATGCTACGGCGATGAAGATCTACCGCGTCGAAGAAGAACAGGTCACCGGCGAGATGCGCCGCCAGGCGAAGACGGTTAACTTCGGCATCATTTACGGAATATCACCCTTCGGGTTGGCCGAACGGCTCGATGTTACCCGCAAGCAGGCAGCTGAAATGATCGAACAGTATTTCGCCCAGTATCCCGGAGTGCAGCGCTATTTCGATGAGACCATCGAGTTTGCCCGCGACAAGGGCTATGTCGAAACGGTGATGGGGCGCCGACGCTATTTGCGCGATATCAACTCACGCAACGCCACCACCCGCAAGGGTGCCGAGCGCAATGCCATCAATACCCGGGTCCAGGGAACCGCCGCCGATATGATCAAGATTGCGATGAACCGCATCCAAAAACGGATCCGCGAGGGAGGATTTCGTTCGGCGATGTTATTGCAGGTCCACGACGAATTAGTTTTTGACTTGCATCGCGATGAGGTGGAAACCCTGTCGCCGATGGTGATAAAAGAGATGCGCGAGGCGATGCCGATGCAAGTACCTATAGAGGTTGAAATGGGTACTGGCGAAAACTGGTTAGAGGCCCATTAAAACGGATATGAGCGAGAGCGAAGAGAGTCAAACCGCCTCAGCCACGGCATTGCGTCGTCGCTTGGTCGATGTCGAAGTGGCCGAGGCCGAACGCCGCGTGTTACAGGATGATCTTCGCCACAGCGAAGAGCGTTTCGCGATACTTGAGACAACGACTTTCGATGCAATTTTGATCCACGATAAAGGGGTCGTGCTCGATTGCAACCTGAGTTTCGCCGAGATGTTCGGCTATGCCCGCAGCGAGGTCCTCGGCAGCGACCCGTTATCTTACGGTACTCCCGAATCCCGTCCTTTAATCATCGCGAATATCGCAAGTGGTTACGAAGAGCCCTATGAGGTGACTGGCGAACGCAAGGACGGCTCGATCTTCGCCGCTGAATTGCGTGGCAAAGCCATACCCTACGGCGAGGGTATGGCGCTAATGGTGGCCATCCGTGATATCAGTGAGCGCAAGGAGGTCGAGCGGGCACACGGGCGGCGGTTGATGCTGGCACATGTGCACCGGACCATTCTCGAAATGGAGCGGGTCGAGGATTTTTCCAAAGTGGTTGAACTCTTCAGTCGGGAATTGCGCGCTTTGGGTTCGGAATTTGACGCGCTGGGAGTGAATACCATTGATGAACAGGCCGGCGTGCTGATCTCGTATACCATCTATTCAGGGGATAAGGCGCTGATGGTGCACAATCCCCTTGGCCATCCGACAAACCAGGAATTATTAAAATATTGGCGGCGCCAAGAAGTGTGGGAGCGGGTTCCGGACGCGGCGTTTGAAAAAGCGACGCGGGATTATGGCGAGGCCGGGTATCGGCCAGAGGTAGTTATCGATGCACCTTTCGAGCAAGGTACATTGGCCCTCGGCCTACAGGGCGTTCTTGGCGATAACGATGAACTGATTGAATTGTTGCAGGCGTGCTGCCCGTTGCTTTCGCTCGGCTACTCCCGCTCGCGCGATCTTGGACTGCGCCGCCGGGCTGAAGAGGAGCTGGAGGAAAGGGTGGTCGAGCGGACCGGCGCACTCGAGCGTGAAATCGCCGAACGTTTGGTGGCCGAAGAGGCGTTGAAAGTTTCGTTGCGCGAGAAGGAGCTATTGCTCAAAGAGATCCACCACCGGGTCAAAAACAATATGCAAGTCGTCTCAAGCTTGCTCGACTTGCAGGCTAGTCAATTAGACGATCCGGTGGTCTTGGATATGTTTCGCGACGCCCAGAATAGAGTTCGCACGATGGTGCTGGTACACGAAAAGCTCTATCAGACCGATAACCTGGCGCGGATCGATATGGCGGATTATATCGCCGAACTGGTGACCGATCTGATGGACTCGTACGAGCGTGAGGCCAATAGCGTCGATCTGACTATCGACGTTGAGCAGGTGGCTTTGGATGTCGATTTGGCGGTGCCTTGCGGTCTGATCCTCAATGAGCTCGTTTCCAATGCATTCAAACACGGTTTCCCCGTCGGGCGGAAAGGGGAAGTGCGTATCGTGCTAAAGGGCGATGCCGACGGGGAACTGGTGCTCAAAGTTGCGGACGATGGGGCCGGTATGTCCGCTGATCTGGATCTTGCTAAGACGAAGTCGCTCGGGTTGAAATTAGTACAAGTACTTGTCGTGCAGATCAGGGGGCGGCTCGAGGTGCAACGGGAAGGCGGCTGCGCGTTTGTGATCCACTTTCCCGCAATCCAAGGTTGAATGTCGGCCGAATTGCCGAAGTCGGTACCGCGCTAGACATAGCGACTATATTCGTGCAGGAATTCTCTGGGACCCCTTCGTTCAGGTACGGTGCCAAGATAGGCTTGGCGCGATCACCGACGAAGGGCCGTTCCGACGAATGGGCTAATCGGGGGGCAATGGTTTTGCTGTCGGATAAGTGGGCGCAGTTTTAGGCCTAACCGGTGTGACCGGTGTTGTAGAGCCCGATATTCTGACCTTTGAAATTCAATTGAAAATGCTGCACGGCAAAGCCTTGTTGGCGCGCGTAGTCGGCGAGCCATGGTAGCCAGTGTTTGTCGGGGGGCGGGACTGCCGGTTCGTCGATGACACAGCAGGGCAAGAGCACGAAATCGCAACCTTGGTCCCTGGCCGCCTCGATGATGCGGATATTGCAGCCGTGCGCGTGCAGGCCGAGTAACAGATCAAAATCCACCGCCAAGTCGGGTGTAAACGGTTGGGCGAGGCGAGGTACGCGCTCGGTAGGGGCAATGCGCACCCGCCGGTCGTTTTGCAGGTCCTTGTATTTGTTCGGTAGCGCTTGATTATATGGGTCGACGACGGTGGCTTGCCAGCAGCTTTTCTGCAGCAGATAAGCCAATAGCCCTTTGCCGCCGCCGATATCGGCGATGCGACAAGGATCAAATTGTTCGACGAGCCAGTCGCACAGCAATTGGAAACGAAATTTTTTCAGCTTCGTCAGGTCTTGGCCAGATAACCTTTTGCTGGGCAGCGGACGATCTTGCAAACCCAATTCGACCAAAGAGGGAGGAGCCGGGTATTTATGTGTGCGATCGGTGTTGCAGTGATGGTCCATTAGCGTGTCTCGATTAACTTGTGGTTAGGGCGGTACCGATGCCCGTGGCACCGTAGCCGTTGCCGCAGTAGAACAGGCGCAGCTGATTGCCTTCTGTGAGCAAGCAGGGATATTCGACCATCTGGGATTCCCATGACGAATCACTGTCTGGCACGAGCGTCAGATTCTCGTCCCCCTCTCCACAATCCCAGGTATAGCCGTCTTCGCTCACGGCTTGGGAAATTGAGTAATATCCCCAACGCGTGCCGATGCCGCAGTATAACATTCGGTAGAGATCGCCGTCCCGCCAGACAAAAGGTGCGGCGACCGCGATATCCTCGCAGGTGACATCGCGTCTCGGTCTCAAGACCAGGCGGTGATCCGTCCAGTGGATACCGTCCGTGCTGTGGCAGACTGCACAGTGTTTCTCCTGGTCAATGCGGACATCGGGATCCTTTTTGCCGACGGCTAGGGTGTAGTACATGCGATAGCGCGTGGTGCCGTCCGGCTGGGCGTCTTCCAATATTGAGCCGCCGCCGGCGATGCCCCTGTTGCCTGGGAATTCTGCGGTCTGGTCGCCGGTGATTATTGGCTCGGTTGAATATTTCTGAAAGTGGATGCCGTCGCAGCTGGTCGCCAAGCCGATGCCAGGGAAGGATTGTAGGCCGAGATTTGTGCCTTCGTTGCCGCTATAATACATATGCCATTTAGTGCCGAATCTATGCACGCAGGGAAGGACGCACCAGTTGGCGTCGAAGCTACCGGCCTGACCGAGGTCAAGGACCATGCCGCGGCGGATGAGTTTGTCTGGTGCGGCGACAGGCACTGTCGCCAGGCAGATGCGTTGATGGCCTGCAGTGTCGCCGCCGGAATAATACAATCGATATTCGTCATCGACTCTCACCGCGAAGGGATTCATGCAGCGCGAGCTCTCGTGGGGTGAGTCGGGGGCGGGCGGCAGAATCGGGTTCGCGGAATTTCGTTGCCATTTTAGTCGGATTAGCTCAGTCATATCGTGATCCTATTCAGAATGTCGTTCATTGTGAATCGCTAATAGTGCTTTCTCGCACGCTTTATTGTTGCTAAGCATACCTGGCGTTTTTCTATTATGATGTAGGATTACGGCCTATTTTGCGCCCTACATTATGGCTGCCGATGTATAATGTCGACAGCAAGGATCGCTCACTTAGATGCCGGTAATATGCCGCATCTGCCCGGGGGCTGATCCGAGCCAAGACCACTGACTCGGGATGGTGGTGCCCGCGTAACGCTCGTTGAGCATCTGCTTGGCTTCGGGGGAGGCTTCGAGCAGGGCCTGGATCCGTTCGCAGGTCAGTTCGACATCGGCGTCGGTCATTTCGATGGCGTCGATTTGCACATAGCCCTCGGGATCGCCGTCGGCCAAGGCGTAGGCGAGGGTTTGCGCATTTATGCCGGTGGCTTCGGCGTCGAGGTCCAGTCGCGCCCGGCTGAAAGGATTGCCGTTGGGGTCGGGTTCGACGCGCATCGCGACCCCCGATAGCGGGGCGAGCCGGTCGATAATATGGTGCATTTTGCGGTCCTGCTCTTTTTGCCAGGCACCCACATCCAACTGCATGCGGTATTCGAGCGCGGCCATCGCGCCGAAGATACCCTCCTTGCCGACCTTCATCGGGCGACCGATACCACGCGACTGCAATGCGACGGCCTCGACTAGGTCGCGACGACCGCAGACGATGCCGGCGGTCGTGCCGCTNNNCTACGCCGGTCTCGACGATGCGGCGGATCAGAAAGGACTGGGCGGCGCCGTCGACGACTACGGGGATGTTGCGGGAGTGGGCGATCTCTACTACCCGTTCTAGAGAGACCGATCCACTGCGAGTGGTGTGGTGCGAGACGACGAAGACCACGGCGGCGGTATTTTCGCCGAGGGCATTCTCAAGATGATATTCTTCGGTGTCGTTGACGGTGCCTACTTCGACGACGTGGGCGCCGGACAGTCGGATGGTCTGGGTGATCGGCGCGCCAAAATTGACCAGGTGGCCGCGCTGGATTAGTACTTCGTTGGCCATGCCGGTAGCCTCCGGCAATTGCGCGATTTTACCGCGGTCGGTGCCGGTCATGCAGGCGGCGATGCCGAGGGTGATGCCGGCGGCTGTACAGGCAGTGACACAGCCCCATTCGGCGCCGGTGGCTTCGGCGATTACCGCTCCAGCGCGTTTTTGCAGCTCGTCGAGATCAAAGAAGTCGGGCAGGGCGGCTGTGGCCTGTGCGGCGATTGCGGGCAGGACTGCTGCTCCGGCTAGGTGGGTCATTTTGCCGCAGGCGTTAATGACTCGGGTCAATTGGTATTTTTCGTATAGATCCATGCTGGTGTCCGTTCGCTTGCTGGCAGGGTTGGCTTCGGTTAATTTTCTGGCGGCGCGGCGGTGGTCGTTTTGCGCCTTAGACCAAGCATACAACAGGAAAAAGATACGGGCAATATATGGGCGAACACATTCGCGGTTTTGGTAGTGACAATCACGCTGGCGTGCACCCAGAGGTAATGCAGGCTCTGAGCAGGGTTAATGCGGGGCATGTGCACTCGTATGGCGATGATCTGCATACGGAGGAAGCCGTTGCCAAGTTTCGGGGAATATTAGGCGCAGAGGTGGAGGTCTTCTTTGTTTTTAACGGCACTGGGGCCAATGTCACCGCGCTCGGATCGATCAGTCAGTTTTACGATGCGGTGATTTGCGCTGAAGGCGCGCATCTCAATGTCGATGAGTGCGGCGCGCCGGAGCGGGTCGCCGGTGTCAAGTTATTGAGCGTGCCCGCACCGGACGGTAAGCTCACGCCGGACAGCATTGCCGCGTATCTGTCGGGCCGGGGCGACGAGCACCAGGTGCGACCGGGGGTGGTGTCGATCACCCAGTCCACCGAATTGGGCACGGTTTATAGACCCGACGAAATACGCGCGTTGGCCGATTGCGCGCACGAACGCGGTTTGCGCTTTCACGTCGATGGAGCTAGAATCGCTAACGCGGCAGTAAGTCTGGGCGTGGAGTTGCGGCAAGCGACCGGCGATTGCGGGGTCGACGTCTTGTCGTTCGGTGGCACGAAAAACGGGCTGATGTGGGGAGAAGCAGTAATTTTTTTTAATGCTGAATTGGCGACGCATTACCGCTATGCGCGCAAACAGGGCATGCAGTTGGCCTCAAAGATGCGTTATGTCGCCGCACAGTTTACGGCGTTATTGACCGATGACTTATGGCGACGCAATGCCCGCCACGCCAACGCGATGGCCCAGCACCTGGCTGGACGGGTGCGACAGATTCCGGGCGTTGAAGTGATCTATCGGGTCGAAGCCAACGCGGTCTTTGCCCGTTTGCCTTTGCCGGTTATTCCCGTATTGCAAAGAGAGTTTTTCTTTTACCCTTGGGATGCGGCCAAGGGCGAAGTGCGCTGGATGACATCCTTTGACACAGAAGCCTCCGATGTGGAGGCTTTCGCGGCGCTGATCGAAAAAACTATGGCGAGAGGAACGTAACGTGATTATCGATACGCACACCCATTTCTACGATCCCACCCGTCCGCAAGGCATACCCTGGCCTTCGGAAAATGAAGCATGGCTCTATCGAAGTGTCTTGCCCGAGCACCACCGCGAACTGGCGGCCCCCGAAGGCGTGACCGGAACGGTCGTCGTCGAGGCTAGCGCTTGGCTTGAAGACAACCAATGGATTCTGGATCTGGCCGTCGACGAGCCCTGGATCGTCGGCCTCGTCGGTCACGTCGATCCGAATCGGCCGGAATTCAAAGCGGATATAGACCGCTTTGCAGCCCATGAATTATTCCGCGGCATCCGTTGCGGTGGAGGATACTTTACGGATATCACGGCGGGAAGTTTCCTCGGTGATATGCAGCATTTGCTCGCGCGGGATTTGCAGCTCGATGTGCTGATGGGCCCGGACCTCTTAGGGCAGGTGGCCGAGTTGGCGAATAGGCTGCCCGATTTGCGCATCGTGATCAATCACTGCGGCTCCGTCGAAATTGGTGACGGAGAGTTAGATCCGGTGTGGCTGGCAGCCATAGCCAAGATGGCCGAGCACGCACAGGTCTATATGAAGGTTTCGGCGGTTATGGAAAAAAGCGCGAGTTACCCCGGCCCCGAAGATCTCGATTTCTATCGGCCGATGCTCGACGCGATGTGGCAGGCTTTTGGCGAGGATCGACTGATTTACGGCAGCAACTGGCCTGTCAGTGATTGCGCCGGCGGTTTCAAGGTGGCAACCGATGTCGTCAAGGAGTTTTTCGCAGAAAAAGGCGAAGAAGCTACAGAGAAGTATTTCTGGAAAAACGCCAAGGCGGCGTATAAGTGGATCGACAGGAGCTAAGCAATGAAATTCTGGGTCTTCACGCACAGCGACCAGCCTCTTGAATACTGGCTCGAAGATTATCAGCAGCGTTTCGACGCCTGGCAGGCGGGTGGGGTCGAGGGCATTATTGTTGGTCGGATGCAGTTCAAGCAGGACGATGGTTCGATGATTTCAAGTTACCCGGTCGATGTTAAGCTCTATGCCGATCATGGCGTCGAGCCACCCGAGCAGGGGCCGCGCGATCTGGAGAAAGAACAAAAGCTCCAGGCTATGATGCACAACGCGGCCGCGCGGGGGTGGAAGATTATGACCTTCGGCACAGGACGTGGCGGCGCTGTAGGTTTGCAGGAGTTGATCGACCACTATCCCCAGGTTGAGGGCGTGATTATCGATGGGCCGGGTGAAAATCATTACGAGTTGGCGTTTCACCACGGCGGAGAGTTATTGGAAATCCGTGAGGCCGAGGACGATCTTATCTACGCGGAGATGGGGGTCGATTTCGCGCGGATGCATCGCGGTATCGAGCATTTGCGGCAGGCTTTGTGCCGGTTGACACCGCAGCGGGTGCGCTATCTGGCCGAGGGTGGGCTTTTTTCGGTGTTGAACCTCATTGACCTCGACGAGGACGGTCTCTATTGGTTGCGCATGCGGCAGGAGCGGTCGCGGCGCTCCTGGATTGGGGCGCGGGAGATGGTCGATCAGGTGTCGCGAAAAATAGAGCTGGGCGGCATTCCGCGCACGGCGGTCTTCTCCGGATTGACGGGGCAGGACTACGAGCAGATGGCGGGCTATTTTGATTATATATTGCCCAAACACTATTATTGGCATCGCGGTTTCGACGGCCTGTACGGTACTGTAGCTCGCTGGGTACAGACGTTGGGAGAGTGGAATCCGAGTTTGCGCGAAGAAGACGCCTTCGCGGTGGTTAAGGCGCTCTTTGGCATCGAATTGCCCGGGGTGCAGACGCTCTTTGACTTGGAGGCCGGTTTCCCCGACGAGTTTTTCGACCGTATCGTCTTTGGCGAAACGCGCCGGGCCATTGAAGCCGCCGGCGTGGACAAGGTGCTTTGCTGGGTTTCGACCGCGCGCGATCCGCACTCGGGTGATGCGATGCCGGCACGCGACCTGATCGGTATATTGCGCGCCTCTGAGGCTGCCGGCCTCCAGCGCTTCGTCTTCCATCCGGAACGCATGGGCGCCTCGGAATGGAAAGTCCTTTCGACGATGTGCGGCGAACCCTGGTCAGAAGACCCGAACGGCTATTGGCCATCCGGGACGCAAAAACCGGACAGTTTCAGCGGAGGACGCAAAAAGCCGACGCGCTAATGCCCCATAAGTGTATGGTTAAAAGTATTAGAAAATACTTGATGGCCGTTTAATATTGTTGTTATTTAGGCTTCGCAAGCTCGATTAC
>LWDU01033130.1_pt1 | contig 11488 bp, 11 predicted proteins | sample 727161 | NCBI WGS metagenome assembly LWDU01 (sample SAMN04566230, study PRJNA314399) | hydrothermal vent metagenome | isolation source: deep sea hydrothermal plume seawater | place: Mexico: Gulf of California, Guaymas Basin | collected 2004-07-11 | reverse complement strand
TAATTGAAAATATCTATTACAATGTCCATAAATTAATAACTCTCAGCTTCTTGTTTAATCGATTCAAGTGCTTGCTCTGTACCGCCACGTATATGCTTACTAACCATACCTGTGAACATGCCTGCCAATCCTGACATTTTAATGTCCCATTTAGCATCAAGCATGCATCCATCTTTCTTAGGCATTAGGCTTATTGTTTTGGAGCCTTTTATGATACCCTTGGTAAATTTGGCATGAATTTTTTCTTTTGGTTGTATTGTGATCGTTTGCATACATCTAGAATCTCTAAACGCAATAATTATTTCTCTAGTAACTATATTACCATCCCTGGAAATTATTTTTGTTTCTTTTGTACCCTTCCAAAATTTTGGCTCGTTATCAAGATCTGATACAATATCCCACACTTTGTCTATTGGGGCGTTGATATCTATTGACACATCTATTGTTGCCACACTGCTCTGATTTTTTTAATAAATATTAGTCTTCATTTCGGAATGAATTTTAAACAGATACACATAGAAAATTTATGTCCATTGATTATGATGACTTTAGTAAGTTAGATCTACGTGTTGCAAAAATATTGACCGTAGAAAAGATTCCAGGTAAGTCAAGAATTGTTAAGGGAGAAATTGATCTTGGTGAAGAAAAACGAAATGTCATAATAGGTGGCGCAGAGTTTTATGAAGCTGATGAGCTAATTGGGAAGATTGTGATAGTTGTCACCAATTTAATGCCAAAAAAAATAGCTGGAATAGAATCAAACGCTATGTTATTAGCGGCTGACATGAACGGAAAACCATTTTGGCTAACTGTTGATGACAAAGTACCGCTAGGAGCCAAAATAAAATAGCTTTTATTTTTTTTACTCGTAAATCATCAATTTTTTTTCTTCTAGTAATGTGTGCAGATTGTTAACAGACCTGTAGACATCCCCTTCTTGTTTGGCTCCTGTACAAACTAGTTTTCCAGATGAAAACAAAAGAATGACAGTTTTTGGATCAATCATTCTGTGTATGAGACCAGGAAATTGTTCTGGTTCATACATGCTTCGTGGAAGAGTTCTCGCTGCCTGCTCCAAATGGATTCTTCCTCCCAAGTTAATTGACGCAACAATATTTTGAATAACTACAACAGCATTCTTTTTTACCTTGACACCTCCCTTGCGAAGTTTTTGGACAACAGTTTTTACAGCTTTATGCGACATTTCCTCAGATTTTGCACCAGTGCACACCATTTTGCCTGAGGTAAAAATCAGGGTAGCAGTTTTGGGTGACAATAATCTAAAAACCAAGCCCGGAAATTGGTCTGGATGATATTCTACATCAGGAAACTTGCGTGTTATCTCATTAAGATCCATTTTTTGGTCCACAGATGCAGAAGCCACTACATTTTCAATGCTGACGATAGGTTTTGTTTTAGGCATATTCGTTGATTTTACCCCTCATCTATAATAAAAACACTCACTAATTGTTTACTTGGCGATAGATAATTTTTGTTATTGCGAATAGTTTAATTTGATAGATTGATTGTTTTGGTTTGTGGATTTTAGCAGCCTTGATATAATTGACGAATTTTTTGGCACTGGTGATAGTTCAAACCCGCTTATGACATTAATTTGGATTCTCCCAATAATTATTTTTGTCTTTTACGGCCAGCGAATCCAATTGATAATCACTTCAGGTGACATTAAAAAAAAACTCGCAAAACTAGATGAGCTAAGAAATGATTCTAGGGCTGAACTTCTTGGTTACATTAAAAAAAATCTTACATACACAGATAACACCGTAAAAAAACTGGACACATTTTTGGATTATTTTACTATCATGCCAGTTGACATTGATCCAAACGGCATAGTTCCCAAGATTCATCATCTTGTACGCTCAAGGGAAGATATCATCAGAAAGCAGATTAGGTCTCTATTTTCTGAAATTGACACAATGGATCTTAGCAAGGTACAAAATATCTTAGAGATAGTTACCACCTTACAGCTTTTACAGAAGGTTGTAAGACACCTGTTTTTAACTGCAAAAAAACAAAACAACTATCCAATGATTGTGCCGCTGCAGATGATTCTACCATTTATCATGGAGCAGGCAGAAGCTCTCAATGATGCGGTTCCTGCGTTTAAACAGGGACAGCCAATTGGTGACGGCATAGGTCCTCTTGTGGTGGGTGAGATGATGCTTAACACGAAAAAACAAAAAGCTGAATTTGAAACTGTCTACAGCGAGTCTGAATTTGAGGGCAGAAAATTAATTTTGCTTAAGGCTGAGGGGCCATATGCTACTGTTGGTCGTCCAGGCGAAGCCACTGAATCTCTAGTTGGGAAATACAAACCTGATATTATAGTGATGATTGATGCCGCACTAAAATTTGAGGGTGAAGATTCTGGAACCGTGGCACAAGGATTTGGGGCTGCCATTGGCGGAGTTGGAACTGATAGATTTAAGATCGAAGAGATTGCAACAAAATTAGCAATTCCTGTTTTTTCAATTGTAATTAAGCAGTCAGTGAACGATGCAATAACACTCATGAAAAAAGAAATTGCAGCACAGGCAGAAAATGTCAAAAGACAAGTGCAAGAGATGATCACTGATAATACAAAGTCTGGTCAGACAGCACTTGTTATAGGTGTGGGAAACACTTTGGGGGTGTCACAGTAGTGTTCAACAAAAACAAGACTGTTGTGCCATACACACTAGAGCAGTGTGACTCGTGTAGCGAACAATCAAGACGAAAATTTTCCGAGGGAGATTATGTCTTCAAGGAAATGTCAAAATGTTCCTCATGTGAAGGACAGGTTAGAATTACAAAAATTTTTGGCGAAACTATCAGCCCATAGTAGTTACCGTGGCGCCACTTTGAGTTGGAATAAACGTGTGCTCTGCTTGGGCAACTGTTTTGCCGTTAGCCTCAACAAGAATAGCATATGCATGAACCACTTTCTTTTTGACCAGAATTTCCAACAATCTTCTGGCTTCTTTCTCTTCCCATTCTTTTAGCAGCCACCTTAATGCAAATGGGAGCATGTTAAAGTTATTCCAAATGTAATCTGTCAATCTGTCAGCTTCCTCATCCTTGGTTTTTTTTCTTGAGACTAGGGCAAAGATGTTCTTGATTTTTCCATTGCGAACAAACCCCAGAGCATTTTTAGTTGTAACAAACGGCTCACATGCATATGCCTGATTCTCTGAAAACGAAAACGAGCCAATAGTCCACATGTTTGGAACTGTTTTTCCCGCATGGATTGTATACTGGTCAAGTGAATGTCCGCTTAGATTGGCAATCGGCTTGAATCCCATATCTTGAATGGTTTTTTGTATAGTCCTTCCAACGTCCTTTGACTTTACTCCAGCTTTGATCATCGACATTGCATTTTGCAAGGCATCTTCCGCCGTTTGCACCATCTGGTCGTATTGTGGGTCATAATTTACAGTAACCGCGGTATCTGCAATGTACCCATTAATCTGCGCCCCAAGATCTATTTTTACCAAATCAGTGTCTGAAACAGTTTTGGGGTCATTGGGTTCTGCGGTATAGTGCGCTGCTATTTCGTTCATGCTTGTATTTACAGGGAATGCACACTTGGCACCCCTCTTGATAATTTCAGATTCTACATAATCACAAATCTCTGCGAGGGTGGAGCCAATCCAATCTGTCTTTCTAACATTTTCTCTTACCTCACCAGCAATATTACCTGCCTTTAGATAATCTTCAAGCTGCAATATGCTAACTAATTTTAGATGCTATTAATATCATACATACCTCATGCTTAAAATTGGGAATCATAATTCTGTCGACACAGGGAACGTAGTCTAGCTTGGTATGATTCGGGCTTTGGGTGCCTGAGGTCGCAGGTTCGAATCCTGCCGTTCCCATCTATATTTTTAAAAAAATCCACAGTTGTTGCAGTAAATGTATTAATCGTACTCGTTGAGTTTTAATGATGAACATCCAAGTCGTAATGATGAAGCAGGACGATCCTAGGAAGTGTAGTGCTGCAAAATTGGTAAAATTTGGGCTTGCAAAACCTGTCAAGAAGACAACTTCTCGCACACTTGTTTTAGATCCGTTTTCAAAAAAAACATTATTGAAATCAGACAAAAAGCTTGCCAGTTCTGTTACAGGCATCGACTGTTCATGGAACCTTGCCACTACTGCCTTTAAGAAGACATTTTCTGGAATCCCGAGGAAACTTCCGCCACTGTTGGCAGGAAACCCGGTTAACTATTCGAAACTAAACAAACTGACAACCGTAGAGGCACTGGCTGCTGCTGTGTACATCTTGGGGGACTCTGACATGGCAACTACACTACTTGACAAATTCAAATGGGGGCACACATTTTTTGCACTGAATAAAAACATCTTACAGGACTATTCCAAAGCAGAGTCCGAGTCTGACATAGTTGAAATTTGCCAGGAATACAGGCTCTTTGTGTGAGCGTCAGTTTACTCATGACGTCTAGGTAGTAAAATTTCCTTCAGATCAAGCTCACAATCTACAAATGCTACAGATTTATTCAAGTATAATCCAGCGGGACGATATGAACACTGAAGCCAAGTCATCCGGACTTGTTCGAAGCCTTTCCCTTTCACAGGCAGTAATGATTGGAGTTGCCTCAATGATTGGGGGAGCTATATTCGTACTGGTTGGACCGGGTATAGATGCAGCAGGCCCCGCATTGATAATTGCATTTCTGCTTAACGGAGTCATCACACTATTTACTGCATTAACTTATGCTGAACTTGGTTCTGCACTGCCAGCAACAGGCGGTGGATACAAATGGGTAAGAGAGGGGCTTCCACGACCAAACTCATATCTAAGCGGTTGGATGGCTTGGTTTGCGCACACCATTGCGGGAAGCCTGTACGCTGTTGCATTTGGAACATTCCTTGGGCACTTGCTAAAATCTGCAGAAATAATTGACGATGCGTTTGGTTTTCCACTTGAAAAGCTGTTTGCAGTTATTGCAATTGCAATATTCACATTTATCAATGTAAGGGGCTCTTCGCACACGGGAAAAGTTGGCAGTGCAATTACTTTTACTCAGTTATTGATCATTGGAGTACTGATAATAGCTGCGCTTGTGGCAATGTCATTCACAAATCCTAACTGGCCGGAAAACTTTCGAGACTTTCTTCCTAACGGCACTATGGGTCTGGTGCTTGCAATGGGTCTGACATTCATCGCCTTTGAGGGTTATGAAATTATTGCACAGGCTGGGGATGAGATTAAAAGACCAAAGAAGAACATTCCCAGGGCAATTTTCATATCTTTGGGAATAGTAATTTCCGTTTACGTTGTTTTTGCTTTTGTCTTTATTGGCGGCTTGGATCCTTCACAGGTAGGGCTGCCTGCGTGGGAGTTTATTGGAGGATTTGGTGAGCTTGGAATTATTGAGGCCGCTGAATATTATCTTCCGTTTGGTGCTCTAATTGTGTTGGCAGGTGGATTTGTATCAACACTTGCTGCGCTAAATGCAACAACGTTTGCTGCAAGTCGTGTCTCCTTTGCCATGGGAAGAAATCATGACCTACCACCTGTGTTTAATCGTCTGCACAAAAAATATCGTACGCCATTTGTCTCCACAATATTTTCTAGTATTGTAATGATAGTTTTGGCGTTGTCTTTTGACCTAACAATGATTGCACTTGCTGCAAGTGTGATGTTTTTGTTCCTATTTGCACAAGTTAATGTAGCCTGCATTACCATACGAAGACTTGCCAAAGAAAAAAAATTGGTTTATGGATTTAAGACTCCATTTTTCCCTCTAGTTCCAGTTGTAGGTTTTGCACTTGTTTCTATTCTCGCAGTTTACTTGCTGTTCTCTCATCCGCTTAGTTGGGTCATTGCTATTGTATGGATAGTAATTGGTTTTTTGATTTACAAGTTTTACACATCAAAGAAAGAGATTCAGCACCATGCACCACTAGTCTTCAATCAATCTCCTGAAGAAAGAAAGGAGTATAGAATCTTGGTTGTATTTGATAAACGGACAGCTACTAAACTCACTAAACTTGCTACGGCAATGGCTGCTCAAAAGGATGGTGAAATATCTTTTCTTAATGTAATATCTGTCCCAAAACAAACTCCACTAGTTTTTGCAAACAAATCAGGAGAAACTGGCATCGATGTATTTGATGAATTTAAAAAATCAATTTCTCACTCAATACGACACAGATATCTTGTTAGGCTTTCCCATGATCCAACGGAAGCAATTTTAGCTACAGCTGAGGAACAGGAAATTGATACAATCATAGTTAATTTTTCCTTTTTACGCAACAATCGCAGATTACTGTCACTATCTACATGCGACATTATTGGTGTGACACCGCGAAAAAACTTTGGAAAAGACATCTCCAATATTATTATTTCATACGATAAAGGTCGTCATTCAAACCTTGGGCTTGAGATTGCAGGCTCGATGGCAAAAGAATACAACAGTAAAATCAGAATTGTTCGTGGCATAACACAATCTCCTGATACAGAGGTTCAAATTGTTAACAAGATCAACGAAATCATGTTTGATCTTGACATCAAAAAGATGCAATTTGAAAAGGTGTATCCCAAAACAGAAAATATGTTGGTTTCGTCAGAACTTTTGAAAAACTTTAACAAAAATAAAACAGGTGTTCTGATTTTGGGTGCAGGAAACCAGGCAGACACTGCGTTCAGCCCAAAAGCATTGGAATTGGCACGTAAATCAAAAAAGACAGTATTCATAGTGCGAAATCACAGGTTTTCAGAGTTTCACACAAGATCATTTTGGAACATATTGGTCCATATAATGAAACAGAACAAGCATCTTTATCGTATATACATGGAGATTTTAGCCTTGAAATTCCTTGTTACAGCCACGAAGAGACTTGGAAGATATGATGAAGACTATTTTGAATCAAAATCTTAGGAAATACTGAAATTATCTAATTTTCTAATTACCATAGGTGTGAGCTAGTGGACGAAACGCTGCTACGGCAGAGGAAACTCCTCCCTTCATACAGGAAATGTGATCTGGAGATAGATAGTCAGAGATGGCTGGCAACAGAACAGAAAAAAATCCCATCTGGAGTACGATGATGGTACTCCCTGAGGTTTCCAGTGACGGAATGAAAATCTGTCCCACATGAAGCAAGGCCAAACAGAACCGTAGATTCCTGTAACAGGTTCAGGTAGGCTGCAAAGCGTAATATCGTTTAAAACAGAAGGAGGGTTACGGCTAGCACTCACTTATTTTTCTGGCTTCCAGCCTTTTGGCATGGAACCTTTTGTGCTTGTTGATTCAGTCTCTGACTTTTCTTCAACTTGTGATTTATCGTCATAGTAACTTTGGTGTTGATTGTAATCTTCTAAACCCTTTACCTGTGCTTCACCCCTAACTGTCTGGTATCCGCCGGAAGATGAACTTGTTTGAACACCTGTAAGCTGAGTTGGATCAATACCAGTCTGTTGCAAGTTCTTGCCTTCTTTTTTCAGTTTTCTCATGCTCATCAACATAAACGCTACACCGCCAAGAGCTGCCATACCAGCCATGCCGTATAGAACCATTGCTGGGAATTCCTCAGAAGATGTTGTTGCATAACCTTCAGGTGCAGTCGGTGTCACACCAAAAAACCCAGAGTCTCTGGTTGCAAAACCAACTACATCAAGGCTTGCGTTATCTGACGCCTCAAAAGTTTTTATTGAGTATGTTTTGTCTATCGTAAACATTGCCTCATTTGTTTTTTCTACTTGTATTCCTTCCCTAAGACTACTCTCTCCCATTGTATATTTAGAAATCACACTACCTGTTTGAAATCCATACTGAGCAGCATCAACACCAATCCCAGTTGGATCAAACAAAAAGTGCCAGTTTCCAATTGGCTGGTCCCTAATCCCGTTAGCATTCATTATACTTTTAGTAAGAAGCTCACCAGCATCGCTAGATTTTAACTGCATAGCTATTTCTGGCGTGTATTTGTCAAACAGTGAGATTGGCAAATTAATTTCCATCATGCCATGATTTGGTGTATAGATTTCAACAGGACCAGAAGCGCCAAAACCTCTCCAGTCTACATCTAGGAGGGCTGGGCTAGTACCTGTATAGTCTCTAATCACAAAATTTTCAATAACAGGGCGTAAAATAATCTTATAGTCTATTGACATTTTGTCATCTCTTCCTGTCATTAGCGCAACATAGTCCAGTGACATATCACTGACATATGCATCGCTGTCGTTTGAAGCAATGCTTGAGTTAATCTTCTGAATAAGTTCCTTCATCCCCACAGCTGATGAATCAACAGAAAAAACCACTGTAACATTTTTACCGGATAGTATATTTTCAAGATTACCTCCATCTGAATAATCGATCCAAATAGTGCGTTGATATGTCATCTTAGCGAGTGCATTTCCAGTAGCATCCTCCAACGTAGCTTCAAGTTGAGCTGACCCAAATGTAGGTGCAATACTACCAAGAGCAATTACAGCACCAACAAATAATGCAATAATCAATAATTTCATAAAAATTGACTTTGTTTGATAAATTATAAACTTATCCTGTGTATTCGTAAAAATAAACGAACAAGTAATATTGGTAATGATTATTTTACTAAATCGTTCTTGGAGAAAAATTGATAACTATACTTGCTGGTGGCACTGGATCTGTAAAACTTGTACGTGGATTAGCTACCCAAAGAACTGATGTTAATGTAATCTGTAATGTGGGCGATAATTATTGGCTTTATGGTATGTATGTGTGTCCTGATATTGATACAATTACTTATGGATTAGCAGAGCTGCTAGATGTAGAAAGAGGCTGGGGTATTAAGAAAGATACATTTGGTTTTTTACGTCAGATGGAAATTTTTGGCGAAGAGACGTGGTTTAGAATTGGTGACAGGGATACTGCTACACATCTGATCAGAACTAATATGCTAAAAAACGGTTCAAGCTTGACTAACATAACAAAATGGATGTGTGAAAAATTTGCAATTGAAACTAAAATTATTCCGGTGACTGACGCCACAGTTGAGACTAGAATAACTACCAATAAAGGAGAAATGCACCTTCAGGAATTCTGGGTAAAATATAGAGGACGAGATCAAATAGAAGGTATTCAGTATCTTGGTGCTGATAAATGCCGTCCAAACCCAGAGGCTGTTAATGCAATACATGATGCACAACTTGTGATCATTGCCCCTGGTAATCCTCTAACTAGCATAGGTCCGATGTTGGCGATGAAGGGAATTAGAAAAGAATTATCTAAAAATAAAAACAAAGTTGTTGCTGTAAGCCCAATTATAGGCAATGCACCTGTAAATGGCCCTGCTGGCAAATATATGGAAGCAGCTGGCATCGAAGTATCACCATTCGGTGTTGCAAAAATGTATGCAGATGTTTGCTCTCATTTTGTAATTGATACTAAGGATAGAATGCTAACAAAAAAAATTGAATCTCTTAACATGAAGGTTCATGATACTAACATTAGGATGACAAATAAAAAAACTGAAGACGCACTTGGCACTTTCTTACTAAAAACTCTTAACAATTAGCTTGAAGACATATGCAATAATTCCTGTAAAGAGTTTTTCTAAGGCAAAAACAAGATTAAACATTCCTCAGATAAAGAGAGAATTACTTTGCAAGGAGATGTTGGAAGAAGTTTTAAAAACACTGTCAAAATGTAAATCTATTGATAATATAGTTATAGTATCAAAAGATGATGCGGCCATAAAACTAGGTAAGTCATTTGGCGCAATACAAATTTTTGATGACGAGCTTGGTGTAAACCAAGCTGTACATTTGGCAGATCAGCACCTTTCTGGTTTGGAATGTAATTGCTCAGTTATTTTTCCACAAGATATACCAATGATGGAATCTTCTGACGTTGATAGTTTACTAGGATTTCTGAAATCTAAAAATTCTGTAATACTAGTTCCATCTCGTCAGTTTAACGGTACAAATGCGCTAGTACGATATTATGCTAGCTCTATGAAAACACAATACGATAAGGGTAGTTATTCACATCAAATAAACGCTGCAAAATCTGTGACACAAAAAGTCTCTCTTGCACTTATTCGTAGAGTGATGCTTGACATAGATGATGAACTTGATCTTGCATTCATGTTAAAACAAAATGAAAAACCAGATTTTTGTAAAAAAATTAAGAATATACTAAGCCTCTAGTGTGCGCTTTTTCAAAAATATGTAATTTAACGCCAAAATTACAATTGAAATTACTCCCGTGGCAATTAGCATTAATTCAAGCGTGTATAGCAAAGAATGTGTGAATGCTGTTTCAACTGGAATTTTGTTAATATCTGCAACAATATACGCATACGAATAAATGAAATAATTTGTTGCCCAATGAATTAGAATTGCAGGGGCAAGACCATATCTAAAATAAACCCATCCTATTATCAAACCGCTAACTGTTGCCTGTGCAAATTTACCTGCGCTCCATGTCTCACCTGTAATAACATGTGAAACACCAAAAAATATTCCTACTATAATGATTATCAGTAACGGTTTTTTTAAGTCTGTTATGCGGAGGTGATGCGAAGGTCTCCATAATGATTTTACGAAGAGTCGAAACGATGACTTGTAAGAATATAATGCAAAAAGTGGTAGACCAATAAGTATAACCCGAAATCCGATTTCTTCAATTAACGGTGCAAGTAATAATTGAAAAAACTGAATCAGTTGGTTTGGCGCCTCAATTTTCTCAACAGAAATCCCAAAAAATTCTTGTACTGATATTATTACACCCGATACCACAACCAGTATAGAAAACCACTTGATAGCTGTTATGATATAGTTATCTCGTAATTGATGATATTTTCCGGCAGATATTATGGATTGTAGTACGTTAACGAAATTTTTCTTTGGACCAAATATTGCCACAGCGAATAAAATTAAAAACAAACACCATAACACAATAAATCCATCACCCAACTCAAATTCTACTGGAACTTGAAAGCCTACTCCAGCAAGGAAGACATTCAAGTCATTCATAGGATATTCATATGTAATATCATCACCAATTTCAGAATTGAAAACTAGATATGCACCAATTGGAAATGACAAAATCATTAAAAATAAAATTATTGATATTAAAGCAGTGTGCGGTATACCTATACACTGATAAATTTTGTTTTGTAAGTTCACTTTTTTTCTAATGTAATTCTATCATATCTTCAGAAAATCCGAGCTTTACTAAGGTATCCTTGATAGTATCTCTGTGGTCTCCTTGCAAGAAAACATAACCCTCTTTTGCAGTACCACCGCAAGCATATTTATTTTTTAGATCTCTTGCAACACTTTCTAAATTGTTAATCTTAGGATCAAGGCCTTCAATCATAGTTCCTTTTTTCTTGAAACGCCTAGTCTCAAGACGTATAATTATATGAGTACTATCTTTATCAAGATCACCGCAGGCGCATAAATCTTCAGGAAGTCCACAAGTAGTACAAATTACCGCCATAAGTTCAAAAGTTAAAGCCTCTGACACAC
>LWDU01040477.1_pt1 | contig 11489 bp, 7 predicted proteins | sample 727161 | NCBI WGS metagenome assembly LWDU01 (sample SAMN04566230, study PRJNA314399) | hydrothermal vent metagenome | isolation source: deep sea hydrothermal plume seawater | place: Mexico: Gulf of California, Guaymas Basin | collected 2004-07-11 | reverse complement strand
TCGACCAACTGTCATTCACGGCAACACTGATTAGCGGCGTGTTTCGAGAAAATAATAGGTGTAAGTCTTCTCCATTGCGAAAATCAAGCAAGAAGAAAATTTGATGAGCATATCCAGAAGAAGTTTCCTGAAAGCCAAAGGGGCGATTTTAACATTGCCATTCTTGCATTCGATTGCTAGAGCGATGGATGAGCCTGCAAAGAAGACTCAGCCCAGCAAAAAATTGGTGATGGTCTATATCCCCAACGGAATTGTGCGGCGTTGCTTCTTTCCTGGCGAGGAGAATGGAGAATTGCCCGGCTTTGTCGGTGGCTTTAACGCTGACAAAACAAAGAACGAAGTAAGGACACAAAACAATCCGGGTATCTACCCTCTGGAGCTAACGTCAACGATGCAGCCATTGTCCAGCCTCGCGGACGATGTCACGCTGGTCACGGGCCTCGACCGCACTTTCAAGAATGGCCAAGACGTTCATGCGCAAGGCGCCTCGTGCTATTTGACAAGCATGTCACCAGAACAGGCTGAACGGCGTGGTGTACGACATCCAAACGGAAGAAGCCTGGATCAGGTGATTGGGGATAAGGTCGGCCATTCAACGGTGTTTAACACTCTAGAGATCAGCTGCAATGGATTCACCGCAGGCAAAGAATCCATCTACTTCAATAACATCTCTTGGTACGGCACGGACAAGATAGCTCCCTCGATCAAGGATCCTAAGAAGCTCTACGACAGACTATTCCTGGCGGACAGTTACCGAACGCATATCACAGATGTCACAGACCTAGTGCTTGCGGATGCCAAGACGCTGTCGAAGAAGCTGGCACGTGAGGACCGCGAAACGCTTGGCGAATTCATGGAGATGATTCGCGATATCGAAATCCGCATCGCAAAAATGCAAAAGCTGATTGCCGGCGCCGATGTCAAGATACCGACGAACGAGGTTCTGCCAAGAGGTGACTATATCAAGTTGCAAGCTGACTTGATGCTGCTGGCGCTGCAGATGGGGATTACGAACGTCTGCACGTTCATGATCGGGCCTGAGAGGTGGGACGCCTCACTGCTTTATGAAGGTGTGTTCCCCAAGCCCGTTCAGCATCACAACATGACGCATAACCAAAAAGGCGACGGTTACAAAGAGCTGCAGAAGATCGACATATTCCACATGAAACAGTACGCCTACATCCTCTCCAAGATGAAGACGATCAAAGAATCAGATGGCAGCTCGCTACTCGACAATTCGGTCGTCACCTACGGTGCGGGCTTGGGAGATGGTGCAACGCATCAGTATTTTGACTTGCCGATGATCGTTGCGGGTAAATCGCAGGGACAGATTAAACAAGGCCGTTTCGTCCAATGCAAGAGCGGCACGCTGAACTCCAATATGTGGCTCACGCTTGCCCAGCTGATGGGATTGGAAATTGATGAGTTCGCAGACAGTACCGGTGTCGTTTCGGATCTGTGGACCTAACAATGGCACGGCCCGCGACAGGTACTTAGCTGCGGATCGGTCCGCTGTGACTGGTCGCTTCCAATGAAGAATGCAAAGAGTCTCTGAACAGGACTGTAAGAGGTTGACGTCGATGCGTGCAAGAGAACTGTTTTTTGCGAGTTGCCTGCTGCTGGCGTTCAGTGCCATTGTTGCGGATAGCCAGGCCAACGAGTTCGATACGTTCCTCAAGCCGCTTCTCGCTGACAAATGCGTCAAGTGCCACGGCGAAAAGAAAGTGAGTGGGAAGGTCAACTTCAAGGAGATCGAGACGGCAGGGCATCTTCTTGAGAATCCGAAGCTAATTGAAGAGATGATCGAAGTCATCGATGCTCTTGATATGCCACCCGATGACGAACCGGAATTGGACGCAAAAGTGCGAACGAAGCTTCTCGCGACATTAAAGACGATGCTTCGTCAGTCGACGTCAGGCGACGAGGTAAAACGAGTCCAGGTTCGGCGGTTGAATCGCTTTCAATACAACAATTCGGTCGTGGACCTTTTTCAGCTAAAACTGGATGTATTCAAACTGTCAGAAAAGTTGATGACGCGGCAAGGAAACTACCTCAATTCTAAATCCAACAAGATGCCTGCCAAAGTCAATGTGACGTGCCGCTCGCTGAATGCGGATGTCGGCTTGAAGGAAGTGCAGGCCTTCCCCAAAGACTTGCGAGCAGCCCATGGATTTGATAATCAGGCGAATCAACTGACTCTTTCGCCCTTGCTCTTGGACGCCTTTCTCAAGCTCAGTGTGTCCATTGTTGAAAGTCCGGATTTCAACGCGGAAACGGTGGGCATTTGGCCTAACTTCTTCCAAGAGCCACCAGCCGGTACTGACATCGAAGCGGAGGTTAAGAACAGGCTGAGTTCATTTCTTCGATTGACTTTTCGTCGTTCTGTAGATAGTGCGACCCAGGATCGTTACACGGCCTACGCCATGTCAAAAATTGAGCAGGGGTTGCCGTTTACCGACAGCATGAAAATGGTGGCGTCTGCCGCACTTTCTTCGCCGATGTTCCTCTATCGATATCGATCTGCAGATGGCAAAGAGAAGCAATTCGAACTCGCTTCCAATCTCTCTTTTTTTCTTTGGGGCAGCAGCCCGGACCTGGAATTGCTTCGCTTGGCTGAAGGTGGCCAGCTCGCGGATCCAGAGCATTTGAGCAAAACGGTCGAACGGATGTTCGCCGATCCGAAGATCGAACGGTTCTTGGACACTTTTCCCTCGCAGTGGATGCAGCTCGAGAACGTTCTGGCGGCGACCCCTGATCCTCAGAAACAGAGGTTCTTTAGTCTGGATGAGAACAACCCGGCCAGTTTGCAAATGGTGCTCGAACCGCTGCTGCTTTTCGATGCTGTCTTTATTGAAGATCGACCGATCATTGAACTCATCGCTCCGCAGTTCGGCTATCAGAGCAGGTTTCTACAGATGTGGTACACATCCGATCTGAAACCTCCAAAGATTGACACCCACCAGGTCGTGGAAGACAACCGGATCAGAGACGAAAAACGTGAGCTGCTTCAAGTTGCCATAAAAACAACTCGGGCGGAACTGAATGCACTGGTCCAGCCCGTGCGAGAAATGATCCTGGCTGCCCGAAAAAAAGACGCCGGTGGGAAGGAGCCCGTGAACCTGTTGCCGTATGCGGCATGGGAATTTAACGGTGACCTAAAGAGCTCGGTGAATTCACTTGAGCTGACAGCTAACGGAAAAATAGAATTCCAAGACGGCATGGTCGTCCTCAACAAGGCCTATTTGCAAAGCGAGAAGCTGCCTATCGAATTGAAGGCCAAGACGCTTGAGGTCTGGTGTAAATTGGACGATGTGAATCAAAGCGGTGGAGGCGTGATGGGCATTCAGGGCCCGGGCGACTTCTTTGACACGATCGTTCTAGGTGAAAGGCAGCCGCAGCATTGGATTTCTGGAAGCAATGGATTTAGCCGTACGGAGGACTTTCCAGGTTCCACACCTGAGAACGAAACCAACGAGACGTTCCAGCTGGTGATGGTCTATCAAGTGGACGGAACGACGGCCCTGTACAGAAATGGCGTGCCCTACGGGAAACCGTATCGCAAGGGAGCTGCGACTTTTCCAAAGAACAATTGCTCCGTCATATTCGGCTTGCGTCACTTGCCACCCGGGGGAAACAGATTCCTCTCCGTACGATTGGATAAGGCCCGCTTGTATGATCGGGCCTTGAACGCCGCAGAAGTTGCCTCGTCGCACAGCGGCGATAATCTCTACATCACGGACTCCGATCTGTTGCAGGCACTTACGCCAGGTCAGCGAAGCAAAGTGATGGCACTCCGCAAGACACTTGAGCAATCGGGAGTCGCGCTGGAAAACGTTCCCGATAACCAGGACCCCGGAAAGCTGCAGCAGGAGGCGAATCGAAGGTTCGATGACGACATACGAAACAAGCTGCGTTCTAGGACGTTCGAACGTGTCGCTGCATCGGACGCTCGGTATGGCGGTGTGATTACTAATGCTGCCATGTTGAGCATGACCTCAGGCCCCAAACGAACTCACCCCATTGCTCGCGGCGCGTGGATTATCGAAGTGATTTTTAATGACCCGCCGCCTCCACCTCCCAACGACGTTCCACCACTGAACGAGGACGCCGGTTCTGATAAATTGACGATTCGGGAGAAATTCGCGGTGCACCGAAAGAACCCGGATTGCGCCAGTTGCCACTCGCGTCTGGACCCCTTGGGTTTTGCCCTAGAGAACTTTGATATCACAGGTCGCTGGCGAGACAAATATGAAAACGGCAGGGAAGTCGATTCAAGTGGAACGCTGATGAGAAAATATGAATTCGACGGCATTGTTCGCTTCAAACAGTCATTGGTTAAAGAGAATAAGCGTTTTGCCAGAGCTTTCACTGCGCATTTGCTGCGGTTCGCGTTGTCCAAAGAGCTCAGCCCGTATGACTCGCTCACCATTGACACGATCGTCGACAAGACGGAGAAAGACGGCTTCAAATTGAGATCGCTTCTCCGGGAAGTTGTCCTAAGCGATAGCTTTCACTCCTCTCCTTAGTGTCATAGCCGTAGTTCGTAACCCGAAGCGTAAGCGAGGGATGATTCAGATAGCAGCTTCTCCCTCGCTTACGCTTCGGGTTGCGAATTACGCCTTTCAGGCCTCTCACCGCTCGTCGTCCGAATTGTGATCGTCGGTGCGAAGGACGATTTCAAGCTTGGGCAGCTTCTCTTTGAGAGGAGTTAAGGTGGCGGGATCGATCCGGTCGGGGATGCTTCGAGTTCGTCATCGGCCCACGTGTCTGTGGCCACGAACATTGCGGCAAGTACCAGAAGGAGTCGACGGTAACAGGTCATGGCCTTGAATCACGCATCGCCGTTGATAGGGTTTGTATCTGATCGGGCGAGAACAACTGACATTGGGTGTATAAGCAAAAATGCCCGCTATGCAAGTGACTTGTGCATCTCACCGTTCTTCATGACCACGACTAGCTTCTCTCGATCAAGCAAGATATTGGTATCGTCCAGTGGATTGCCTTCGATCAATAGCAAGTCGGCCAGAAACCCCTCGCGAATCTGTCCAAGTTCATTGGGTAGGTCCATTGCCGCCCCGCCGTCTCGCGTCATAGTGAGCAACGCTTCCATCGGTGAAAAATCGCAGTAGCGAATCAGGTGGTCAAGATCCCTTGCATTATTGCCGTGAGGCGTCAGTCCAAAACCGTAGTCGCCTCCGCCGAGAATCCGAACGCCGCGACGACGAAGTTCCTTTAACCCGATGGCAGCTGACTCCAGCTCGTCTCGAAATCCCAATTTTTGAACCTGTTCCTCGGTGAAATAGTCTTGACCTTCGTAGGCCGCGGTGGCGGTAAATCCAATATTGGGGCTGACGAAGAGCCAGTCCTTGTTGGCTTCCAGCATATCGATTGCTTCGTCATCCAAGAAGTTTGCGTGGTAGATCACTTTGATTCCATACTTCACGCAGAGCTTTACTGCATCGGCACTACGCGCGTGTGCGCTCAATCGCTTTCCATGAGCATGCACAACCTCCGCAGCAGCGGCAACCTCTGCTTCACTCATTACCGTTGATTCAGATGGCGCGTGAGGAACAAACGTGTCGCCGGAAATTACGAGTTTGATTATATCAACCCCTTCGCGAATCAGCTCTCGCACGCCCTTGCGAAACTCCTCGGGGCCGTCCATCACGATCGCCATGGCACTCAAATGTGGCATGTGTAATGTTCGCATGTCGCCGAGGCCTCCTGTCACAGTCAACCATGGGCTGGCTGCCAAGAGACGGGGCCCGGCAATTTCACCAGCCTCAATTGCATTTCGAATAACAACATCCAAACGGGGCTTTGCAGCGGCAGCGCTGATACAACTTGTGATGCCGCAATCGAGATAGAATCGAGCGTTCCGCATCGCGATCAGCGTATTCTCCTCCGGTGGAATCATGCCGATCGCCATTAGACTGTCGGTGTTGTTGATACTCAAATGCGCATGAGACTCGATAAGTCCCGGCATGATCGTACATTTGCCCCGCCCGTCGACGACCTTCACACCATCTCGGGGAAGCGACTGGCCCGCTCGAGCAACCGTTGCGATGCGATTGTCTCGCACGAGAACTTCACCTTGAAACGGATCATCTCCCGTGCAATCAAGAACATTGACTCGCGTGAAAAGGATGTCGGCCATCAACTCGTTCCCTTAATCGCGGCGAGCGTGTCTGAAGCGGCACTGCTGAGAAACAGAGTGTCCGTACCGGCACAGATCATTCTCGCGCCGCGTTGCATGTCGGTTTGAACGGCGTCTGTTGTCACTCCGAAACAGCCAACCGGAATTCCCGCCGCTTTGCTGACGGTGTAGATTCGATCGATCGCGGCGACTACTTCTGGATCCGTGATCTGGCCCATCTTTCCCATGCTTGCCGACAAATCGTAGGGCCCTAGCTGAATCGCATCGATTCCCTTGACGCGGACGATCGATTCGATGTTCTCGACAGCCGTGATGTGTTCAGCTTGGACTATGACCGCGATTTCGTCGTTGGCCGTCTCGATGTACTCGGCGAATTTCGGGCCATAGCCATGTGCCCTCGCCAGTCCCACTCCACGAGAACCAAGCGGCGAGTATTTCGACCAACGAACAACGTCTTCGGCTTGACGAGCAGTCTGCACCTGTGGTGCGATGATTCCGTGGGCACCGATGTCGAGCATTTTCTTGATCGGCGTTTCAGCCGCCTCGGGAACTCGGACGATGCACGACACACGGTGGCTCACAGCTTGCAATATCGACAGTATCTCGGTGATTCCTAATGGTCCGTGTTCTCCGTCAATAAAAACCCAATCGAATCCCACGCTCGCGAGAATCTCGGCCGTAGCCGGCGTCGGCAAAGTGATCATCGTTCCGAATAGTTTTTCACCGTTCGCAAGACGTGCCTTAAAACAAGCGTTCTGCATTTTTCGATCCTCTCGGTCGGCCCAAACGTACAGATTATAGCTCATTGACTTTGCCAAAGTACTTTGCATTGAACAGGAGTCTCTTGCTCTGGTCGCTTCGCGGCGACAACGCTGGCCCGGAGAGATTTCAACTGTTACATTGAAGCATGGTTCTCCGCTTCAAGGCGCGAACGTCGGCGTTCCTCGAACAATCGCTGTCCAATACCATCGAGGTCACCTCCTGATGGCCTTAGTGCCCCTCATTGCACCAGTGCGACTATCTTCTTTCATTGTGGTTTTTCTGATCGTGGCCGTCGGGTGTGATCGAAAGATCCGTACCGTCGCCCCAAAGACGTCGCTGGTCGAGTTGCCTACGACAACATTATCTGGTCCTCCGTTCTTTACTGAGATCACCGACAGCTCTGGGGTCGAATTTCAGCATCACGTGGGTCCCGTCGGCCGTTATTTTTTCCCCGACATCATGGCCGGTGGAGCGGCGTTCTTCGACTTTAACTTGGACGGCAAACTCGATATCTATTTGGTTAACAGCGGAAGCCCCCCGTCGCAGGTGGACTCTGTGGCCATGGCTCGCCTAGGCGCTAATCGATTGTTTCAACAACAGAGCGACGGGCGGTTCGTCGATGTATCGCTGGCCTCCGGGTTGGGCGACACGGGATATGGGATGGGCGTTGCGATCGGCGATATCAATAACGATGGTTACCCAGACGTCTACGTGACGAATTACGGTCCGGACCGATTGTATCTCAACGGTGGCGACGGAGTGTTTACCGACATCACTCAGGCGGCAGGCATAGAGAACGATCGTTGGTCGGCGTCGGCGGCGTTCTTCGACTTCGATCGAGATGGTTGGTTGGACCTTTTCGTCACGAATTACGTCGACTACCAACCATTTCAGCCCTGTCGTGATGCGGCTGGCAGATTGGACTATTGTAATCCAGCCGTGTTTCCGAGGACGTCGGACGTGCTCTATCACAATCTATCAGGTAACGACCCCGATCAATCGGGGGGATCGACGGAGCCGGACAACGCCCCGATACGATTCGAGAACGTCAGCCTCGAATCGGGCATTGCCGAGAAACCGGGCGCGGGATTGGGCGTGTTCTGCGCTGATCTGAATGGCGATGATTGGCCGGATGTTTACGTCTCCAACGACGGACACGCGAATCACCTTTGGATCAATCAGCACAACGGTGAGTTTCGCGACGAGGCGATCCTGTTCGGCGCAGCGTATGATGCTGTCGGGCGTGGCCAGGCCAGCATGGGGCTCGCCTTGGGAGATGTGAATGACGACGGATGGCTGGATCTGCTGTCGACGCATATGGAGGGAGAAAGCAATGCCCTCTACTTGAGCAGTGGAGGGCCCATCTTCAGCGAATCGAGCGTGAGGTCGCGTATCGCCGAGGCAAGTTTGCCATTGACGGGTTTTGGAGCGATTTTCGTCGATTTCGAACACGATGGCGACCTTGACCTGGCCGTGGTTAACGGCCGCGTCCGCAGAAGTCTTGCCGGCCCAAAAAAATCGCACACGGGCGATGAAACACTGTCGCGGTCCTATGCGGAACGGAACCAGTTACTCATGAACATTGGGCAGGGAGTTTTCCAAGAGTTCGCTGGGGCCGACGCTTTCCTGGGCCATGTCGAGGTGTCCCGCGCGCTGGCGTATGGCGATGTGGACAATGACGGCGATGTGGATTTACTAGTGACCAACTTTGTCGGCCAGGCCCGTCTGTTTCGCAACGATGCTCCGAAAAAGGGACACTGGCTGATAGCCCGCGTTGTCGAGCCGAAACTGGGCGGGCGGGACGCCTACGGTGCCCAGCTGACTGTAATCACCGCCGGAAAAAGGATTCAGGGACTCGTCTCTCCCGGTTCCAGCTACCTCGCCTCCCACGATCCCAGAGTGCATTTTGGGCTCGGAAACGCCGCCAACGTCGAACACATCGAGGTCCGTTGGCCCGACGGCGCGAACGAAGTCTTTCCCGGCGGCGCAGCCGATCGATTCCTTGTCTTGGCCCGCGGAGAGGGAACGCCACCATGACGGCGCCAACCCCAGAGACGAAGGCTTCCGAGGAACAAAAACGGCCTCGTTTTCGTACGGTGTTGATCGTCGTACTGACCATTGCGACTGCCGGCGCTGCCGCCTGGATGCTCAACCGATCCGCTGGTCGCCTGTCATTGGTCGAACAGCCTGAAGTCGATCTTGCCAGCTCCTCTAGGGCAGTCGTTCAAACGATCCAGCAAGCCCAGACCAGAGTGGATTCTTCACCGGACGACGCAATTGCTTGGGGAGAGTTGGGGATGGTGTTGTTCGCCCATCAGTTTGAGGCGGAGGCGAGAGCCTGTTTTGAACAGGCGGAGCGGCTTGATCCGCAGGAGTTTCGCTGGCCGTACCTGCACGGCGTCTGCGCCGCGGCCACCGATCGGACGGCCGCCGCCGACTTGTTTCACCGGGCCGTCACTCTAAAACCAGAGGAAGGGATTGCGCACAACCGACTGGGAGAAGTTCTGCTGGACCTCGCCAGGTATGAGGAGACTGCCTTTCATTTGGAAGCAGCGCAGCGATTGCTGCCGCGCGACGTCCGTCCTCTGCTGGCGCTGGCTCGGTTGGAGCATCTTCGCGGTCGGTCCCAGGCGGCCCTGACGTGGGCAGAACAAGCGGTCCGCGCCGCGCCACAGGAGCGGGCTGTCTATGAACTGCTTGCCATCATTCACGCAACCGGGAGTGAACAGGTGGCGGCGCGGCGCGCCCTGGAGATCGCCCAAACACTTCCCGACCGGCCGCTCCGATGGCGTGATGCACTCGCCGCGGAGGTGCTCGAGTTGCGTCGCGATACCGGTTGGCGACTGTTGCAGGCCGAGTCGCTCCTGTCGCAACGAAGATCGAAGGAGGCAATTGATCTCCTTCGATCCGCGCTGCGCGAGGATGACCGAGATCCCCGCATCTATTGTGCGCTGGCCCGAGGGCTGCTCGTTGAGAATCAAGTGGCGGCGGCTGCCGAAACATTAGAGCGGGCCCGTCGCCGGCATCCCGACTCGGCGGAGGTTCGCTTTCAGCGGGGCGTCGTCCATTTTGTCGCTGACGAATTCCGACAAGCCGAACAGCACTTTCGTCGCGCGACCGAACTGAAACCAGATTATGCTCTGGCACACTACAATCGCGGGCTCGTGCTCGATCGTTTGGGAGAAAAAGACGCTGGGCTGAATGCCTTTGAGACGGCCGTGCGGTATCGGCCGCAATACGCGGCTGCCCACTTTCACGCTGGCAGAATCCTACTTGAACAAGGAAGGAAAAAACAAGCCATTGTACATCTGCAGGCGGTCATTCGCTTCGCACCCGCAGATCGTGAGGCCCGGCGACTGTTGGAACAAGTTGGCCCAACGCCGAACTGACAGACCAAAAGAGGGCCCGCTGCGATGCAACGGGCCCTCTGCTTGGATGCGTGCTTATCACCCGGCACGCGCAAGCGTCCGGTTTCTGAGCCGACTGCGAAAGCGCTAAACATGACGTCGGCTAGACCGCAGTCAACCTTAGTGTTTCGCCGGAATCTCCGTTGGTTGTTGGTCCCTGATGAATGCTAGTGTGACCAGGTTCAAGTAGTTGATGGTGGAGGGGATAAAGCGCACGGCGCCGTCGGCCATGACGAATTGAGCACCACCAGGATGCTGACTGTTGAAGACCCATGCGTAATGCCTCTTTTGTGCGTCATTTCGCCAGATGCAATTGACGCACCAGTCTTTTTCCCATATTCGCCAGCTGGGATGAGTGTCGAAGTGATTCGGTCCTCCCGGAGGTTGAGACAGCCAACCGCCGCCGCCAGAATAAATTCGACCGTGAACACTTGTGTGTATTCCGAGTAGGCCCCAGGGACCGAAGTGCGAACTGACCATGTTCGAGCCACCATTGGCCGCTTCGCCAATCGCAAGCGTGTACGATGTACCGTCGGTAATGCTGGCAATTTTGCACTTACTGTTGTTGCCAAACATTCCAAGGTTGGTCGTGCCCGCGTCGTGGTAGTAACTCCAATTTCGGTTGTAATCGGTAAACGCACCGACCGAAAAAAGATAGCTCGAACGACGTGCTTTGTATCGACTGTAAAAGTGTGTGCCTGTTTCTCGCCAGCTGCTGAGTTCGCCAGCAGATGCATGGCTGGGGCACTCAAGAATCTCCATTCTCGACTTTGCGAGGAGAATGCGGTTCACGTTCGTCCATACGGGAGAAACCGGACTGATCCCGCCTGCTCGCGGATTCGACGTATTTGTTGCCCAGTTGAGATCGAGCCTCTCGTACAACGGAGCATTTTCCAGGAACGGTAGGAGATACAGCCAACCAGCGTGGTTGCGTACGCCTTCCCCATATGCCCATTGGTTCCTATTTGGATTTCCACCCTGAGTGTACCGACCAGAATTCAACAACGCCGGTGGAAAAGTCTTATAGGTGTCGTGGTAGTTGTGCAAGGCAATCCCATGCTGTTTGAGATTGTTGCCACAACTCATTCGCCTCGCCGCTTCCCGAGCCGCCTGTACGGCTGGCAAGAGTAGCGCGACGAGTACACCGATAATCGCAATGACCA
>LWDU01043963.1_pt1 | contig 11490 bp, 11 predicted proteins | sample 727161 | NCBI WGS metagenome assembly LWDU01 (sample SAMN04566230, study PRJNA314399) | hydrothermal vent metagenome | isolation source: deep sea hydrothermal plume seawater | place: Mexico: Gulf of California, Guaymas Basin | collected 2004-07-11 | reverse complement strand
CTTCACAGTCAGACACCCTCCAAGTAAAATCCGCACAGAATAAAGAATCTAACGCAGTCTTAAATGATCCACCGGAATTCCAGGTGTTCTTTTGGCAATTAAATCTGCCGTGAGTTGTGCTGTACCACAAGCCATTGTCCAACCCATGTGTCCATGTCCTGTATTAAAAAAAAGGTTGCTGTGACGAGCTGTGTCAAGTACAGGAAGGCTGTCCGGAGTCATGGGGCGCAGTCCTGCCCAGCATTCGGCTTTTTCGTAATTTCCGGCATTTGGGAAAAGCTCTTTTGCGGATTGGAGCAAATATTCAAAATCTTTGGGGGAGTGAGTTTCATCGTAACCGGTGAATTCGGCCATTGTTGTCAAACGAACTTGCTTGCCTAAAGTGGAATAGGCGATTTTAAAATCCTCGTCGATACCTCCGATTGTGGGCGGCGTGTGCCCGGATTCTACCGGAATGGTGATCGAATAGCCTTTGACCGGATAAATCGACAAGCGTATTCCCAAAGGCCGAACCAGCAAAGGACTCCAACTTCCCAAACACAAAACGTAAGCGTCTGCTTTGCGTTCACCGCGATTGGTGATGATACGCTCAATTTGGTCACCTTTGTCTTCTATTCGTTCAATGTTAATTTCACTTTCAAAAGCGCCTCCCATCTTTTCGCATACTTTCCACAAATTTTTTGTAAACAATAATGAATTTCCGGATTCATCCGTGAGGGAAAATACTGCTCCGGGAATTCGGTCTTTCATGTGCGAGAGAGTCGGGTCGATTTCTACAACACGGGTAAAATCAAGCACCTCCATCTTTTGACCGTTTTCAATGAGAGGTTGCAAATTGGCGATTCCGGCTTCCAGAGTTTCCTGCGAGCGAAAAAGATAAAGTGCACCTCCTGATTTTCGGTTATATTGTATTCCGGTTTCTTCAACCATTTGCCCTAAAACTTGCTGGGAAAAAGTACAAAGCCGATGCTTCGCAAGCCCGTTGCGCCTTACCGCAGAGTTGTTGCATTCATGCAAAAATTTCATTCCCCAAACCATGAGTTGCCAGTCTGGACGCAAACTCATTTTGAATGTAGGATCTTGATGAATGATGGATTGTAGCAGTGTTTTCAACGCATTTGGAGAGGCCCATGCGTAGGCGTGTCCGGGAGCAATCAATCCTGCATTGCCGAAACTGGCGCCACCCATGGCCGGAGCTTGACGGTCAATCACTGAAACTTGATGACCGTCCTTGAGCAGATGGTACGCAGTGGCCACTCCAACCACCCCTCCACCTAAAACCAAAATTTTCATGAATTGATATTATTCCAATTAATCTATACTGCAAGAGTTAAAATGTTACTATTTTTGAAGATTATGACAGCGGAGTGTAACCCAACATATTTTCAAATTTAAAAAAAATGTCGGGTTACGTCTACGCCTAACATGATCTGCTATTAACTCTTGTAGAGTATAAATCCTCCATTTTCAAGAGGATTTATATGGTTTCGTTAAAATTTTATTCTAACGAGAACCTTTGGTCAGCGAACCGGTTTGCAGGTTTGGAGGATAGAGAATTGTACCCTGGCCAAGAGACTGTCCTTCGGCTGTATGCTGAACAATTAGAATCGGAGGAGAGGACTGATGCCAGCGAGCACCATCCGCCCGGTTGAATTTGACTGGTCCGTTGAAATTATCGTAATGATAATCTTCAAGTGCCTTCATAATTGCTGCAGGATCGGCTGAACCAGCATGATAAATCGCCTCGGCAATCATTACAATTTGTCCAAAAGCATTTGACGCACCAAAAATCGGAGCATCATTATAGCGTTTTTCATATTCAGCTTTGAACCATTCTCCCATTGCAGTCAGTTTTTGCTTGGGGTGTCCGTAGGAAATGTAGGTCAGATAGTTACCTTTTTTTCCTAAGTTTTTCCAGAAAATAGGCTGGCTTGGCCAATCAAAAGATGCAACCATCGGAGTTTCCGGAAAAAGTTTAATGTCATACGCCTGCTTAACAATCAAATAAGCAACATCACCGACACCAATGTTAATCACCACATCCGCACCCGAGTTTTTGATTTGCAGCAATTGCGGTGTTAGATCACGGGAATTTTTATCAAAAATGAACGGTTTTAAACTCAAACCCAAAGAACGTTCTTTGTTAAACGTTTTCATAAGTTTGACCAAACCGACTCCGTAGTCTGTATTTTCAGCAATGATGCCGATATTCTTGAAACCAGTTTGCTGGAAAAATCCAACCCAGGCCTCTGCACGATCCGGATCAATGGCGGCAGTCCGGAAGGCATTTGGAGAATGTGAAGAAGTGATTTTCACATTGGATGCCTGAGTACTGAAAATAGGTATTCCGGCTTTTTCTGCGGGCTTGAGCAATGCCAACATATTTGAACTATGAATCTGCCCGATAACGGCGACCACTTTGTCGCGTGAAGACAGCTTCCGGAAACCGGAAATAGCTTTTTCGACTTGTCCGGCATCATCTTCAATGATGACTTTTATTTTCCTGCCCAGCACTCCGCCTTTGGCATTGATGTAATCTTCCGCAATTTTTGCACCGCGAACAGCTTCTTTTCCTAAAGAATGTGCTCCTGCGGTGAGTGGGGTCAAGACCCCGATTTTGATATCCTCGGCGGCGGCGGCAGGTATGACCAAAAAGGACATTCCTAACAATAGTGCCGAGAAAAGCATTGTTACTTGTTTCGCGATATACATAAAACCTCCTTTATATGGGAGAATGATTGAAAAATATTTCCTTGTGAATTTATGAAATTCGCGGTTTCGATTAATTCAGTCCGGAAAGTTTCAGGAATGCCAACGCGACATTCCACACCTGAGCCAACCGGCTCAAGACCTGATAGTTTTGCTAAGTCGAACCACGTATGGGCTGACTGCGCAATTTAGCCACACCGTCGCGCATCATACCAAAGATTCCCTCACGGTAAAAACGCATGATTGCCAACACCATTACCGCAAACATAACCATACGATATTCCGCATAATCTCTGAGGGCTTCAGCAAGTACTTGAATAAACATAGCCCCGATTGCAGGGCCCCAAAAACTACGTAATCCACCGGCAATAACCATCACAAGAATTATCGCCATTTCATTGAATTTTATCGGTGTGGGGGTGAGCATTCCGATGTAGTGTGCCTGCAACGTTCCGGCGAATCCGGCCATAGCACTGCTTGCAGTGAAAGCAAAACGTTTCCAGCGGACCGTGTCAACGCCCATCGCCTGCGCGGCTTCCTCATCGTCACGAAGCGCCCGCAAATAGAAACCCGCAGGAGAGCGAATTATTTCGAAAACAATCCAGAGGCAAAGTGCGGTTGCCCCCAGGAAAACGTAAAAAAATGGTGTAGGATCAGAGGTATCGAAAAGCAATTCTGTGGAAAGTCCTAAATCTCCTCGTGTAATCTCATACTCGGACATAACCCACAACCTGAACGATTCCGCAAAGGCCCAGGTTGTAACTGCTAGATAAATTCGCCTCATGTTCAGACAAACAGAACCCAAACCGTAACCGACCAATCCGGCAAAGATGGTACCGAAAATGATGGTTGTCCAAAGCGGTAACGGTGTACCCAAAGCCTCAGAACCGTACAAAAATAGTAAGGCGGAAGCATAACCACCAACTGCCGCAAAGGCATGATGAGCCAGTGACAGTTGTCCGGCATAACCTGCCAGCAGGTTCCAGCTGATAGCCAAAATAACGTAGAACAGTCCTATTGTTACCACATGCAGATAAAATTCACCCAGCCACATAGGAAACAAAGCCATCACAAGAGCCAGACCTACGGTGGTTAGAAAAAATTGTTTTCTTGTTTTATTCATCGCTTACAACTTAATATTTTTGCTGCTAAGAACGTTAAGGAGCGAAAAGGTTTTTTTCAGCTTTCTTAGCCTTCTTAGCGGCTGTAAATAATTCAAAACTCAAAACTTATTCATCTTCTCCAACAAGCGAATCCCGGATTATTTCCCTGATGTGATCTGAAAATACATGTTGTTCACCTTCCATTTTCACCATACCCATTTCAAACATGTAGAGGTATTCTGAGTATTCAACAGCTTTCTGGATGTTCTGGTCTACTATCAAAATGGTCAACCCTTCGTCTCTCTTTTTTGCCAGAAACTCATATACATAATCGGTTATAATGGGGGAGAGACCAGCAGAGGGCTCATCGACCAGGGCCAGCGTGGGAGATGTCACGAGTTCCTTGGCGATGGAGAGCATCTTTGCTTCTCCCCCGCTTAACATTCCTGCCCGCTGTCGATGCTTTTTCGCCAGGGCCGGAAACAATTCATAAGTTTCCTCGATTACCTGCTCAATTCGAGCTTTATCTTTTCGGAACGTCCAGCATCCCAGTAAAAGATTTTCCTTTACCGGCAGAAATGGAAAATTGTTTGCTCCCTGAGGAATATAGCTTATTCCCTGCTTTTTAATCTCTGCAGGCGATTGACCCTGAATCGGTATACCGTTAAAAAGCATTGTACCTTCGTGCGGAACAAGAAACCCAAATACAGCTTTGAGCAACGTAGATTTTCCAGCCCCATTTGGTCCTATTATTCCTGTAATTTTTCCAGGCTTAACTTCTAGACTCAATCCTTGAAGAATGTCTATTCCGGGAATATAACCGACACATAAATTTTCAACTGTCAGATGCGGCATTCTGCCCCCCTAAATATGCTTCAATCACAAGTGGATCGTTAGCAACTTCCGTCATACTGCCTTCCGCAATCAGACTGCCTTCATGCATTACGCTTACAGTTTGACACAAGCGACGCACTGAGGACATTTCATGACTCACGATCAGGAAAGTAATACCCTGATTATCGTTCATTTCCATTATGGCATCCATAATGGTTTCCTTGATTACCTGGTTGATACCCGCAAAAGGCTCATCCATCAAAAATAATTCAAGACCTTCAACCATTAACCCACGGGCTATTTGCAACAACATCCGCTGTCCTCCGGACAACTGTTTGGCAAGCAGATGACTGACATGATCCAATTTACAGAATGTTAATTTTTCCGTGGCTTTATTTTCGAGGGCTTCAATAAATTCCGGAGTTTTTTCCGAAGATGTCGCCAAAGCCGGAACCATCATATTTTCCTCAACGGTCATTTCAGAAAACAGTTTTGGAATCTGAAAGGTACGCATAATGCCCTGCGCTGTCCGGATGTGCGGCGGAAGTTTGACTATGGATTTACCGTGATAACGCACATCTCCGCGAGTAGGTTTATACAAACCAGCAAGCATATTCATTGTGGTAGTTTTCCCGCAACCATTTGGACCGATCAAACCACGTATTTCACCCGGCTTAATCGAAAGAGTAAGATCTTTGACCGCAACTAATCCTCCAAAGTGTTTGGCTAAATTATTTACTTGCAAAATAGGCATAAATTACTTCGATGCTATTACAGTCATGCCAGCCTTTCCCGATCCCCAAATAAGCCGTGTGGTCGGAAAATTAAAATTAAAATTAGAAAAACAAAACCAAAAAGGTCCCGGTATTCAGAAGAAATGAAAACTGAACCAAGGCTTTCAATCAGTCCCAACAGTAAAGCTGCAATGATGCTTCCGGGGATAGAACCCAGACCTCCGATGACCACAATTTCAAAGCCTTTCATTGTGGGAACCGATCCGCTTTCAGCCCAGACAAGAAACACAGGAGCCAGTAATGCCCCCGCCGCCGCCGCCAATCCAACACCTATACCAAAGGCTATTTCATCCAAACGACGTACGTTAATACCAGCAGTCTGAATACCTATCCGGTTTTGAGACATTCCCAGCAAAGCCCGTCCGGGCCATGTTTTTTTCATCACATAATACAAAATTCCAAGGATCAGCGCCGTTCCGATTAAAGCCATAAAACGGTTTCCGCTGATCGGGAGCGGACCAAGATCTGTAGGAGGAAAATAATCCGGAACAGAATATTGATAAGGTCCACCGAAAATGATGGCGAGGTTGCGGAAAAGTACCATCAAAGTAATGGTTACAATAGTCGCATATTCGTCCATGCGCTCAGATTCTCCCACAAACATCGGGTGCAGCATATACCGCTGTATCACCACACCCAGCACGAAAATTATTGCAAACGCAATCGGAATTCCCAAAAACCAGAGCGAAGGGCCGATCAACATAGTAATCAGCAAATACTGGATATAACCGCCCATCATGTAATATTCCCCCATACTCCAGTTTACAACTTTCATCATTCCATGAACAAATGTAATGCTCACTGCCATCAAGGCATAAATGACTCCGATGACCAGACCGGAAAGGATGTATTGAATCAAACTCGTGTAGTCCATAAGATTTTATTCGTTTAAGAGCAATTCTGCTGATACTAACTTTAAATCAACAAAAGATATCCTGTCAAATTAAATTATTTTAGAATGTTATAACTAAATGTTATAGAAAAAGTCTTAAATCCACACAGTCAATTCGACAGTAACGATTAATCTAAATAATATTAGTTTGGTCTCTAAACAAAATTTATCGCTTCGCTCGTAATGACACAATTTAGGATTTTTTATGATTACATCATGCTCAGGCAATCCATTCGCTGACCGGAGCGCGTGCATCGTTCAACGGTTGGCAAATCACATCAACAAGCGTCGGACCGTCATCGGCCACCGCTTTTGCCAAAGTTGCTTGCAATTGTGAGGGGTCTTCCACACGAAATCCCTTCATTCCGTAAGCTTCGGCAACTGCTGAATGTCGAGTTCGGCTAAAATCAACGGAAAAATATCGCTCACCGAATCCGGTTTTTTGTCCGGCCTTGATCCAGCCGTAGGTCGAATTGGAACAAACAATCAGTGTAACCGGAATATTGTAGCGTACAATAGTTTCCAGTTCTCCGACAGTAAAGCCGAAAGAGCCGTCTCCCATGATTCCCACAATTTTGGAATTCGGACGACCATACGCTGCTCCCACAGTTGCCGACAAACTGTAACCCAAAGCACCATGCGCCCGATTGGAAATGAAATATCTCCCGGCTTTGGGCAGTTCATAAAATGCGGAAACATACGGACAAGGCGTTCCGGGATCAGCGATTATAACCGCATCCTCAGGCAAAACTTTTTGCAAATCTGCAATCAAGCGTTCCGGAAGAATCGGTGATTCCAAAGAACCGGAAAGTTCGGCAAAGTATTTTGCTTTTTCCTGTTTTGAGACGGTTGCCCTTTCTTTTCCTCGAAATTCCGTGCTGATTTTTCCTCGTTTCTGGAGAGCCAAATTGAGAACTTTCAGTCCCAAACGCGCATCGCAAACCATTCCGACTTCGGTTTGATAATTGGCGGAAATCACGAGAGGATCAGAATCCAAATGTAAAATCCGGGTTTTTGGATTGGGAGAACGCCAACGTTCCGTTGTTACAGAACCGGCTCGACAACTGATAAAAAACACTAAATCCGCATCGTCAATAATTTTTCTGGTGGCCGGGATGCCACCGTTTGAACCTACAACCCCGACACAATGTGGATGTGTTTCCGGAAGACTGCCTTGTCCGCTAATCGTGGTGGCCACAGGTAAATTCAGTGCTTCGGCAAATTCAGCAAGCGCGCTTTCGCCTCCCGAAATGACCACACCGCCTCCGCAAATAATCACCGGAGAACGGGAAGACAACAGCGAGTCCAGCAACGCCTCGACAGCAACTTCATCCGGAGCGACAGGCAAAGCCGGATAATTGCCAAATTCCGTTTGCGCCCAAATTTCTGTTTCCGGAACTTCGTCTTTTTGCACATCATACGGAAAACCCAAATGAGCGGCACCGGGCCGTCCGGTGGTCATCGCCCTAAATGCCGCTCGAACTTGAGCGGGCAAACGATCCGCGCGATCAATCGCCACATTCCATTTTGTCAACGGACGGAACAAACTTTCTTGATCCAATTCGGTCAACGCATAACGACCGCGTGATGTTGTGGAAATATCGGAAGTGATGCCTAAAACCGGAATCGAGGATTCACTCGCCTCGACCAATCCCGGCAAAATATGAGTTGCGCCGCCGCCGCTCGGCCCTTCGCAAACCCCGACTTTTCCGGTAACACGGGCGTAAGCGTCCGCCATATAACTTGCCGAGCGTTCATCTCGCGTCAAAATATGTTCCATGCCGTGATCCAAATTATGAAGTGCATCATAAAAAGGCAAAGACGTATCCCCGCAAAGTCCGAAAACGTGTTTCACTCCATGCGCCTGTAGCATCCGCACCATTGCAGACGCGCCGTTTAGTCTATTATCCATGTCGTTCATAATATTCATATTTTAATTTGGAGTTCTATATGGTATAACGATTGCTGGATCAAATCAATGCCAATTTGAAAGAGGGCTTATCCAGAATTTACTGGGGAAGCTAGCCTTACAATGCAACATGACAATGACACTTTATTGGAGATAATATGACTACAGGCTCAGCCAGCACAACCGTCTTTCAAGGCGGAAAAAACGTTTACGGTGCTGCCGTTGGAATTTTAATGCTGGAAACAAGATTTCCGCGAGTGGACGGCGACATAGGAAATGCAGGCACCTGGCCTTTTCCAGTGATGCACCGCATCGTTCCAGGAGCTTCTCCGGATCGTGTAGTTCGACTTAGGGCAGAAGGATTGCTAGATGATTTCATTTCTGCAGGGAAAGATCTGATTCGGCATGGGGCCGACGGAATTAGCACGAATTGCGGTTTTCTGGCCTTGTTCCAGGATGAATTGTCAGCCGCACTTGCTGTGCCTGTGGCGACTTCATCGCTAATGCAGGTTCCGTTTGTGGAGCGGTTACTGCCTCCGGGGAAACGGGTAGGCATCATCACGATTTCTGCCCCCAGTTTAACCGCTGAGCACCTTAAAGGCGCTGGTGTTGCTCCGGAAACACCAATCGTCGGTACGGAATCCGGAAGACATTTCAGCCGCGCCATTCTCAATAATGAGGCCGAATTGGACATCGAAGCCTCACGACTTGATTTACTGGATGCGGGTAACTCACTTCTCACCCAACATGAGGACATCGGTGCAATTGTATTAGAATGTACAAACATGGTTCCCTACGCAGCTGACTTGCGCCGGAAATTCGGGTTACCGGTGTACTCTATATACACTTTTCTGACATGGTTTCAGAGTGGTTTGCTTCCCCGTCGCTTCCGACCTGAACTTGACGACACACGACTTTAAAATATTCTTTCAGTAAATTAGAGTTTTTCTTGAAACCCAAGATTTACTTAAATTGATTGTCTTCATGTTCTGCCATGAATTGATGGTATGTCTCAAAAAACCTTTTGACGGCCATAGAAGGTTCTCTTTTTTTAGGAATCAAAAGAGCCAATTCGGTTTTAATTGTATTTTCCAAGGGACGAAAAACCAGATTGTAGCCAAGTTCAATATACTTGTGAAAGGGCAGTAGAATTGACAATCCAAACCCTGCTGCCACCATAGGGTATATCTCATTGGTGTTTCTGAATTCCATTTTTAGTTTTCGATTGACCTTTGCCTGCTGAAAATACTGGTCGATGTACATTCGGATTCCGGTGTTTGGAGAGTAAGATATAAAAGACTCGCCTTCAAAATCGGAGGCTTTAATAAGAGTTTTTTTCGCCAATCTATGTTCAACAGGAAGGACACACACCAAATCCATTGCGACAGTCGAATGAATCCTCACATCATCAACCTCGAGGGGAAGGTTGGCAAATCCAAAATCATATTGCTGTGAGTTTAACCAATCCATAACTTGCAAACGAGGACGGTTCTCAACTTCCGCGTAAGGATTGGCGGAAGCAACATAGTCGCAACACCCGGCATGGTAATAATTCGTAATTCCCCTGCCCTCAAAGACTTGATTGCTGTAGCGGTTTGTTCTATTTTCCCTAATCCGAGAAATGCATGTTCAACTGTCTCAAATAGTCGTCTGCCTTCTACAGTAGGTTCCAGTCTTCCTTTGCGCCGAAAAAAGAGTTTAAAACCAACATTTCTCTCCAAATCAGAAATCAACCGGCTGACTGCAGGTTGTGATATAAAAAGTACTTTCCCTGCCCGCGTCACACTGCCTGCCTCCATGACTGCCTGGAAAGCTTCCACTTGTCTATGATTCATTTACTTTCCTCAAATTTGTTTTAGAGTACAGTATAACATTTTGTTATGGGAAATGGAAAAATAATCATTTGAATTGATAGAGGAAACAATTCATAATTGTTCATTATTATTGCTTTCTGTTAAGAATCCTATGAGTAAATTTGTTATCGAGAGCTCATCATGAAAATAGCTATTTTAGGTGCAGGACGTGTCGGTCTGACTTTGAAAAAATTATTAGATAATCAATTTGAAATAATCGTTGGAGACCAGAAGTCTAATTCTCGAGATATATTTGCCGTTGATACGGCAGACAGAACTGAACTTTGTAAATTTTTGAGCGGCGCGAGTATCGTTATTTCTGCTGCAGATTTTACGGCAAACAAACAGGTTGCTTCAGCAGCAGTCGAACTTGGAGTACATTATGTGGATTTGACCGAAGATGTAGAAACCACCAATTTCGTGCGCTCACTTGAAGGTAAAGCTCAAACATCTTTAATCCCCCAATGCGGTTTGGCTCCAGGTGCGATCGACATTGTGGGCGCACACTTACTGCGTCAATTCGAAAAACCACTTTCCTTAAAATTGAGAGTCGGTGCACTTCCATTGTATCCTGCAAACAGGATGTCCTATTATTTGAGTTGGAACACGGCAGGACTGTTAAACGAATATATACATCCTTGTGAGGCCATTGTAGAAGGGCAAAAAGTTTTAGTCAAACCCCTTGAAGGACTGGAGAAAATAGAAATCGACGGCTATGAATACGAAGCCTTCAATACTTCAGGAGGTGCAGGAACACTAGTTGATACATTTGCTGGAAAAGTACGGGAGTTGGATTACAAAACAATCCGTTATCCCGGTCATGTGGATTATTTACGATTCATGTTTGAAGACCTTGGTTTGAGAGAAAGGATGGATTTGGCTAATGAAATATTCAACCACAACGTGCCTACGACAGAGGATGATGTGGTGGTTTTCTTTGCTAAAGCCACGGGCTATCTTGAGGGAAAACTCACAGAACGCAATTGGGTTCGAAAAATATACGGAAAAGATGATATTACGGCTATTCAGTTGAGTACAGCTTCCGGTGCCGCCGAAGTTGTCTCGATGCTCGGCGAAGGATTGCTAAAACCGGGATTTGTCAAACAGGAAAATCTTTCCTTTGAGCGTTTCATTAAAGGTGAATTTGGCAGTATTTTTGCCTGATAGACCGGATTGAACTGTCTATTTTCCTGAACTGTGGCAGAGTATGCGGTTTGCTTCCCCGTCGCTTCCGACCTGAACTTGACGACACACGACTTTAAAATATTCTTTTTACTAACCATATAGGTGTTTATTAGCTGGTGAACAGAATTAAAATAACAGAAGAGTTAAAATGACAGATATTGCATTACTTGAAGGTGGTCTTGGGCAGGAAATTCAGAAACGTTCGATGACT
>LWDU01033499.1_pt1 | contig 11492 bp, 7 predicted proteins | sample 727161 | NCBI WGS metagenome assembly LWDU01 (sample SAMN04566230, study PRJNA314399) | hydrothermal vent metagenome | isolation source: deep sea hydrothermal plume seawater | place: Mexico: Gulf of California, Guaymas Basin | collected 2004-07-11 | reverse complement strand
GGCCGCGGTAAAACATATGATAAACATCACCGTCTTGGATAATGGTGGAATACCCACTAGCGTTGCCTTCCCACGGTTCGTTGTATTGGATCGCGATTTCACGACGCGTTGGTGCGTGTAGTTGAAATCGTGCTTGACCGCTAGTTTTTTCGACCAGTGCGCCATCTACAAATAGTTCTCGGCGTGATGCGATTTTGGTTGCTGCTGAAGACAATTCCTCAGTTTGTGCGGTGGGTGCTAGCGACACAGCGAGCAGCGCAAAAATGGCTATGAATAGTGGTTTGATGTTCATAGGTAAAATTCCATTCGAGTGTGAAAGGCAAATCAGGGGCATCATTTTTGTTTGAATAGTGTATTTAACGGCGAAATTCGTACAGCGCGGCGATTATGGCCGCAATTCGAACACTGTCAGAATGGCGCGGTGGTCCGAGGCAACTGCTTCGTCTAAGACGGTGACTGACTTTGTGGTCCAGCGGTCTATCGGATGTGCGAGGACAAAGTCGATTTGTTTTGTTGGCTTGGTGACGGGGATCGTTGGTTGTGGCTTGTTTGCGATCGGATTAAACCAATATTTTGAAAAGATGGTTAGTACGTTGCTAGCGGGAGTTGCATTGAGGTCGCCGGCTAGAATCGACAACGTGGTGGGTGAATTGCTTGCGAATTGTACAAGGTACTTCGCGGAAGCTATGCGTTCTTGCGGATCTGAGCGATGGTCAAGGTGTGTCGCCCAAAAGGTTAGATTTCCATGGGTGCCTGGCAGTTTAATGGTTGCTTGCAAGGCCCCACGTTGTTCACCGTTATCGTGATTTGGAAGCGGATGGTTTTTGCGGTTGATGATTTGGTGTTTCGAAAGGATGGCATTGCCATAATCACCCCCTTGGAACGGAATGTTTTGTGCGAAAATGACTTGCATAGAAGTCGCTTTGGCGAGCGCGGCGGGTTGGTCTTGATTTTTGACTCGGGCGGTTGCGCGATCGACTTCTTGTAGTGAAACGAGATCGGGGTGCACGGAATTGATGACGTTGGCAATGCGGTTGAGATCGAGAACGCGGTCGATCCCTTCGCCGTGATGAATGTTGTAGCTAAGTATTCGCAATTGCAGCGGTTTCTCAGTAGCACTGGCAGTAGACAGAGACATTGTCAGGGCAAATAGACAGACCCAAGATAGTGATCGCAGCATTAGGTAGTTCTCACGAATTAGTAGTTGACGTGTCTGTCCATTGTGGCAGTGTATGCGGTGCGATTCAAGCGGCGGTCGGTGATTCACTGCAGCAACGGTAATCCGCCCCCGTTACCGAGTTTTCGGTATTTCATACAAATCCCGTTGCTGGTGAGTCGTTGGATACATCCACGAAAACGGACTGTGTTACAATGACCGGTGGAGCAAGGGAAACGCAGCAGGCTATGAATGCGGCAATGCTTGCGGGGATTATGTTTTTTACGCAGATATTTTTGTGGAGTTGTGATGCGTTTCAATTGCTATCGAAAAGTTTGTTATCTATCGTGTCTTGCGATCATTTCGTCAGCGCTGGGTCTTTCTAATGCACTCGTTGCTCAGGACAAGTCAGCGGCACTTGTGCGAGTGGTCGATTTGAGTGTGGGCGAATCCGTTCAAGTGGAATTGTGCAATGGTGAGCATGTTCAAGTGAAATTGCTTGATCTACAGGAGACCCGTGATCCGATTCGTCAGGCAATTCGTAGTGCCATCGTTGAGGTGCAAGTTGATGACGAAGTAATCGAACTTGAATCGGGGATGTACAATTTGCCACAAGTGTTAGGCAAAGTGCAAGTTGATTGTTCGGTTACCGGAGGATACAACTCCAATGGCACTCCTGGATTTTGGGGACTGGAGAAGGACGCGCGGTTACGGTTTTGGCCAGCGGAGTCACCGTTATTACGTCCGGGAACGTTCATATATCCTGTGGAGCAGCGATGGTTGGCGACGCGGACATGGTTTGATAATGAGCCGGTCGATGGTGGTACGAAAGTCTTGCGGCAGATTTATTACCATAGCGGATTGGACATTGGTGGTACGGAGCGTCTCGTCCAAGTGATCGCTGCGACGGATGCGTTGGTTGTTTCAAGCGGTGATGATGTGCTATCTGATTATGTGCTCAAAGATGGGAGCACACCGAAGTACGGGGAAGGTAAGAGTCCGATTGCGCCACGAGCCGACGTTGTGTATTTGCGTGACAGTCGCGGGTGGTATTATAGGTACAGCCATTTAGATTCCATTGACGAACGAGTGCGGCCAGGGCGAGTTATTAAGCAGGGTGAACCCATCGGGGTTCTTGGAAAGAAGGGGGCGAGTGGCGGGTGGTCGCACTTGCATTTTGAGATCAAAAGCAAGCAACCTTCAGGCCGGTGGGGTACTCAAGCGGGGTACGCGTTTATTTGGGAAGCCTATCGACGGCAATACAAACCGCAGTTAGTTGCGAACACTAGTCGCAAGCATTTTGTGCTGGCCGGTGAGTCTGTCTCGATGAATGGGTACAAATCCTATAGTGCCAGTGATAGCATTCGGAGATTCCAATGGTTGTTTACCGATGGAGCGCGAGCAAGGGGGCCGGAGGTAACTCGAACATACTCGCGTCCTGGCGTTTATAGTGAAGTGCTAAAGGTAACGGATAAGGCTGGTAATATTGATTATGATTTTGCGAATGTGCATGTACTAGATCCTGCGAATCCGGATCTTTACGTCCCCCGCATTCATGCCGCATATTGGCCGACTCGTGATAACAAAACAGATGAGTTGATTACGTTCAAGGTGCGGTCATTCGGCACAACCGAAGGTGAAGAGGTCTGGGACTTCGGCGATGGCAGTCCGTTAGTCAAAGTTAAATCGGACGGTAACGTAGACCCCCAGGCGGACAATGGCTATGCAATTACTACGCATGCTTACACCAAACCGGGTGACTATCTTGTCAAAGTACAACGTGCCAGAAGCGATGGAGTTGCGGCTGTTTTCCATCTACACGTACATGTTGTGCGGGCAGGCACGCAAGCAGCAACCACGAATTAACAGGGATTTCACCAATGTATAGGCTTGGACGACCGCCATTCCTTGTCGGTACCCTTACCCTAACCCAGCCCTGCTTATGCCAGCTAAAAAAGTACCCCGGAGAGGTTTCGAACCTCCGACCTACGGTTTAGGAAACCGTTGCTCTATCCCCTGAGCTACCGGGGCAGTGGTGGTTTGCCCACTTTGTTTTAAACAGCCAATCGTCGATTGTCTATGACTAACGGCGCCCAACCTAGATTGCATTGAGGGGGCTATTGCAATGCTTGATAAACTAAGCTGATGATGCGGTTGTTTAAATCACAATGAAAGTTGGGATATAACTGCGTCATTGAAATCGCATAAAACTCATTGATGGGGTCAAGAATGAATCGTGTATTATATGCGCCGCCCCAGTAGAACATTCCTTTGCCACTGATAAACGATTGAGCGCCAATATCAGTGACGATAGCAAATCCTAATCCAAACTGATCCACCGCGACTGCTCCACCGAGATTGATCGTCAATTCTCCGATGTTGTTACTACGCATCAAGGCAACACTGCTTTTACTGAGCAACGTCTGATTTTTCCAAGTTCCATTACCTATCATCATCTGACAGAAATGACTGTAGTCCTCAAGCGTTGAATGTAACCCCGCTCCGCCCGAAAAATAAACCTGTTCTTTTTGACTTGGTGATTCCACCACGGCGAAATCGGCATGTACAAACGATTCAAACTCCAATTTGCTTAGGCCTCGTAGTCCCGTACCCGCAGGGACGCAAAATGATTGCTTGGCGGTCATGAAATCCACATTATCGTAGGTTTCCGTGGCAATGTCCGGTGTGTACACACACGCGAGACGCTGTTGCTGCAGCGCGCTCGGATAAAAGCTAGTGCTTCCCATTGCTAATGGTTCAAAAATCTCGTTCGCCAAAAATTCGGCAAATGTTACCCCAGATAGGACTTCGACTAATCGGCCCAAAACGTCGATGCTCAAACCGTAAAGCCAGCTTGTACCAGGGTCGAAAGCAAGCGGTTGCTGGGCTAGTCGCCCCGCCACTTCTTCAATGGTTGTCCCATCTTGGTACGCCCAGTCACGAATGTCAGCGGCTCGATAAAACTCGCCCAGTTCAGGGTGTGTAAAACTATATCCAATTCCGGAAGTGTGTGTCAGTAAATGACGAATTGTAATCGATGCTTTTGACTTGCGTGTTTTAGCATTACCTTTATCATCTCGCTTGCCGCTTAAGACACGCATGTTTTTGAATTCGGGCAAGTACTTTTCGAGCGGGTCGTCCAGTAGAAACAAACCACGTTCCAAGAGGATCATTATCGCAACACTCGTAATCGGCTTGGTCATTGATGCAATGCGAAACACTGTATTAGAATCGACGGCCATTTCAGCTTCGACATTTGCTAACCCAGCACAATGCTGAAAAAGATTACCATCTGCACCGCCGATAGCAACGGCACAGCCTGCGATGATTTGTTGGTCGACTTCGTAGTCGACGGCGGTTGATAGGCGTTTCAGTCGTTCATTACAAAAAGTTATTGTCATCGTTTTCAGAGGTTCCCATTAGGTAAAGTTAGCCATGTGTTTGCAGGCGCGCAGATGGTTGCGGTGATTATGCAAAGATGCCCGTGGCTACTTTGCCAGCCACATCCGTCAATCTGAAATCGCGACCGGCATAACGATACGTTAAATCGAGATGATTGAGGCCAACTAAATGTAAAAGTGTTGCGTGCAAGTCGTTAACGTGCATTTTGTCGTTTTGAGCAAAATATCCGTATTCATCGGTTGTACCGTATTGGTACCCGCCTTTCACACCTGCACCGGCCATCCACATCGTAAATCCTTCGGGGTTGTGATCGCGCCCATTGGAACCTTGCATCACAGGCGTGCGACCGAACTCACCTCCCCACAGGACCAAAGTATCTTCCAATAGTCCCCGTTGTTTAAGATCCGTCAGCAACGCTGCGATCGGTTTGTCGACTTCAAGGGCGTTTTTGGTATGCCCTTTAACTAGGTCGCCGTGTTGGTCCCATTGAACATAGGAATCGCTGTGCGTGATTTGGATAAATCGCACGCCCGCTTCGGCAAATCGCCTAGCCAAAATACACTGACGCCCAAAGTCTTTAGTGATTTCGTCATCGAGTCCATACATAGCTAGTGTTTGCTTTGATTCGTCAGCAATATCCACAATCTCAGGCACGCGGCTCTGCATGCGAAACGCTAATTCAAAGCTGCTAATGCGACCTTCCAGCGCTTGATTAGGACCTGTCATTTTAAGGTGTTCTTGATTTGCTTGCTCAATCAAATCCAATTGTAGTCGCTGCTGTTTCCGCGTGATGCGTTTGTTGTGGGTGTACGCCACTTCGGCGCTCGTAGCCGGTTGGCTCGCTACGCCCAGTGGCGTACCCTGGAACTCAGCTGGCAGAAATGCGGAACTCCAATTCTTAACGCCGCCGTGGGCTAGTGTGGGACAAATAGTGACGAACGAGGGTAAGTTTTGGTTTTCAGTTCCGAGGCCATAGGTAACCCAAGATCCCATACTCGGCCGTACAAAGTTATCACTGCCGGTGTGTAGTTTAAGCAACGCACCACCGTGAGCGGCATTGGTGCCGTGGACTGAATTGAGCAAACAAATGTCGTCGATTCGATTGCCGACATGGGGAAATAATTCGCTGACCATGATCCCGCTTTCACCATGCGGGCGGAATTTCCACGGCGACCCCATCAATTTGCTCGTCTCACCAAATTGAACTCGTGGTTTATCGAAAGGTAATTCTTTGCCGTCGTCTTTTTGCAGTTGCGGTTTGTAATCAAATGTATCGACGTGAGATGGGCCGCCTTTCATAAACAGAAAAATGACGCGTTTCGCTCTCGCCGGATGATGTGTTTGTTTGCCTGGGTTGGCGATCGCCGTATCTTGCAATAAAGCGCCGAGTGCTAAGTTGCCGAATCCAAGTGCACTAGTGCGCAGTGCTGCCGATTTCAGGAATCGACGACGCGACGAGTCAGGCAGTGAATTGTTAGGGCAACAGCGGTTAGACATAGTTGTGATGGTGGGCGAGTAGGGGGTGCGATGAAGTGGTTAGTAGAAAAAATTATTGGATAAAGACAAATTCACTGCTTGCCAAGATACTGTGTACCAAGAGTTTTAACGCTTGGAATTCAGCAGAAGCTTGGGAAGAGTCAATTTCTGGTTCGAGTTGGCTAGTCACGTTAGAGTCGGATTCGGTGTCAGTTGCCACGGTGGAAACGTTCGTTTCAAGAGCCGCCGAACTAGGTGTATTGGTTGTGCCGGTCGTTTTCAGGAACAGGCTGTAATACTGTCGTGCTCGTGACATTTCTTGCCGAGTTGCATTTCTGCCGAGCAATTTTACATAGAGTATTTGCACACGGTGTTTGAGTGATTTGCTTTCTTTGAGTAGCTGTTCGACGATTTGACAACTCGCTTCATCAACCAAAGGGCTGTTGAGCATGTATAACGCTTGGGGAGCGACTGTTGTGGTTTGTCGATCGCCGTTGCTGACGGAAGCGTCGTTGTAATCAAATAATTGGAAAAAGTCATAAAGGTTATTTCGGACTACGGGTAGGTACACTGAACGGACAAATGAATCGTATTTTGTCAGGTCTTTGGAGGTGTGGTTGAATAGGAACTCACGATTTTTTACAGGTAACATCGATCCGCCCATAGTCCGGTCAAGCAAACCTGAAACAGCTAAGATGGAATCGCGTATCGCTTCGGCTTCGAGTCGTTTGACTGGAAATCGCCATAGATACCGATTTGTAGCATCGATTTTACTTGCGGCATCGTTGAAATTGCTGCTCATCCGATAAGTACTGCTGTTCATAATCGTTCGGTGTAGATCTTTTATTGACCAACCGTTGTCGATAAACGTTTTGGCGAGATGATCGAGCAGTGGTTGATTAATTGGTTGTTCGCCAAGGTTTCCAAAATTGTCGGTTGTCGGTTGCAGCGCTTGTCCAAAATGCCAGCGCCATATCCGATTAACAATTACTCGAGCCGTCAATGGATGCTGCGGATCGGTGAGCCATTGTGCGAGTTCAAGTCGACCGCTTGATTTTGGGGCAATCTGGTGTTTATTGGCGGAGCTGAACACTTCAGGAAACCCGCGCTCAACTTTTTTTCCTAATGAGGCGTGAGAACCTCGTAGGTGGACCATTAAGTCTTCCGGTTCGTGTTCGGTAACGGCCATGGCTGAAGGAAGTTCGCCACGGTCATCCGTCAGTTTCTTAACTTCATCTAGCAACGCTTGATGCTGTTTTTTAGTTTCCGCGGGGTATTGGGTCTCTGGCTTAGCAGGTAGCTTTTCGACTCCAAGTGCTGCCAGCAGTGCTTTGTTTGCAGCATCCGTGAATGTTTTTAGCTCAGCGGTTTTTGTGTCAATTAGTGCCGTCGCTGTTTTATAGTTCACGTGATCTTGTTCACTGGCTATTTCAGTTTCATTCCATTTCGCAATTGTCTTGAACGACTCCATGGTCGTTGTACTTTTAAAGACACCGGCAAGTGCGTAGTAATCCTCCGTGGAAATGGGATCGAATTTATGGTCATGGCAGCGGGCGCAACCGAAGGTCATCCCCATGAAGGCTTGCCCAACCGTAGAAACTTGCTCGTCAATAATATCCATTTCCATTTTGACTTTATCAACTTCGGCAAGCACTTTGGGGCCGAGAACCAAAAATCCGGTTGCCACAATTCTGCGGTTGTTCATGGCAGTAGACTTGGTTTCTGGCATTAAGTCACCAGCGATTTGTTCTGTTAAAAATTCATTGAACGGTCTGTCTTGATTAAAGGCTGCAATGACATAGTTGCGATATCGCCAAGCGTTTCCATGGGCGACGTTTTCATCGAGTCCGTTGGAATCCGCGTAACGGACGACGTCCAACCAGAAGCGACCCCAGCGTTCACCATAAGCTTCTGAATCAAGGAGGCGATCAATCAAGTGTTGGTAAGCGGCGGAGGATTTGTCGCACAGGAAATTGTCAATTTCAGCGGGTGTCGGAGGCAGGCCGGTCAAGTCGAATGTGACTCGCCGAATCAATGTTCTTCGATCAGCGGGTGCGGCAGGCGAAAGTTGTTGTTGTTCAAGTTTGCTGAGGATGAAGTAATCACTGGGCTGCTGCGGCCAATGGCTTTGCTTGACAGTTGGAATTGGCGTATCGACCAGCGGTTGGAAGGACCAGAATTGTCGTTCTTTGTCGAGGTCAACAGCACCTTGGCGAGGCAAAACACTGGTTTTATTTGCATCCGGATGAGGCGCATTCATTTCAATCCACTTGCGAAAATCAGCGATGATAGTGTCTGAGAGTTTCCCATCAGGCGGCATTTGTAACTCTTCATCTTCATAGCCGATTGTGTGCAACAACAGGCTTTCATCTGGTTCACCAGGAACTACGGCGGGGGCAGTCGCGCCACCGCGTAGCATTTCTGCGTAGTGATCAAGTCGCAGATCGCTCTCTTGTTCATCTTCGCCATGACATTCATAGCAATGTTTGATCAAGACAGGCCGGATTTTATTTTCAAAGAAATCAGTACCATCATCCGCGTGGGTTGTTGTGCAAGCGGCACAAAAAAATCCCAGTAATGCAGCTAGTAGGAAAAAAAATTTGAAGATGTTCATGAGGGTGGGCGGATGAATGGTGGGAGGGCAGCGGAGTGTGAAATGATATTTTTTGTCTCAAACTATTCTACCGTAAAAACGATGGTGTTGAGAATAGTTAATAGTGAATAGTTAAAATGTGATGTTCGAGACTGTCAGTTGTTATCGTACCCAATAAATACAACTACGAATTCACACGGATGTGAAAATCGGGTAAGCTTCGTTCCACTTAGCAGCAGGCGGAGGCGGGTTCCCTAGTCGTCACAAGTTCAAAGCCTCTCCATCATCGCCATCAAGCCCTCGACAGAAAAACGTCTCCAAGAAGCAACGACACGATCAACTTTAGTATCACTAAGGAAATACATGAGTGTTCACTTTTATAAGATCCTGTGTGCGGTCGTGTGCGTTTTTGTAATGTTCTGCCTCGTAATTAGTTTGCCCACTTAATTATGTGTCTACTAATTCTGGGGAACTTCACATTTAGGTTGTAGGAGTTGGGGTTGGGGGTTGGCGGTTTTTCCGGCGATTCGTTGGCCACTGCCAGCAAGGCCTTCGTCGCCGAGGTCTTGTCGAGCTTGGCTTGCGAACTCGGTGAGTTGCTTGACGATTTCAGGGTGTTGTTTGGCGACATTTGTTTTTGATCCAATATCAGTGACAACGTTAAATAGAAGTGTGGTCGCCTTTTCTCCTTTCTCGAAATGCGGGTGTCGACCAAAATTTTCCAGTGGCACGAAAAGTTTCCAAGGGCCACTGCGGACGGCTTGCAGTTGATTCAAGGCATAGTAATAGAATGCTTTGTAAGGTGTTTTGGCACCCGGTTTGCCTAGGATGAGCGAACGGATGTTATGGCCATCGATGATTCGATTTTGAGGGATGCTGCCACCGGAAAGTTGTGCAAAAGTTGGCAGCAGGTCCATCGTTGTGCTTAACTCGTCACAGACAGTCCCGGCTGGAATGACACTTGGCCACCACATGATTGTCGGAACACGAAATGCGCCCTCGCTGGTCGTGTAACCGCGCCCGTTTAGCGGCAGGTTGGTTCCGCGGGTTGGGTCGGTGGGGTCATTGTTCATGGGGGCTCCGTTATCTGAGGTCCAGATAACGAGTGTGTGATTTTCGAGGCCGAGGGTTGTAAGTTTGGCGAGTATTTGCCCAGTGGACCAATCGAGTTCTTCGATGGAGTCGCCCCACGAGCCGTTTTTACTTTTTCCTTTAAAGGCAGGGCTTGAAAAAGCGGTACTTGTACTGCCGGGCATTGCTTGGGGCAGATATAGAAAGAATGGGTGTTTCTGGTTGTTTTCGATAAATTGAGTGGCTTGTTCGGTATACCGCTGCGTTAACAGAGTCCGTTCGACAGGAGCTTCGATGACGGTTTCATTTTGCATCAGCGGAAGAGGTGGCCATAGATGGCCTTGCAGTTGTTGGTTGCCTCGTTGGGCGACTCGTTGTCCAACCGCTGCGGTCATGTCGTCGCTGTAGGGTACACCGAAGAAGAGATCAAAACCTTGTCGAGTTGGGAGGAATTCGGGTTGATCACCGAGGTGCCATTTGCCAATGATGCCTGTCTTGTAGCCGACGGCCTGTAGAACTTCAGCGGTTGTGATTTCGTTAGGATTCAGGCCGTAAGGTGAAACGGGACGTAAGACTTGACCATCGCGTGGGTTATTGTGCATGCCAACCCGTTGGGCGTAGCAGCCGGTCATAATACTCGCTCGGCTCGGAGTGCAAACTCCGGCGGATACGCAGAAATGGGTGAACTTGCGGCCTTCTTTTGCCATCCGATTGAGGTGAGGCGTGCGGTGCAGCGTTGAACCGAATGGCTCAATATCGCCATATCCAAGATTGTCACAAAAGATGACGATGATATTTGGCTGACGCGTGGGTTCGGTTGCGGTGGTACAGGACCACGAGTAGAGACAGGCAATCGCCGTCAATGCGGCCGCCGCAAATTTGATTCGATTTGTCATGTGTTGAGTGTCCTGAATTCGAATCAGTAATGATTTGCCTCAATAATTGTTTGCGGTGTTCACGATGTATATGATGTTCAAAGGCAATGTCTGAGGGTGGGTTTATGATGGACTGCGGCTACGCTCGGGTGACGTCTAAGAGAGGTCCGCATTTTCTAGTTGTGCGGAAATCCAGTTTTCGAGCTCATCAAAATCGACGGGTGGAAGTTTTGAGAGATCGGGTCGTAAACGAGTAGCATCTCGGAAATAAACATGTTGGATTTCACTTTGAGTTTTTTTTGTATTCCAATTGAGCAGGATACGAATGCATCGTGGCAGTCCACCGGGAACATGTATTTCGTGTGTACAGATCAGTGGTACATCGAGCCAACCGAGTTGTCGTGCTGCCATGGCTGGGAACTCAGCATTGAGGTCACTGGTGAGAGTAAAGATTGCGCTAGCGACATCTTCACTTTGGATATCGTTAAGTCGAATCATGAGAGCTAGCAGTCGGCGAGTTTCGGTTAGTATTTCCTCGCTGGTGTTAGTCGTTACGGTAGTAGCGCCTCGAACGCCGCGACAATGCATCAATGATAACTCTTTGTATTTGGAAGTAATTGTTGGTTTGATAGGTACGTGTTTATAGACCGCTATATACCAATAGCTTAACGGTTTTTCCGCTGAAAGTGAATGATGTGGGCGACGGCAAGTACGATTCGTTTAGGGGGTTAGAAGGGGTGGGATATGACACTAAGAAAAAAAATGAGAAAAAGATGCCTGACCCTGTTGACCGTGACCGTGCAAGGGTTATTATTGGACTTCTACTGTTGAGGGTTCGTCCCAACGCAGTATTGATCTTTGACAATTGAGTAGACCTCGTACAATTTTTTAAGAATTGATTTTAGCTTGTTTTTAGCGA
>LWDU01033498.1_pt1 | contig 11492 bp, 5 predicted proteins | sample 727161 | NCBI WGS metagenome assembly LWDU01 (sample SAMN04566230, study PRJNA314399) | hydrothermal vent metagenome | isolation source: deep sea hydrothermal plume seawater | place: Mexico: Gulf of California, Guaymas Basin | collected 2004-07-11 | reverse complement strand
CGTGTCGTTTACCGAGAAGTCGCGGGAGATATTAGACCTGAGACTCATTAAAGGGCTGGACAACGCAAGTCACTTTTTGCAGCAAAAACAGCACAAGACATTTATGGATGACTGGCTCGTGGGCGGAGACCTCAACGGCTATTTGGTTCCGTGGAAGTATGAACAGCTAAACGTTGTCGAGCGAGTTTTGCTAGGCCGGCACGTAAATGCGGAACGTGGCGCATCTGAACGGCACCTGCAGGATCTGTGGGATCTCGTTCCGCCGAATACGGACCAGTTCAACATGTTGTTTGAAACGGCTCTTTTTAGAGGTGGCTTGAACGCGGGGGACACATTACTGAGCCTTGCCGATAGCGAACGCATTTTAGATGAGAAGCTGGGACTTGCTGCGCGGCGCCAATTAGCAGGTGGCGGTGGTATGGGCGGCGCCAGATTTGGTAAGGATTCAGCAGGCGAATTAGGGAGCGAACTTGGATCGCGTGCAAATCGACCTGCCGCTCCACCATCCGCAGAAAAATCAAAGGAATTGGCAGATAAACGAGCGTCAAATTTGGTTATGCTACAGCGAGAACGCAAAAAAGCAGTGGAAGGACAAGCATTGAGGTTTCGTGGTGATCGAGACGCCGGACAAAAAGCAGAAGTATTCTATGCAACTAATGATAAATTACGAGCGGAAGTGCGTAGCCTTTATCGCGAGCAGGAGAAAACTCAGGAATGGGTGGAAAACAATTACTATAAGCTTCCGATTCAACAGCAAATTGCTTCACTGGTAAACATCAATGGTTTTTGGAACGACTGGGCATCCCATGAAGACGGCCAAGAAGGTGGTTTTCGTTCACCGCATGTAGCACAAGCGAGTCGGAATTTCACAGAAATGATGCTAGCCTTGGCCGTGATCGATCTACCTTTCAAAGCCGATGAAGCTGATATTAAAATGGAAGGTCGGGCAATGCGAATAACCAGCGCAGGACCGATGATTGTCTTCCATGAAGAAGTGAACGCCGCGGAAATGAACGAGAAGTTGACTCCGATTTTGGTCAGTCAGAATTACTTCCGCCACGGCGATCGTTTTATTCAGGTCGGCAACGAAAAGCGAGACAAATTTATCACGGATGAATTTCTCGCACAGACGGTTTACGGCTGTGAAATTGTGGTTACTAATCCAAGTTCATCGCCTCGAAAACTGGATGTCTTGTTTGAAATTCCGGTAGGCGCAATTCCTGTGTTGTCGGGTCGTAAAACTCACAGCGAGTATTTGCAACTTGATGGCTACAACACGGAAACGATTGAATTCTATTTCTACTTTCCTGTCGTAGGGACCTACTCGCAATTTCCGGTACATGCCTCTAGTAGCGAACAACTTTTGGCGGCCGCAGATGCTGTTGAATTCAAGGTCGTAAAGACATTATCCAAGATTGATACAACCTCTTGGGCATACTTGTCCCAGAACGGTACTGACAAGCAGGTATTGGATTACCTCAAGGTCAACAATGTTCACAATTTGAATTTGGTAAAAATTGCGTTCCGAATGCGTGACAAGGCGATGTTCCAACAAACTACCAGTTTGCTCAAGTTGCGTCATCAATATGACCATTCATTGTGGTCCTACGCGGTCATGCATAACTTACCGACGGAAGTAAACCATTATCTTGATCATGAAAACCGTGTTAATACAGTGGTCGGTGCGTATCTGGCAAGCCCTTTGTTGACGGTTGATCCAGTGATTCGCCGGACATACGAGCATATGGAATATCGCCCCTTGGTAAATGCACGAGCGCACCAACTTGGTTCGAAACGACAGATATTGAACGATCGATTCTACGCTCAATATAATCGGTTGCTAAAATTGTTGAGTTACAAGCAAAAATTATCCAGCGAGGACTATTTGGCGGTAGTTTATTATCTACTGTTGCAAGATCGAGTTGAGGAGGCCATTGCGCGATTTGCGTTCGTGGACACTGAACAGCTAGCGACGCGTCTGCAACACGATTACTTTGCCAGTTATCTGGCACTTTCCCAAGGCGATATTAAAACAGCCAAATCGATTGCCGTTAAATATGAAAAGTATCCGGTGGACCGCTGGCGTAAAATCTTCGAAAACGTTGTCCAACAAGTTGACGAGATCGGGGGCGGCGGTGCTGGGGTAACCGATGACGATGACCAAAATCAAAATCAAACCCAACTTGCCGCTACGGAACCCGGCTTTGACTTTAAAGTTGAAAGTGGCGAAGTAATCGTGGACTACCAGAATTTAAGTTCGATACGAGTTAATTACTATGAAATCGATATTGAATTGCTATTTAGTCGTAACCCATTTGTGCAAAATTTCTCTGGTGGTTTTAGTTTTATTAAACCAAACCATAGTGACGTGATCGAATTGGCAGCAGCTCGTAACTCTCATGAATTTACTCTGCCGGATGAGCTAAAGAGTCGTAACGTATTAGTTGAAGTTGTCGGGGCGGGACAAACTCAGACCCGTGCCTATTACTCTCACGCGTTGGCAGTACAAGTGATTCAGAAATACGGGCAAGTGCAAGTGTTACAAGCCAAAAGTCGTAATCCGCTGGGGACAGTGTATGTCAAAGTTTATGCTCAACTCAAGGACGGCAGTGTTAAATTCTATAAGGACGGATACACGGATTTACGAGGCAGGTTCGATTACGCGTCATTGAGTACCGGCGATTTGCAGTCCGTTGTGAAATTTAGCCTGTTGATTTCAAGTGAGGGCAATGGTTCGATGGTTCGCGAAGCAATGCCACCACTACGTTAAGGCTTGCTGATACTCGCGAACCTAGTTGTCATTCCACTGGTCTGAAACGTCGATGGCGAGCTGATCAATTAGAGATTCTAATGTTTCGAGCTCCACTGGTTGTTGTTCCGTAACATGGAATAACTCGGTACGTTGCCTGGCGAATGCCGGTCAGTGTATGATGCTCTGGAACCCGAGGTCAGCGTTTTCACGTTGGCTATTTGTCGAGACTGGATCAACGTTTTCAGAGGTGTGACGAAGTTGCCGAGGAGTTGGCACTGCCATCCACTCTCCCTCACCGTCGTTGTCTGAGATAGCGTTTAGATAATTGATGACAAACAATGCGGCGCGGTTCAAGTTGGTCAAGTGTAAGTGGACGGGACCGACGGCTTGAATTCGTTTTGATTTTCGTTTTCCGAAATACGTCAGAAAATGCCATAGGGCGCTCACTACGATCGATAGAAGACAATACGCCAATATAATCTAAACGAATACGGATTTGTAGGGTTAATCAACGTCATGGTAGCGAGGCCAAACGACTTGTATTAGCCCGTTGTGGAAGGTTGTAGATACGAAGTAACTGATACCAACGTGGCGTTTGCGATTGGGAAATATGGGTGGTTTTTACATGCCGATCGTGATAATCTTGGAAAAGCGACTGAAATGACAACAAAGGAATGCCCGGGAGAGCACATTTAGTGAGTAATATTCCCCCACAAAATCCCTACCAACAGCCTCTAATGTATGCGACGCCCCTGCCGCCGACGTATCCGCCTCAAAAAGATCAATCTCTTGCTATTATTGCACTGATTATGGGAATTCTTTCGGTCATCATAGGTTGGGCGTGTTGTATGTTTATACCTTTATCCATTACCGCGGTAATAACTGGATTATTGGGAATGCAGAAAGCATCGAACGGGACAGGAGAGGGATATGGCATGGCGGTGACCGGAGTCATTTTAGGCGGTGGCACCATGCTCCTATACGGTGCGTTTCTCGCTTATATCTATTTTGAAGCCCAAGGTGGCATCAACAATTTCAACAACTATTAGCAGGCGGACAAGAGCTATGGAATCACTCACAAGTACCCGTCGCGAGGCGTTATCATTCATTGCCGGCGGGGCAACCTTGGCGTTATCTCCCGCTTGCCTGGCAAATCCTGAACGTTCGTTGCCAAAATTGAGCTTTCTTGTGGCTAGTGATACGCATTTAGGACACAAGGATTCGACTACAGCTGAAAAACGGTGGATTCAAACGGCGGCGGAATTGAAATCGGCAACAGGCGATCTTGTGCTGCACTTAGGAGACATTGTCGACGGCGGGCGTGAGGATCAGTATGAGGTTTATTTACGTGAGCGGGAAAAAATTGGTAAACCGGTATATGAAATTCCGGGTAATCACGACCCCTTAGATTTGTTTCGTAAGCATATTCGCAAACAGGTTGATGTCGCAGTCGATCATGACTGGCTGAAGTTTGTTTTAGTTAGCAACGCACGCACAGATTCGCACGACGGGTTTTTGACTGAGGATCAGCTTCAATGGATTGAGTCGCAGTGTGTCGCTGCGACCAAGCAAGAGCAGCATGTGCTGTTGTGCTTACACGTACCGGTTCATTCCAACCGCCACCCTGACCGCGGATGGTATGTGAAACCGGAGCACGGGCAGACGAAATTGTATGAGATTATCAGTCGTCACAAACAGCGGATTGTCGCGATGATGCATGGACATTTTCATAACGGTATTCGTGGTTGGAAAGATGACGAGGGAATTCACGAGATTTGCATGCCCTCGGTGTTATATAACTTAGACCGCGGTCTCGAAAAACAAAAAGCACCTGGTTTCAATCCAATCGAATTTCGTCCGGGCTATACACTGGTGACGATTGACAAAGGTGTCATGACACTAGACTATAAACCATTGGGCGGTGAGGTGTCGATTAACAGAAAGTGCGATTTTGGTCGCAAGTCATAAGATTTTTATTCTTCATATTCGTATACGAAATAGGTTGCAGTTTTGAATACACAAACACTATCACTAACATTAGCGCTAGGATTACTTTGCAGCGGCGTAAGTACGGCAGCGCCCACGTTGGAGCAAGCTCAGCAGGTATCTGCAAGAACGGGTCGACCTATCTTGGTTATGGCGGGCGCTGACACGTGACCGGCTTGTCGTGTTCTGGAGAAACGATTGGCAACCGATCGTAGCCTCACAGGGATAGTGGCACAGTTTGTACCATTGAAAATCAACACATCCTCCCCAGACTGGCGGACGATTAACAGGAAATACCCAACGCCGGGTAACACGATACCAGTGGTCTACATAATACGCGCTGACGGCAAGAAAATATTTGCGGAACGAAGTGCGTTACAGGGCGATAGGCTACCCTTTGTGTTGCGGGGGTCGTTGCAAAACGCGGGTGGCATTTTGAGTGATGTGCAAGCCCAGTCGGTGATAAAGGCAGTTGCAGTTGCCAAGCAATCGCTAGGTAATTCGGACGCCTATTCCGCCGTACAGGCAATACGACCACTAACGAAGTTAGGTACCTTGGGAAGTCTTCAAAGTTATGCTAAACCAATTCAGGATGCCAATGCAGTCGTAAGTGATATATTGAAGCAAGCGGGCGTAGATTTGAAGGAGATTGAATCAAACTTGCAATCCACAGAGACTGCGGTTCGAGCAACGTCGAGTTTATTTGCAGCCATGCGAACCTACTCGATCTTTCCGACGTTGCAGAGACAATTTGGTGTCATTCACCGCAGTGCCTCGGGAAATGAGGATCTTCTGGTGGCGATGGCGCAGGGCAAGGCAATTGATAAAGCGATGGCTCTCAGCACATTGCGCGGTGGTACGAGCAAGGCAATCCTGGAGCTTGAGCGTTTGGCAGAAATGTATCAGGAAGAACCGACGCTAGCAGTGATTCAGCAAAAGATTGCGGGATTGAAGCAGTAAGTGGCGTTCTAGTGCGGCCAATATGGATCAAATATTGTCAACCTACGGGTCATCGTCAATTGTGTTCGCGCGGGTATCCGCGAAAAATCCATTAGTGATCTTGGTAATCGGGATACCGCAGGCGCACGGCGCAATCTTTATAGGATGGTTGTTTGGAATGCGGGTCGAAATGAGCGCGGGTTAAACGGTTGGTCTCGACATAGTGCATCGGTATGAACACTTGGCCTGGCCTAATGTTATGGCTGATGGCCACGGTGGCGAGGAGTTTGCCTCGTTGCGACTCGACGATGATTTGCTGTTCGGGCTGCAATTTGTATTTAGCCGCGTCAGAGGAGTTGACCTCGACGTAGACATTCTGGGGGTATAGTTGGCGTAGCGTCGGGCTCTTCGAGGTTCGAGTGTTGGTATGCCACTGCGCAGCGGTGCCTCGACCTGTGATGAGCAGCAAGGGATATTTACTTGATGGCGGTTCAGGCAACGGCTGCGGTGTATCGAAAATAAATCGTGCACGTCCGTCCTCGTGATAAAACATGCCGTCGGCAAACAGGCGGCGTTGGCGGTCACGCAGAGGCGGTCCCTCGTCTGGAAACGGCCACTGGATACCACCAGCTTGCTCAAGATGCTGGTAATCGCGGATCCCAGTCATGTCGCAGGGTTGATCGCGAGTTGCTTCTTTGATGCACTGAAACACGTCTTGTGGGGTTTCCCAGTGGTCAAACAGTTCATGACAGCCCCAGTGCTTAGCAAGCAACTTGATGATTCGAAAATCTGAGAGCGCTTCACCTGGCGCTCGGCTGACTTGCTTGACCAGCCCGACCCGTCGTTCTGAATTGATAAACGTCCCTTCCTTTTCACCCCACGCCGCAGCGGGCAGTGTCAGGTCCGCAAGTTTGGCGGTGTCCGTATTGTCATACATGTCTTGGACGACGAGAAAATCAAGTCGGCTCAGAATGTCCCGACACATCTTTTGATTAATCCATGAATGTGCGGGGTTGGTCGCTATGATCCACAGCCCCTTAATTTTTTCGTTTAGAATTTGATCCAAAATTTCATGATACGCAAGACTCGTCGTGGATGGAATTACGTCTGCAGGAACTTGCAGAGCGGTTGCCACCTTACTGCGGTCGCGGGGATCTGCGAATTGATGACCACCAATCAGGTTGGTCGTGTTGCTGAAAAGTCGCGAACCCATGGCATTACATTGGCCCGTGATTGAATTTGCGCCGGTTCCAGGTTTGCCGATGTTTCCGGTAATTAATGCGAGATTTATAATTGCCTGAGCCGTTCTTACTCCCTGATAACTTTGGTTTACTCCCATCGTCCACCAAAATGACACCCTCATGCCCCGCTGGATCTTTTCCGCTAATTCCTCGATTGTCTCAGCAGCAATACCGGTATCCCGCGCGGCGCGCTCGGGGGAAAACGTGGAAACGTGCACCGCAAACTCGTCAAAACCGCTCGTATGCGCTGCAATGAATTCCTTGTCGATCCAATTGTTACGGATCAGGACATGGGCGATAGCGTAAAACAATAGTAGATCGCTTTTGGGTTTCAATGGAATGTGTTGCGTAGCGGCGGCAGCTGTTTCCGTGTTGCGCGGATCAATTACAATTATTTCCGGGGAGTGCGGGTTGTGCACTATTCGTTGCCACATCACGGGGTGGGCGATGCAAAGGTTTGAACCGATCAATATAATCAGGTCTGATTCCTCAAAATCCTGATATGTATAGGGCGGTGCATCAAACCCGAAGCTCTCTTTATAGGCGACCACCGACGTGGCCATACATTGGCGAGTGTTACCATCTCCGTGCTGAATGTTCATGCCGAAGCGAGCGAAGCTGCCAAGCAAGGCCATTTCCTCGGATGGAATCTGCCCAGTACTAAGAAACGCCACTGACTCGTCGCCGTGCTGTTTTTGAATTTCTTTAAAGCGCTCGCAAAAAGTTGCGGCAGCTTTGGTCCACGATACTTTTTTGGCTGTTTTTCCGCGGTGCTTACGTAGTTTTGGGTACACCGCTCGGTCGCTAGCCGCTAGGGGCGTGAGGGCCTCCCAGCCCTTAGGACAAGCCATCCCGATATTGACAACATTAGATACAGACGGGGTCAAGCCCACGGCTTGGCCGTCGATAAGGTGTGTTTCGAGACTGCACCCAGTAGAACAATAGCCGCAAACAATCGACGTTGTTGATGTTGGAGCGGCGTCCGTCGGAAGCTGCCCGATTCCGAAGTTTCCGTTGGTACGTTTAAGTAGGCTAGTTAGCGGGCCGTTGCGTTGCAGCATGAGATCTTTCAATTGGCGGTTCACAGTTTAGGTACCTGGCATTCGCGGGGTGGCAACGGAGGTAAAAAAGAGATAGCGTTCCGCAAATTCACCTATCAGCAACAGGATCCAAATAAGCAACGTAATGGCAATGAAGAAAATAGGATCAAATCCTTGGCCAGCGGTAGACGTGTTTTGGGTCAGCAAGACAAGTGGCAGAGCAACCCCGCCAACCATAGCGACGGCGAAACGCAATATCACGATCGCAAATAGGCTGGTGCTAAGTAATTGCGCGGACCGTTTGAGTGGGTTAAGCGTGCGATTTCGAAGGTGAATGAAGATGCGGGCCTCTAGTAGGAGTTTTAAGATCGTGGTGAAAATAAGTCCACGGCATATTGGGGCGCTGTATTGAGACATGATTGTACTGACGGATATTTCCGGCGCTAACGCGGCCATTGTGGAAAGTAACAACAGCGTAGTCGGTAGGCCGAGCAGAATCGCCGTGAGCCCAAATCGGCTCGTCGTAAAAAATGGGCTCCACAATAAGCGGGGTGTGTCAACGTAGACCATGATGGAACAGACGACGGCGAATATGCCGACCAGGATCGCAGCCCACTGCAACGGATGGTGTTTTTCGCCAGATGATTCTGTAAGAATTGCCAGGGCCGTGTCGGCGATGGCAAGGACCGCGAAGACGCCAAAGGCAACAATTTCGCGACTCAACCATGAACGCCGTATTCCGAGAATCGCCCGAAAAGCAAACAACGGGCGTCCCAGATGTAGTACGGAAGCGATGAGCCCGAGCATTCCAAGCGCTAGTGTCATGACCACGGGCCATTGCCCCATTTGATCAATTAATACGTTATGGTTGCGCACTGTGGTTGCGGACGCGCCCAACAGTACTAGCGTCCACGTGAAACAGTTTAGCATTACAAATGTGCCAACCGAGAGTTGTGTCAGGATCAGCATCGTAACTAGTGGCCAATGGGCGTGTTGAGGTCTGCCGACGTAGAAATCCGAGGCAAGCAGGTTTCGAGGCAGCGGCTTGGTTGTTTTGTAGTGTGTTGTGGGCAGAGTATAGTCGGGTGCGGGTGCGGTTGGCAGAAACTGATTGGCTTGGGCATTTGCGATAGTATCCGCTTCTTCAGATATGACAATGCGAATCGCGTGTTGCGGGCAGGCTTGTACGCATGCTGGTGCCTCATTCGCTTGCAGACGGTCGTGGCACATATCGCATTTACGCACAATGCCCTTGTCGTGATTATAGACGGGCACTTCATAAGGGCATGTAAATAGGCAGTATTGGCAGCCGATACATTGATCGTCCAAATGTATAACGATTCCGGTTTCCGGATTCTTTTCATATGCGTTTACGGGGCAACCGTCCGCGCAGGCAGGTTCTAGGCAATGGTGACAGGCAGTGGTTACGTGTTGTAAAACAGGTAATTCTGTGGTGCCACCGACCAGTGAGCCTACTTTGCGCCACGCTTCGCTTTCATCGAGCCCATTGAGCGAATGGCAGGCTGCCACACATGACTTACAGCCTGTGCACTTGTCGAGGTCGACCTCGAAAGCGTATTGCTGGCCCTCTTGCGGAGAGTCTAACGGAATCAAATCCGTATAATATTGGCCGTGTAAGGCTGGGGTCGCTTCCGCAACGCGCTGCCCAAACAAATCCACGGCGGCCAGCGATTGTTGTGCACTCATCAGGCTGGCAACGAAGTCGGATGGAGACGAAGGCATGTTTACTTTGGGTGGTATTGGAAAATTGTGTTGGCCAATCCTGATCTAAGTATGCAAACCTCGTACCACATCGGAACAACTAAGCGGTAAATAAGGGATTGTCTATTTAGTCGGACAACCTATTGACCGTAAGGCGTATATATCTTCGGTTTTTCACGCAAGGTGAAGAAATTTGTAATAGCTTAAATGAGAAAGACATTTGCTTAATTAACGGGCACTTATGTTTAGATTATGTGCAAATGTCACTTATCAAACTTTCTCTAGATTGGGATTTAAATAGTTTTTTGGATTAGTGATGAGCGTGATGGGATTGTGTTTCTACGATCGTTTTGGCGGACGCAATTGACTCTTTCAGAAAGCGGTCTGAGTCAGTTAACTGCTTTATTGAATGACGGTTATTTTTGAGCTTAGCGCGGAAAAAGCGTATGCAGTTGCCACGATGAGCCGCATTAAATACCTCTTCAAATAAATATTGGCACGATGTTTGCGGTAATACACGATTGTTCAACAGAACAGGCCATATTGTTGGCCGCGCGAAATGAAGACGGTAGGCGACGTAGCATCTTTGTTGCAAGCGATTAATTATTTGAATAAGAAATAGACCGCTACAAAGATGCAGATTGAGAATCAATCGCCAGTATTATGGCGAGACCTATTAAAATTTAACAAGCCCCAGATTCGCGTATTCCATTTGTCGTGGATGGCCTTTTTTCTGTGCTTCTTTGCGTGGTTTGGTATAGCACCTCTGATGCTCGTCATCAAACGTGAATTTTCACTCACCGCTAGCCAAGTTGGCAATACAGTTATCGCTTCGGTGGGCATTACCATTCTAGCACGCTTTTTTATGGGCTGGGTTTGTGACAAAATTGGCCCCCGTTTAACCTACAGTTGGTTATTGGTGTTGGGGTCAATTCCAGTGTTTGGCATCGCTTTAAGCAATGGTTACGTGTCTTTTTTGATATTTCGTCTGTTGATCGGCGTGATTGGTGCATCGTTTGTAATCACTCAATACCACACGTCGATTATGTTTGCGCCGAACATCGTGGGAACCGCCAACGCCACGTCGGCTGGGTGGGGTAATCTAGGGGGCGGGGCTGCGAATATGGTTATGCCATTGGCGTTTGGCGTGCTGACGGGAGCATTCGGACTTAGCGAGTCATTAAGTTGGCGATTGGTAATGGTGATTGCCGGAGTGTTTTGTGTAATCGCTGGAATCGCCTACTACTTCCTAACTCAAGACGCTCCCGACGGTAATTTTGCGGACTTACGACGCCTTGAATCCGATAAAGACGCAGCAGATCGCGGGCAATCATTGCGCAAAGTTGTGTCGGATCCTCGGGTCTGGGTTTTGTCTTTGATATACGGGTGCTGCTTTGGCGTTGAATTAACCATGATCAACATTGGTGCCTTGTATTTTGGAGAGACCTTTAATTTGTCGTTGGCACAGGCAGGGCTGATTGCAGGTTCTTACGGTTTGTTAAATTTGTTCGCCAGAACGACCGGCGGAATGCTCGGCGATCGATGCGGCCTGCGTTGGGGCTTACGCGGTCGGGTAATGTGGCTGTTCAGTGCGTTGTTGCTGGAAGGAATCGCGTTGATGTGCTTCTCACAAATGCGCATGGTTGGTTTTGCTTTGGTTGCCTTGTTATGCTTTGGCCTCTTTGTCCAAATGGCAAACGGGGCTACGTTTTCGGTCGTGCCGTTTATCAAAACCAAGTCAGTTGGAACCGTTGCCGGAATTGTCGGGGCCGGAGGTAACGCCGGAGCAGTTATTGCTGGGTTTATGTTTAA
>LWDU01042755.1_pt1 | contig 11493 bp, 9 predicted proteins | sample 727161 | NCBI WGS metagenome assembly LWDU01 (sample SAMN04566230, study PRJNA314399) | hydrothermal vent metagenome | isolation source: deep sea hydrothermal plume seawater | place: Mexico: Gulf of California, Guaymas Basin | collected 2004-07-11 | reverse complement strand
GGTAAACAAAACAAAACTTAATGGTATGGATTTGACTGATATTACAGTGCAAATTTCTGATTTAAGTGCTACAAAATTAGACGTTGAAGTGGCTGGTAAAATCAATACTCAAAGTGAGCAATTAATGCAATTTTTAGCTAGCGCTCCGCTCGGTACTACGGTTGATGAAGTGTTGGATCAATTCACCTTAGAGGGTGAGATGGAGGGCGACATAAAACTCGTGGTTCCTTTAGATGAAAGAGAAGCAATAGTAGATGTGGATTTAACTATTCAAGGCAACCGTTTAACTACATTGGAAGGGTCTTTAGTTGTTGAGAATTTTGATTCAAAAATAGCTTTTCATGATAATGAAATAATATCACAAGGTGTGGGTGATATTCGCGGCATGCCGTTTGATATTCGTATTAATCCCAAAAACCGAGGCGATGATGATCAATCTGATTTTAGGGTTGAACTGATTAACAATAACAGTGGATTTGAGCTTTACATTAGGAAGCAATTAGATAAATCTTGGATTGCAAGAATTGAGTCTGAAATGATTAAAGGTAATGTAATAATCTTTACTGAACAGGGGGAATCTCCTAGGGTTGAAGTGCTGGGTCTGCAGGTGTCTACGCTGGATGCGATCAAGGGAGAGTTAAGCATTAGTCCGAGCGATATACCGAGTATGCGCTTAAGCTCTAAAGGTATTTATGTGGATGAATATCAAGTGCCAGATCTTAAAGTGGATTTGGTTTCTGAAAATAATGTATTGATTATTAATAATTTGGAATTTGAGGGAGTGGGTGTTAGTGATAAAGCGTTAATTTTTAACGGCGCTTGGCTAGATGGAAAGACTCGATTAATTGCTCAAGCAAAAGGAAAGCAGTTGTCTGATTTTTTGGATCAATTAAATATTCAAGAAAAAGTTGAAGGTGGTGATTTTGATTTTGATGTTCGTCTATTTTGTGAATGTGCACCTTGGAACATGAGTCTTGAAGAGCTTATGGGCTATGTGGTGATGAATGTCAAGCAGGGCTCGTTTACCGACCAAGACCCAAACATTGGTCGAATTTTGTCACTGCTTAATATTAAATCCATTGCAAAACGATTAAAACTGGACGTTGCCGATGTAACGGAAAAAGGGTTTGCTTATGATGATATTGAAGTAAAACTGCACATTGGGCAATCTTTGGCAAGAATTGAGAACTTTGAACTTAATGCATCTTCGGGCATTATTAGGCTAACGGGAGAGAGTGATCTTATTAATGAAGAATACAATCTAAAGGCCCGAGTAAGTCCAGCAGTGGGGGATGCGGTGCCAGTTGCTACTGCATTAGCGGGAGGTGGTTTAATTGGTCTTGGGGTTTGGGCGATCGATGAAGTTGTGTTTAAAGGCAAATTGATTGATAAGATTGTGGATAAAGTGGTTGACCTTGAGTATAAAATTACAGGCCCGTGGGATGAACCGATTATTGAATAAGTTATGATTGAACAGTTGCTGGATGAACATCATTTGGATCAAGAAAAAATTACGGATCTTTTATCTTCCCTAGCAGTTAAAGGTGTTGATTATGCAGACCTGTATTTTCAACATTCGGTTGCAGAGTCTTGGTTTTTGGAAGAAAGTATTGTTAAATCAGGCACTTATCACATTAGCCACGGTGTGGGAACTCGCGCCGTTAAAGGCGAGAAAACTGGTTTTGCGTATTCAGACGATTTAAACATTAAGGCTATTGAACAGGCCGTTGGGTTTGCTAGAGGGATTTCCAAACATCAAACACCACAATCAATTCAAACTTTTCATTCTGTGCCACAAGTGGCCAAATATAATGGGTTAAGTCCATTAGGTAGTTTAACTCCAGAAGAGAAAGTTGATTTGTTAAAACAAATTGATTCAATTGCCAGAAAAGAGCCTAAAGTTAAGCAGGTGAGTGCTTCTTTATCAGGGGCTTATACTGAAGTGTTGATTGTATCTACCGACGGAGTTTATCAAAAAGATTATCGCCCAATGGTGCGTGTGAGTGTGAGCGTAATTGTTGAGCACGAAGGCCGAATCGAACACGCCTCAAGTGGCGGTGGCGGTCGATACGATTATCGTTATTTTATTGACCATAACTTAGCCGAAGTTTATACCAACGAAGCCATTCGACAAGCTTTGGTTGCGTTAGAGGCACAAGGAACACCGGCTGGAAACATGCCAGTAATATTGGGTCCAGGCTGGCCCGGCGTGTTGTTGCATGAGGCGATTGGCCATGGATTGGAAGGTGATTTTAACCGCAAAGGTTCCTCGGTATTTACCGACAAAATTGGCGAACAAGTTGCTAGTGAAAAATGCACCATTGTTGATAATGGTACTTTGGCAAATAGGCGTGGCAGCCTTACTATTGATGATGAAGGAGTGCCAACACAAAATACCACATTAATTAAGAACGGCATACTCAAAGGGTATTTGTTCGATAAGTTAAACGCTGGATTGATGGGAAAAACGAGTACAGGTAATGGCAGGCGAGAGTCTTATGCGCACATTCCAATGCCACGTATGACCAATACTTATATGCTTAATGGCAAAGATTCTCTAGACGATATGATTGCTTCAGTTGATAAGGGCATTTACGCGGTTAATTTTGATGGCGGTCAAGTGGACATTACTTCAGGTAAGTTTGTGTTCTCAGCAAATGAGGCTTATTTAATCGAAAATGGAAAAATTACCATGCCAGTAAAGGGTGCCACTCTTATTGGGTCAGGTGATGAGGTGCTTAAAAAAATCTCAATGGTAGCGAATGATTTAAGGCTAGACAGTGGTATTGGCGTTTGTGGAAAAGACGGGCAGTCTGTACCAGTTGGCGTAGGTCAGCCGAGTTTAAAAATAGACCAATTGACAGTTGGTGGCACGGAAGTTGAGCAATAAATCAACAATATTTATGCTTAAATTATTTGCTTGTTATTTTCTAAATTAGATATAATATTTGACTTCTATCAAGAGGTAAAGGGAGATGATTAGGTGTTAGAAAATTATTTACCTATTATGGTTTTTATTTTTCTAGGTATTGCTTTTGGTGTAGGTCCAATGCTAATTGGCTATCTATTAGGCCCAAGCAAACCAGACGAAGAAAAAAATTCTCAATTCGAATGCGGATTCCCTGCTTTTGATGATTCACGCATGTATTTCAATATACGTTATTATTTAGTGGCTATTCTATTCATTTTGTTTGACTTAGAAGTTGCCTTCGTGTTTCCTTGGGCTGTAGTTCAATCTGATTTAGGTTGGTTTGGCTTTATTGCTATGAGTGTTTTTTTATTTTTATTGGTGGTTGGCTTTGTCTTCGAATGGAAGAAAGGAGCACTGGAATGGGAATGATAAATTAGTATGGCAATTGAAGGTTTAATGAAAGAAGGCTTTGTTACCACGTCGTTGGACAAGGTAATTAACTGGGCAAGAACAGGTTCTTTGTGGCCAATGACATTTGGTTTGGCTTGTTGTGCAGTAGAGATGATGGAAGCCGGTTCTTCTCGTTATGATCTTGATCGTTTTGGTATTGTTTTTAGACCAACCCCTAGACAATCAGATTTGATGATTGTAGCAGGCACACTTACCAATAAAATGGCGCCAGCACTACGAAAAGTTTACGATCAAATGCCCGAACCAAGATGGGTTATTTCTATGGGTTCGTGCGCCAATGGCGGTGGTTATTATCATTATTCATACGCCGTTGTTCGCGGTTGCGATCGCATTGTACCGGTTGATATTTACGTACCAGGTTGTCCACCAACAGCGGAAGCACTGCTGTACGGAATTTTGCAATTGCAAGATAAGATTCGTCGCACAAATACCATTGCGAGAACATAATGGAAGATTTGAAAGAACAATTAATTGAAGCGTTTGGGGAAGACAATTTGGTCGATGCTTTTGGTGAACTGACCTTAAGAGTTGATTCTGACGACATCGTTAAAACTTGTTTAAAACTTAGAGATTTTTTCTTTTTTGATACTCTGATTGATTTATGTGGCGTTGATTACCTAACCTATGGTCAGTCAGAATGGGAATCAGACGCCAGCTCTTCTGGTTTTAGTCGAGGGCGTGAAACACAAGGAAATGAAGACAGACACGAGATGCGCTTTGCCGTGGTTTATCATTTGTTGTCCGTTAGTAAAAATTACCGACTTCGTGTTAAGTCGTACGTTGATGAGGCAGAGCCGATTATTAAATCCGTTACCGATGTTTGGGCTTCGGCTGATTGGTATGAGCGTGAGGCGTTTGACTTGATGGGTATTTTGTTTGAAAATCATACGGATTTACGTCGAATTTTAACCGATTATGGTTTTGTAGGGCATCCACTGCGTAAGGATTTCCCAATGATTGGTGAAGTTGAAATGCGCTATGATGAAGAGTTGGGTCGTGTGGTGTACGAGCCAGTTAGTATTGAGCCGAACATTAACGTTCCAAGAGTGATTAGGAAGTAAGATGGCTGAGATTCGTAATTACACCCTTAATTTTGGCCCTCAGCATCCTGCAGCGCACGGTGTGTTACGGCTTATTTTAGAAATTGATGGTGAGGTGATTGAACGTGCGGATCCGCACATTGGCTTGTTGCACCGAGGTACTGAAAAATTAGCAGAGTCTAAGCCTTACAACCAGTCTATTGGTTATATGGATCGATTGGATTACGTATCGATGATGTGTAACGAACACGCTTACGTGATGGCGATTGAAACCATGCTTGAACTTGAAGTGCCTGAACGTGCTCAATACATTCGTGTGATGTTTGACGAAATTACTCGAATTTTAAACCACTTGATGTGGCTAGGCACACACGGCTTGGATGTGGGTGCTATGAGTATCTTCCTCTACGCTTTCCGTGAGCGTGAAAAATTGATTGATTGTTATGAAGCGGTGTCGGGTTCACGCATGCACGCGACTTATTATCGCCCAGGCGGTGTTTACCGTGATTTACCGGATAAGATGCCTCAGTATTTAAAGTCAGACTTTCGCACTACAAAGGAATTGGAGGCAATGAATAAGAATCGTCAAGGTTCTTTGTTGGATTTTATTGCTGATTTTGTTAAAGAGTTTCCAAAGAGTATTAAACAATACGATGATTTATTAACCGATAATCGTATTTGGAAACAACGTTTGGTGAACATTGGTATTGTTTCAGCGAACCGTGCTAAGCAGCTTGGTTTTACCGGGCCGATGCTCCGTGGTTCTGGCGTGGCTTGGGACCTTAGAAAGAACCAGCCCTACGCAGTTTATGACCGGTTAGAATTTGATATTCCAGTAGGCGTAACGGGAGATAGTTACGATCGTTACTTAGTGCGCATGGAAGAAATGCGTCAGTCTAATCATATTATCGAGCAATGTATAGATTGGTTACGCCAAAATCCAGGCTCGGTTATGAGCGATGACCACAAAGTTTCTCCACCGAGCCGTGTTGAAATGAAAGACGATATGGAGTCACTCATTCACCACTTTAAACTCTTTACAGAAGGCTATTGCTTGCCAGCAGGCGAAGTATATTCTGCTATCGAACACCCTAAAGGTGAGTTTGGTATTTACTTGATTTCAGATGGCGCAAACAAACCATATCGTGTCAAGATTAGAGCGCCTGGTTTTGCACATTTAGCGGCCATGGATGAAATGGCAAGAGGGCACATGCTGTCTGATGTGGTGACTATTATCGGAACACAAGATATTGTATTTGGAGAGATTGACCGATGAGAAACTTCGTCTTTTTACCTTCTTCAGCGTTAAGCTTATCATTCGCTCAGTCATGTAGTTTTTACTATACTCCTTTACTCATTCTTGCGCTTGCCTTGCAGAAAGTAAAAATACTCGTTTCTCCTTTTAGGGGGCTCAAGTTTAATTAATTATGATTTCAAATAAAGCAAAAAAACAAATTGATATTTGGGTAGCTAAATACCCAGAAGGACGCCAAAGCTCTGCAGTAATGGAAGCGTTAAAAATCGTCCAAGCAGAAAACGATAATAGTTTAACGACTGAAGCCATTCAAGCTGTGGCTGACTACTTAGACATGCCGGGTATTGCAGCAGCAGAAGTGGCTACTTTTTATGAGAATTACAATCATAAACCAGTGGGTAAACACACCATTCGTTTTTGTCATAACATTTCTTGCATGCTCAATGGTGCCGATGATTTGATTGTTTATTTAGAGAAAAAACTCGGTGTTAAAACGGGTGAAGTAACAAAAGATAGCTTGATTAACGTGAAAAAAGTCGAATGCTTAGGCGCTTGTGTTGGTGCACCAATGTTCCAAATTGGCGACCAGTATTATGAAAATCTAACCACTGATAAGATTGATGAAATCGTAGATGGGTTAAGGAAGAAATCCAAATGAATGAAGTTTGTTTTAAAACCTTAGATCAGAAAAAATCATGGTCGCTCAAAACCTACGAAGCCAATGGTGGCTATTCCGTTTGGCGCAAAATTCTTAAAGGTGAATTAACACCGGATCAGATTATTGATGAGTTAAAAACCTCAGGCTTACGTGGTCGTGGCGGAGCGGGTTTTCCAACGGGTCTTAAATGGAGCTTTATGCCACGCAATGCTGACGTGCAAAAATACGTGGTGTGTAATTCGGACGAAGGAGAGCCAGGCACTTGTAAAGACAGAGACATTCTAAGGTATAACCCACATTCAGTCATAGAAGGCATGGCGATTGGCAGTTTTGTAATGAACGCAACCAAAGGCTATAACTACATTCGTGGTGAGTTTATGGAGCCATTTTATCGCTTTGAAGGTGCGCTAAAAGAGGCTTATGATGCAGGTTTACTCGGCGAGAATCTTGATGGCAGTTCCGTTAGTTTTGATTTATACGCACACTTAGGCGCTGGTGCTTATATTTGCGGTGAGGAAACTGCACTTTTAGAATCACTTGAAGGAAAAAAAGGTCAGCCAAGGTTTAAACCTCCTTTTCCAGCGAACATTGGCTTATTTGGCATGCCAACTACAATTAACAATACGGAAAGTTTTGCTTCAGTGCCTGAAATTTTGGCACAAGGTGGTCAATGGTTTGCTGATATTGGTGTTGAAAATTCGGGTGGTTGTAAATTATTTTCTGTCACTGGTCATGTGAATGAACCGGCTAATTTTGAAGTGCCAATGGGCATTCCATTTAAAGATTTGCTTGAGATGGCAGGCGGTATTCGCGAAGGGAGAACACTAAAAGCAGTGATTCCAGGCGGATCATCAACACCAGTATTAACCGCAGACGCAGCGATGGCAATGACCATGGACTACGACGGTATCGAGAAAGCGGGTTCTATGTTGGGCGCGGGCTCGGTCATTATTATGGATGATACAACTTGTATGGTTGAGGCATTAACACGATTGGCACATTTTTATTACGATGAATCTTGTGGTCAATGCACGCCGTGTCGCGAAGGTACGGGTTGGTTGTATCGCGTATTAAAACGCATCATGGATGGTAATGGCAAGGCTGATGACATTGATTTGCTCTTGGGCGTGCAAGATAAGATTATTGGCAATACAATTTGTGCACTTGGTGATGCGGCAGCAATGCCAGTTGAGAGTTTTCTTAGGAATTTCAGACAAGAGTTCGAATATTACATCGAGCACGGTAAGAGCATGGTGAAAGGGTAATGGCTAAAATTGAAATTGAAATTGATGGCAAATTAGTTAACGCTAGAGCGGGCGAGATGCTCATCGCTGTTACCGATAGAGAGAGTATCAGCGTGCCAAGATTTTGTTACCATAAGAAATTATCAATATCAGCTAATTGTCGTATGTGTTTGGTGGATGTTGAAGGTGCGCCTAAACCACAACCAGCCTGTTCTACGCCGATTGCAGATGGCATGAAAATTCATACCCAAAACGAGAAAGCCAAAGCCTCTCAAAAAGCAGTTATGGAGTTTTTACTGATTAACCATCCATTGGATTGTCCAATCTGTGATCAAGGCGGTGAGTGTGAACTGCAAGACGTAGCCATGGATTATGGCTCAGACGTTTCACGTTTTACCGAAGGTAAGCGTATTGTTGCTGATAGTGATATTGGTGCATTAATCCAAACGGACATGACGCGATGTATCCACTGTACACGCTGTGTAAGATTTGGTGCAGAGATTGCAGGCATTATGGAAATGGGCGGTACGGGTCGTGGTGAAGACATGAAAATTGAGCCATTTTTGACCGAAGGTATTCAATCGGAACTCTCAGGCAATATGATCGATGTGTGTCCAGTGGGAGCCTTAACCTCCAAACCTTTCCGTTATGAGTTACGTTCTTGGCAGATGAATTCAATGTCTAACATTGCCAGACATGATTTAGTTGGTTCTAATATTTACACGCAAACTTACAAAGGCAAAGTGAAACGCATTGTGGCTAGAGATAACGACGATACGAATGAAACTTGGATTTCGGATAGGGATCGCTTTTCTTATGAAGGTTTGGCGCACGAAAATAGACTACTAGCACCGCAAATTAAAGTTGAAGGCGAGTGGAAAGAGGTGGAATGGAACGTTGCACTGGATTTTGCCACCAGAGGGTTAGGCAATAGCGTTTTAAATAATCATCAAAGCGATCAACTGGGTGCATTGGCATCAAATACGGCAACCCTTGAAGAGTTTCATTTGTTGCAAAAAATATTAAGAGAACTAGGTTCTGAGAATATCGACCATCGCCTTAATGTTAAGAATTTAAACAGTCCAATTGCATTGGATTCAAACGTTAAATTGGTTAATTTAGAAAATATGGACCATGCTTTAATCATTGGTTCTTATACTCGTTTAGAACAACCCATGGTTAACCATCGTTTGCGTAAGGCAAGCCTTAAAGGCGCAACGGTAGACGTAATTAATGCGATGGAATTTGACTTTAATTACTCAATTAATTCTGAAAATATCATTGCCCCTAACAAGGTCGTGGCTACTTTGGCCGGTGTATTAAAAGTAGTTTTAGAATCTAAGCAACAAGAACTTCCAGATTATTTAACCTCAGTTAAAACAGACGATGTTATTACTGAATTAGCAGAAAAATTATTAGCAGAAGGCCAATCGGTTATTGTATTGGGCGAGCATGTTATTAATAATGATTCGGCTGCAAGTATTGCTAATTTAATTACTAATATCGCCAAGCAAACTAAAAGCTCAACACTTAATTTAAGTGCAAGTGGCAACTCAATGGCAGCAAATTTATCTGGCTTTGTACCGGGTAAAGGTGGCTTAGACGTTAACGCAATGCTTGAGTCAGAATTGAAAGCTTATATTTTATTGGATGTGTATCCGCATTATGACTTTCACCATTCAATCAAAGCCATCGATGCGTTAAACAAAGACGGTGCATTTATCATTTCTTTGAACAGCTTTAAAGATAAAGACGTGGCTAATTATTCAGACGTTATGTTGCCAATCTCCTGTTTTTATGAGACTTCAGGCTCACACGTAAACATCGAAGGTGAGATACAATCTTTTACAGCGTCCGTTTCTGCACCAAGCGATACTAAACCGGCTTGGAAAGTATTAAAAGTTTTGGCTGACTTGCTTGAGTTACCAGGGTTTCATTACGCTGATTCGGCACAAGTAACCAGTGAAATAACGCATCAAAGCCACAAGAGTCATGTGCACGATGAAAATATTGATTTAACAACCAAGCAAGGCATTCAAATTATCTGGCAAAAATCACCTTATGCCGTTGATGCTTTATCTAGACACGCCATTTCATTGCAAGCCACTAAAATTGGCCAAATGAACAGTGCTTCAATGAACAAGGCAACGGCTAAAAAGTTAGAAATGACACAAGGTGATGAATATCTAGGTGTACCAGCAATAATCAGCGAAACGGTTGCTAATAATTGTGTGTTTGTTAATGCCAATCGCTCAACACAAGCTGGAGGCCAATCGTGATGGGTTTGTGGCAATCGTTTGTAGAGGTAGTGCATGAGCTAATCCCTTGGTTTGACGGTTCTATTGCAACGATCTTGATTATTTTAATTAAAGCTATGGCCTTAGTAATGCCGTTGATGTTGGTAGTGGCCTATTTCACTTACGCAGAGCGCAAGGTGATTGGCTATATGCAATTGCGCATTGGCCCAAACCGTGTTGGGCCTAAGGGTTGGTTACAACCAATTGCAGATGCACTTAAACTCATGACCAAGGAAATTATTTTTCCTACCAAGGCCAATATTTACTTATTTCTTTTAGCGCCAATATTAGCAATTGCACCTGCTATTGCAGTTTGGGCCGTTATCCCGTTTGATGAAGGAATTTACGTTACTAATTTAGACATTAGCCTACTCTACGTTTTGGCCATTGGCTCTATTGGCGTTTATGGCATTATTTTAGCGGGTTGGGCTTCTAATTCTAAGTACCCGTTATTGGGTGCTTTGCGCAGTGCATCGCTCTTAGTCTCTTATGAAATTGTCATCGGTTTTGCTTTGGTAACTGTAGTCATGATTGCAGGCAGTGTTAATTTAAACGTCATTGTGGAAGCGCAAAAAGGCAGTATTTTGCATTGGTACTGGGTTCCGTTATTTCCAATGATGATTGTATTTTTTATTTCAGCATTGGTTGAAACCAACCGTGCACCATTTGATGTGGTGGAAGGTGAATCGGAAATTGTGGGCGGTACGCACGTTGAATATTCGGGCATGACCTTCGCGGTATTTTTCTTAGCAGAATACGCCAATATGATTCTGATGGCAGTATTGGCCGTGGTTATGTTTTTTGGTGGTTGGCATTCTCCATTTGAGGGCATTCCTTACATGGAATCAGCATTTTCTTGGGTACCGGGTATTATTTGGTTACTGGCCAAAACTTCTTTCTTTATGTTTTTGTATTTATGGGTACGTGCAACTTTCCCTCGTTTTAGGTACGATCAAATTATGCGTCTTAGTTGGAAAGTGTTTTTACCATTTACCATTGTTTGGATTTTTGTGGTCGCTTTAATGACACAACTGCACATAGGCCCATGGTTTTAAGGAGTGTAATTTATGATTAAAAGTATTAAAAAGATAGTAAAAGATTTCACCTTAAGTGAACTACGTGGTGGACTAAAGATTACTGCAAAAGAGCTAATAAACAAAAAAATTACGGTTCAATTTCCAGAAGAAAGAACACCAATTTCACCAAGATTTAGGGGCTTACACGCACTTCGTCGTTACCCCAATGGTGAGGAGCGTTGCATTGCTTGTAAGCTTTGTGAGGCAGTGTGTCCGGCTAACGCCATTACCATCGAATCTGAGATGCGCGATGATGGTACGCGTCGCACCACCCAGTACGACATTGATTTATTCAAGTGTATTTTTTGTGGTTTTTGTGAGGAAGCATGCCCAGTGGATGCCATTGTTGAAACACAAATTTTTGATTATGCATTTGACTCCAGAGAAGGCAGTATTATTGACAAAGAACACTTGTTAGAAGTGGGAGACAAAAACGAAAAAATGATAGATCAAACTAAGTTAGAAGATTCGAAGTATAAATAAAGGCCAATTATGACATTTGATCAAATATTATTTTATGTGTTTTCGTTTTGGTTTATTG
>LWDU01036302.1_pt1 | contig 11496 bp, 7 predicted proteins | sample 727161 | NCBI WGS metagenome assembly LWDU01 (sample SAMN04566230, study PRJNA314399) | hydrothermal vent metagenome | isolation source: deep sea hydrothermal plume seawater | place: Mexico: Gulf of California, Guaymas Basin | collected 2004-07-11 | reverse complement strand
TTGCGGGTACGGGAATTACACGGGCCATAAGAAAGTAGTCTGAATTGCCAATATATCCGCCGCGACCATAGAGATGTGTTTCGTCAGATTTTGCATCTTCAATCGCCATCATTTCCTGTAGCGACAGCATTGGCCTGGGATTCGGATCGAACTCGGGAACCGTGCCGAGCGATGGACCAAAGCCGAGCGAATAGACACACAGACCCCATGCGACGGTCAGCATCGCGGCCAGGTGTGGTAACGTCCGCCAGAATGCCTCCGAAGGCGAGCTCTTCAACTGCGATCCGAAAACAAGGAAAACGCCCGCAAGGTACGCCAGTAATGAAACCACCGATGCAAGGCAGATCCATCCGAGATCTCCGGAGTCAAAAATAGTCTGGTATCGAATCATGGGGTTGTCCGCATTCCTGTTCCCGTGCCGCGTCGCAGGGTCCGATCCCTGTCGACTGGTCCTCCAGCGAAGACTTCGGCACATTCCTCAACCGGTCCGTCAGGCCAAAATACCACGATGCGATCCACCGACGTTTGATCCCCAAGGCCGAAATGTACTCGCAGATCATGGCTGGCCAGAAAACTGGTGCACGGAGCTACAACAGATGTCCACGAGTTTTCGCCACATTCAATACGAATCCTGGCGCCAATCGCGTCGCGCCGAGTCCTGTCGTCGACTAATCGAAATCGGATCCAGTGCCCCAGCTTCGGAAACTCATTTCGGTAGAATCGGGCTGGACTGCCGGAATTGGTTACTAACAGATCCAGATCACCGTCTTCATCAGGATCACCATACAGCAGACAGCGGGCAGAACCGACTGCCCGTGTGAAGTCGCCACCATCGTCAATTGTCCCGTCACGCAGGATCGCTGAACCCGTTGACATCATCAGCAGGTTTTGATCGGCATAGTCTCGCCAGTACGCGGCGTCATCAACAATACTCTGGTAACGCACCTGCAGCCTGTCTTCGCCATGCGGAGCAAACCCCGAGTGGCATGGAATAACGAGGCCATGCACCATCGGCAAGTCCAGCCAGCCATCGTGATCGAGGTCCACCAGCACCGCTCCCCAGCCTGTGTGTGACATGGTTGTCCGAGCCAGACCGCTTGGAAGCGTGCCGTCATGGAAGAATCCGTCTCCCCCATTCAGGTATAGAGTGGTTGTCTCGGAAGACAGATGCGTCATCACAAGATCCAGCGTCTGATTGCGATCGATATCGCCGACGGCAATCCCCATGCCTGCCTCAGCGGCCCCTGCCTGATTTAGAGCAAGCCCGCGCTGAACTGCCTCTTCGGTAAAAGTGCCGTCCTGCCCGTTAACCCAGAAACGATTGGGTTGCCCGTCATTGGCGATCAGAATATCAGGCCAGTCATCACCTGTCAGGTCAACGGTGACCGCTGCGAATCCGAAGCTTGTTACCTGGGACATGCCGGCTGCTTCTGTTACGTCACGAAAATCCGGCACCAGTTCCCCCGAATCCAACACCCTGCGCAATCCCTCGTTGTGATACAGGCGATCGACGGTCGGTGCAAACTTATGCGGACCACAATAACTGACCAGGTCTCGATTAATTCCGCAGGCGACCTGATGATCATATTCCTTGTCTTGAGTGTAGTTCGCGACAATCAGATCCAGCAGTCCGTCACGGTCGTAGTCAAACAGGCTTACACCTGTCCCCCATTCCGTTTCGCTGATTCCTGCCTTCTCCGCCACGTCGTGAAATCGGAAGTTGCCGTCATTCAAAAGCAGCCGATCCTGACCAACACACGTGACGTACACATCCGGGTCACCATCGTTGTCAACGTCGCCTACCGCGCACCCCATGCCGAAACCAAGGTCCGCTAAACCTGCGTCCGTAACCTCAATTAACGTACCCTCCGACGTACCTCGATACAATCTCCAGTCCGTTTTCGCCGATGGAGGAAGTTCGCCCCGAGTGCCAGGTGAACGCTCACCGTTGATCATCAGCAAATCCAGTATTCCATCGTCGTCGAAGTCACACCATGCTGCTCCGGACCCAACGGACTCCGGAACATAATAGCTGCCAAGCGGACCGACCACGTGCACAAAATCCAGGCCAAGTTCGTCCGTCGCATCGATAAGTGTTACAGATGTGGCCGCTGCAAATGGTTCTGATTCAATACATCCGTACGCTGTTGTCGTTTCAGGGGCGTCAGCACTTGTGGGCAGCTTCTCAAGTGTCGCTCGTTGATGGCGAACAAATACGACACTCCCAATTCCAATCGCGACTACCAGACATGCAATCCTCATCCAGGGCATTGAAAATCGTGTTATTTCGCCCACAAATCGGTAGCCAATTCTGATAGTTACAGCGTTCACATGATTATGACGTTGCAGAATACCGCGTGGAGATCTGGATGCAAAGGGACGGAAGGACGGAATTCGATCTGGAAAACCGGCGTCTGGCCGGAGTGACTCAGCCTGCCCAATGAATGGATGTCCAGGAGATTCACCCACATACACGCCGACGTCATTCTGAAAGACGGTACGGTCTTGCAACGGCTGCACAGATTTCCGGTATCAGTTCAGCAGCGTTGGTCGTGTTCCGAGACCGCTATCGTAAGAAGCGTCGGAATTAGTTCAGAATTCAAAGTGAATTCCGAGGTCCAGCGTGTGCTGATGGAAGCTGCTGCGCGACACCTTGAGCGACGGGAAGACGCCGTCACGCGGACGTGAGAGCCAGGTGACCTGTTGCCCGGGGTCCGCCACTTTGCCGATCCACGTGAACGTCCAGCCTGTGCGGAATGTTGCGTGCTCCAGCATTGGGACGTCTCGCAGTACTGGTATTTTTTCGAACAGCGGAAGTTCCGCCCGGAAAGACTGTTCGAACATGGGCGACACGTGAGTTGATGTGCTGCTGTCCGTGAAGGCGTTCTGAGTCAGCTGGCCATCTGCTGTCGTGGTATCGAACAGGTCTGCAAGGACCGTGATTCCATTCACGAGGTCGGTTGTAACCGTGTCGCCGATGTTATCTCCGGCAAGAGTCGATTTTTCGTTGTTGAACAGGGCACCCACTCTTGTCGACCCGTTGAGAGAAAGATTGCCGCGTTCCCCAACGGAGTACTCGAAGCCGATTTCCGGGCCACCCATCGTGCTGCGAACTTCGCTGGAAACGAACGAGCGGATCAGGATCTCCTCCAGGACGTTGGGAGTTCTGTCAGTGAAGGCAAGTGTCCCGTTTTCCTCAACGTTGTCGATCACAAAATCGTCATCATCATCCACTCCATCGGGAACACTAAACAGGTAGTCAAGGCCTGAGTCGACGCCCCGAAAGTTCATCGATTCGTTAATTCCGAAGAATCGCCCGCCGATGATCGGTCGGACCTGCAGCGAGTCGTCTTCATAAACCGGCGAAAAGGAAACCTGAGCACCACTGCCGTAAGTTTCGATGGTGTGTTTAAGTATATAGTCCAGATCAAACAACTGCGCAAAACCATCGATATCGATGCCATTGTGCATCGGAATGCTGCCGTATGGGTACAGACTTCTGTCCAGAACGTCGTCGGTGCCGCCCAGAATACCGAACGGCTCGGCATTTGCTGCATCAAACAGTCGAGCGTTCAGGATTCGTGTTTCGAGAATCTCTCGTTCGTCGAGATATCTCAGGGAGTCCGGCACGGCAGGGTTTGCGACTCCACCGGTTGCTTCCAGAAATATGGCGTCCGTAGAACCAAGAACGGATACAAAACTTCTGCGCTGCTCATTCAGGAGGGCTCTGCCATCATACGCCGCTGAGTCTCTGCCATCGTATTTCACGTTCCACGAAAATCCCCAGCCGGTTCTGTTTTCCAGGCCACCGCTCAGTCGAATTCCGTCGCGCCAGTATGCCTTAATGGCCGATGCGTCACGCTCCTGATATGTAGGCAGGAACATGATGTCCGGAAATCCAGGGGCATTGTTGACAATCGATTCCTGCAGAAACGTTGCTGCCGTGGAATCACCCCATAGGCCACTTAGTGTTCGCGACTTCGTGCGAGTGTAGTCCACATTGAAGTAGAAATCGTTCAGGCTGGCCCCTGGGCCAAAGCCCCCAAGGGCTCGTTTGAACCAGAGTCCGTCGGTGTTGAAGTGCTGCTCAAACGCCATGTCAAACGGTGAAATCATGGGGTTTGACTGAAACGACTGCGGCATTCCCTGAGCCGCCGTGGCCGAATAGGCTGGCTGTTGTCCGGCCATATTTGCCGGACCCGCAAAGGACGGAAAGTCCATCATCTGCTGTGCACGACTTTCTGCTGACATCGAAATGGCCAACAGCAAGGGCACTATGTGTTTCAGACGGTGCCAGTTCCGCATTGATCTATCCTTCAGAAGCCACAGTTTTCGTTGGCTTTTTTGCGTCTCCTTGCGATCACGACACTGCCGTTACGTAACGACAGACCAAGCGCGTTGAGACGATCTTGTGGGTAGTATCGGTCAGGCAAATTGTGAAACTGTAGGGATTGTTCCGGTAGTACCGTTTTTTCCACGCATGACGGATGTGCCGAATCTGCTGATTACCGAACCAGCTCGAGCACGGATCCGTACAGTCCAGGCGCAGCGGCCAGCAGACTGGTCTTATTCAGTGGCAGGTCGGCGCCACTGCAGGTCGTCACTTTTCCTCCTGCTTCTTCCACCAGCAGGCGACCCGCAGCGAAGTCCCATGGCGACAATTGATACTCAAAGAAGGCGCCAAACTGTCCGGACGCCACCATCGCGAGGTCCAGAGATGCCGTGCCAAATCGTCGAATGCCACGGATCTGCTGCTTAAACAATCGATCGATGGCGGCCAGTGTGGCTTCCATCATTGCGCCACGGTCGTAATAAAAGCCCGTCCCGATCAGGACCTCGTCCAGGGTTGTCTGCTTCCCGACGTGCAGGGAAATGCCGTTGTGCGTGGAACCCCTGCCGCGTTCCGTGACGTACCAATCCTGCCGCAGCGGATTAAAGATGACGCCGCACTGGGGAATTCCGTTGGCATAGTAGGCGACCGACACGGCAAAATGGGGAATGCCGTGTGCAAAGTTCGTCGTGCCATCAAGGGGATCAACGATCCAGAGATGTTCTGCGTCTGTGTCGTCGGAATTCTCTTCTTCACCCAGAATTCCGTGGTCAGGGAAATGTGATCGAATCACTTCGGCAATCGCCCGCTCGGCGTTGATGTCAGCGTCTGACACCAATTCCACAGAGCCGCCCTTGGTCCGCATGGATAGTCCGCTCTGAAAAGAATCGGACAGGATTTCACCGGCAGCAAGTGCCGCTTCTTTAGCAACGTCGACAGAGTTCACGGTGTTCATTCTGATCAAAAGGTCGGACGGTCGCGGGCCGCTGAGGAAAAATGATCGACGGACCAGCGCATGTCGCGTGGGGATGCTGTTTTCCCGCGGCTGTGTTAATCGTCCGCGATCGGAGCAGGCTCGAAGTCCGATTCGTTCACCCAGCCCGCTTTGATTTTTTGGCCTGCCGTGAACTTTTCGTAGAAGCCATTGCCGTTTTTGTCTGCGTAGGAAAACTTTTCGAAGTAACCTGGTTCTCCCAGTATTCGCGGGTCTTTTTCTGCGGTCAGCGTGGCCAACAGTTGCCTGTTCAGTTTTTCCTTCTGCGGCGCGAACATTGGGCTGTCTGCCAGGTTTCGCATGCAGTACGGGTCGTCTTCCACAAAATACAGTTCTTCGGCGGGCCGCTTGCCGAACGACATTTTCCAATAGCCGGCGGTATCGGGGCCGGTTCGACGGGCATTCAGAATCTCCGTTTTTGTTGGGCTGCCGTCACAATTCAGATAGCCTGTTTCCGGGTTACCGGCCGGCCAACGTGACGCTTCGTAGTTCTTCACGTACAGCCAGCCGTCCTTGACGATTCCACGAACCGGATATCCCTGGTCATGCGGTCGACCAATGTCGTGACGCTCCTTCCCAAATACGACGAAGTCTCGGTGGAATTGCTGTGGTGCTGCTGCCGGCGAATCGTTTTGTTCTGAACTCAACAGGGGCAGCAGACTTCTGCCAGGCGTCGCAGCCATTCCGGTGTCGTCCCAAGTCAATCCTGCGGCTTCCATAATCGTTGGTGCGTAATCAATGAAACTCACGAAATCGCTGATGGTTCGACCTGGCCTCGCAATCTGTTGCGGCCACATGATTGCCAGTGGCAAATGATTGCTCATTTCATATGCCTGCCCTTTTACTCGCGGAAAGGGCATGCCGTTGTCAGCTGTGACAATGACAAGTGTGTTCTGCAGTTCGCCGCGTTCTTCCAACGCCGTCAACATGCGGACGAGGTGATGGTCGAAGTGCTCGATTTCCAGAGCGTAGTCCAGCATGTCGTTGCGGATCGTGTCGTTGTCGGGCCAGAATGGTGGGACCTGATCGATGTCGTCGAGCGATTTTCCCCCGACGCTGACGCCTGTCCCGTATTCGTAGCGCCGATGCGGTTCCGTGCTGCCGTACCAGAAACACCACGGACTCTGCTGACGATTGTCGTTCAGAAATGCGTCGAAGTTGCCTGCGTAGTCGTTGCGGCTGATCGCTTTCGTCGGCGGTGGAAGGGTTTTTGAGTTGTATTTCCTGCCAGTCAGCTGCCGCAGTTTGCCCTGCTTCTCCTTCGCAATACCCGGAGCCCAACCTTTGCCGGTGGAACCCACGTGGTACCCGTTTTTTGACAGCACTTCGACATAACTACTGAACTGAGTGGGGAAAAAGGGCCAGTGGTTGCAGGCTTCTTCCAATTGCCACGTATTGCGCCCGGTCAGAATGCAGGCTCGGGACGGAGCACATTTAGCGTTGGGCGTATAGGCGTTGGCGAATAATAAGCCGTCTTTTGCCACGCGATCGAATCCAGGTGTGTTCACCCATGAACAGCCGTAGGCACCAGCGTGCATCCACGATTGGTCATCGGAAATACAAAACAGGATATTTGGGCGGTCGTCGTCGGCTGCGTTAATGGAGTAACCGTGCAGAGACGTCGCACAAAGCAGAAGTACACGTAAAAACATTGAAAAATCCGAAAGCGAGTGCGGGAAAGACGATATTATGGTGACGAAACGTGGGTCATTTCGCCAGCGAGCGATTTGGTGGGCGACCCCCGGTGATGTTGCGTTTGATTTGGATGTTCGTCTTCTTAATGTGTCGATATAAATCTGGCACGTGGTAGCGAATCGCTCATGTGCGATTCGGCGACAAATGGTTGTCCGGCTCGCATTCATCAATTCCGAGCGTTAGCTCGCATCCGTCGGCGGTCGGCACCGCCCTGACAAAGAAGACGAAATGTTAGGCGCGTCAGACATATATCATTATTCCAAGTCCGGGATGATCCCATCCACGGCCAGAAGATCTCGCTGGCGTGCCATGGCACGACGGATTGTTCGCCGCAGCCAGCAGATGAATTCGCTCACTGATGACGAACTGATGGCTGCTGGCCGCAAGCTGCGTTGGGAAGCCAAAGCCGGAACGGCTCTGGACAAGCTGCTGCCGGAAGCCTACGCACTTGTGCGGCAGTCGGCTCGTCGCGTGCTGAAGATGGAGCACTTCGAAGTACAGGTCATGGGAGCCATCGCCCTGTTCGAAGGCCACATTGCCGAAATGCAGACCGGCGAAGGAAAGACACTGACGGCCACGATGCCCTCGTTTCTGCGGGCACTGCCGGGGCACGGAAGCCATGTCATAACTGTCAACGACTATCTGGCCGAACGCGACTGTGACACGATGGGCCCGGTTCTCAACCAACTGGGACTGACCGTCGGTCGGATTCTGGAACCGATGGAACCGGATGAGCGGCGTCAGCATTATGCGATGGACGTCACTTATGGCACGTCCAAGGAAATGGGATTCGACTTTTTACGCGACCGACTGCGGATGGGGGCGAGTCCCGAGGATGGTGGTCCGTCGTTACGAAAATTTGTGCGCACTCTGCGAGGTGGTGAGGAGCCGGTGCAGCGCGGTCACTATTTTGGGCTGATCGACGAAGCTGACAGTATTCTCATCGATGAAGCTCGGACACCTCTGATTATCGGTCTGACTCAGCCGAACGATCCCGGCACCGTCAATCTGTTTCGCTGGAGCAACCGCGCCACCTTTCAGATGCAGCCCCGCGAAGACTATGTGTACGAACCAGAACGTCGTTCCGCGTGGCTGACCGATGCGGGATGTCGCAAGGTGGTGCTGATGTCCAAACCATCCCTGATGAATTCGATGGATACAGAACGCATTTACACTCAGGTGGAAAAAGCACTCACGGCCAAGCACGCCTTCGAAAAGGACCGTGACTACGTGATCGTCGACGAAAAAATCATGATCGTCGACGAAGGAACGGGGCGTATCATGGATGGACGCAAATGGCAGGATGGGCTACATCAGGCCATCGAAGCCAAGGAGCTGGTTCCCATCACTGCAGCCACTGGCGAAGCCGCTCGCATCACGGTCCAGAGTTTCTTCCGGAACTACACCCACTTGTGCGGGATGACGGGAACGGCAATTCCCGCAAAGCGTGAACTGAAGAAGACGTACAAACTCAAAGTGACGCGGGTCCCGACCAACAAGCGGTGTGTCCGCAAAGGCCTGCCGGTGCGTACATTCAAAGGTCAGGCAGCCAAACGAGTTGCGATCAGCGACGCGGTCGAAAAACTGATCCGCGCGGGGCGTTCAGTGCTGGTCGGTACGCCCTCGGTGGAAGCGTCCGAGGCTCTGGCGGAGGTGTTTACGGAACACGGCATTCAGTCGCAGATTCTGAATGCACGCTACCACGAACAGGAAGCGGAGATCGTAAAACAGGCCGGTCAGCCCGGAAAAGTCACCATCGCCACAAACATGGCTGGCCGTGGGACCGACGTTATTCTGGACAGCGCCGTTTGCAAAGCTGGTGGCCTGCATGTCATCGCCACGGAAATGCATAGTTCCAAACGTATTGATCGCCAGTTGATCGGTCGTTGTGCTCGCCAGGGAGATCCCGGCTCGTATCAGTTCTTCCTGTCCATGGAAGACGAATTGCTCCGCTGTCGGGAACCCAAAGAAGTTAAGAGAAAGCAGCGTCTGGCGATCGGCAACAAGGCCGGTGAGACCAGTCGGTCGTGGCACCAATACTTCAAAAGGATCCAGCGTTTTCTGGAAAAGACTCACCGCAAGCAACGCAAGAGTCTGCTGAAGCAGGAACGGCATCGACTTGAACAGTACGAAAATATGGGCCTGGACCCGTACCTGGAACTGACCGAATCGTAGGCTGCTGCCAGGAGGCAGAACGGGGCGAGGTAAGGCGAGCGGGGGACGTCAGTCCCCTGATTCGTATGCGGTTTCGATGCGTCAGTCCCCATGACTCCATTCACGATGCCGTTATTTGTGACGCAATAACATTCGGGTCGACCGCCGGCGGATCATCAGGGCACTGACGTACCCCGCTCGCCGGGACCGTGCGAATCCGGCAGGGTGGCCGGCGGCTGGACTGAGCTTGCGAAGGAGAATCAATCCGGCACTGCCGGCCCCGGGGTTTCACTCGTTCCTCGCTCCAACCGCCGGCCACCCTTTTGCGTTTCAAAACATTTCGTGACCGCACTTCATATCAACCCCACGCGCGTCGGAAGAAATCAATCCAGTTGCCGTGCAGAATGCCGGCGATGTCGTCGTCTGAGTAATTACGTTCGCTCAGGATTTCGGCGATCTTCTGCAGGTCGGCGATGGTTTCCAGGTCGTGAGGACATTGTTCCTTGCCGAATCCGCCATCCAGATCGGAACCGATGCCGCAGTGCTTTGTCGTTCCCGCCAGCTGACAGATATGATCGATGTGATCGACGGCGTCTGCCAGGCAGACTGTCTGTGGATCCGTTTTCCCTCGAACCCAGCCCGGGCGAATCATCCATGAATCAAAGGCCAGCCCAATCACCGCGTCCCGCTGCAGCATGGTTTTGATCTGTTCGTCGGTCAGTTGCCGATCACCGGGCACCAGCGTTCGACTGTTGTGGTGGCTGGCCAGCACGGGGCCTGTGTAAATGTCCAGTGCTTCCCAAAAACAATCATCTGACAGATGCGTCACGTCCAGCAGCATGCCAACCCGATCCATCTCACGCAGCAGCTCCGGCCCTTTTTCCTTTAGGCCGCCCGTGCTGCCGGTGCCATGGCCATAGTCATCCGGACCGTAGTGCGCCGGTCCCAGGATCCGCAGTCCCATGTCGTACCAGCGTTCGACGTAGGACGGATCAGGAATGGCCCAGCTGCCTTCCATGCTCAGAATAAAGCCGACCGGTGCGTTTTCAGACACTTCGTCCTGCAGTGATTCGATATGACTGTTCAACGCGGCCACGTCTGATAGTTCCGCCATCTGTCCGTCGTCACACATGGTGCGGTACCACGCCAGCTGACCCTGCATCGCTGCGAATGCGGAAAGTCGCGATTGATAGAATGTGCGGGGCACGTGTTTGCGTTCAAACCGCGGCAACAGCGTAGCAATGACGATTCCAATGTTGCCATCCCGCAATGCCGGCAACGTGGTGGTCGCGTCACCGGGAACACAGCCGTCAAACTGCCGTTCGAATTCTCGAATGGCGGAGACCGGCTGCAGGAGGTCGCGATTCCATTCCAAAGCGTTCCAGGCAAGGTCCAGGTGAGCGTCAAAAATCAGCATTGGGATTCTCTACGTGAGGGATTGGTTGGTGGGAGGAGCGATGATCTGTCGAGGCAGGAAAAGTTCAAACAGTCGGCGTTGCTGATGAGTCGGCAGGATCGGGTGTCCGCAGCACGGCAACGGTCAGCAGCGCCCAGCCGACAAGTTGCAGAGTACCACCGATGGGTGCGATCAGTCCCCAGGTGATGCCGCCGAATTTCGGTCCGCAGATCACCAGAACGTACAGTGCCCCGGAAAAGAAAACGATTCCGCCGACAAAGCACCATGCGGCCCCGCTGAGCAGCCGTGATGGACGACGTTGCATCAGTAGTCCGACACCAAACAGCGCCAGGGCGTGCCACATGTGATAGCGAACTGCAGTTCGAAAATCCCGCAGGTACTTGTAGGCGGGCGGCAGCTGCATGCCCGCGACGTTTTTCGGTTCCATATCAGAGTACTTGCGTTCCAGATAGCCGGGTTTCGACCCGCTGCCCGACAATCCATGCGCACCGAATGCGCCAAAGAGGACCGCCAGAAAGGCCAGGGCGGCGGCCAGGGATAGACACGTGCGAGCGGACATAATGAAGTACTTCGGAAGAGAATCTGATGAGGCCCGTGCCTCTGAACATGCGAGCTGACGTTTGGAATTGAAGTTCCGCTGCGGCTGGTCATGGATGGCCAACGACAGTGAATTCTATCTGAATACCGCTGTCAACGCACCAATGCGGCACGACGACATGAGACAGGGAGTGGCGGGACGAGGATTGCCACGAAAAACGCGGAGAGACACAAGAAGTGAGACGCAGGAACGGGACGCGAAAAAGGGGCAGGAAGCCATAAGCGGGTAAGGGAGTGGCGAGTCCACTCCCTTGTTATCGCGATGAGGTTGATTCCTCATATTTACCGCCGTGCGTCTTTCTCGCAGCG